>Ga0310786_10001504_pt1 | contig 37502 bp, 29 predicted proteins | sample AusTroGonzalo_MG_FD_203881 | JGI IMG/M metagenome (GOLD analysis project Ga0310786, IMG submission 203881) | Bovine rumen microbial communities from tropical cattle in Woodstock, Queensland, Australia - Gonzalo_03 (v2) (version 2) | ecosystem: Host-associated > Mammals > Digestive system >... | reverse complement strand
TTTATGGACTCCCAGTTCTCGATGACAACCCCGTTCAATGGGTTGCCGTTGTCGGGGTGAGTGTCGATGTTCTGTACGTGATGCCAGCCATCGAACTGGATAGCATAACGAATTTCGCCGGTTGCCACGTCCACGCAGACATCCACGTTTCCGCCGCCGCCGGCATTATCGACGCAACGACCTGCACGACCGATCTTGATGAAGGTGGCGATTACCTTCGCAGAACCGTCCGGGTAGAGCGCGGTCATGAAGCGCACCGTGTTGACGGATGAAGCATTGAAAGCTGCAAACTGCTCGGTTTGACGTACTAAGCTCTCAAAAATCAAAGCATCTTCGCCCAAAACGGACGAAAGGTTTAGTTTCTGACCGTCAAATCGTTTTAGTATCGCATCATTATCTTGATAATCAATGTTTTGTATCACCCAAACATTGTCCCCGTGTGAACTTTCCGTAGTCTTGATGACACAAGATTGCACTCCTTTGGATTTCAAAATGCGCAATACCTCGGAAAGGTTGCCCGCACATTCTGGATTCTCAGCATAAGATGCTTCGGGCTGGTAGTAACAGTAGAGTTCTGAAGTACGTATTCCCGTGTTTTCCAGCATTTTATGTGCCATAAACTTGTTGCGGGCCAGCGAAAAATACTTCAGCGGATTGAGCAGGTCGAGATAGAGACGTTGCTCGTTCAACCCCAAAAAATCTTGGCGAAATACCTTGCTACGTTTATCGAATTCGAACTCATAATATTCCTCTGGAGTAATTCCTTTGGCACGATAGAGGGCAATATAGTCGCGCATTACCTTCAGCCGCTGTGAAGAGGGATACTTCCGAGCAAGCTGAATTGCGTGATAGGTTGTGGCTATATAGTTACGAATCGACATGATAAGGAGATTTTAGAGGTGGGTACGGACGTAGTGATACTTCTCGTCCATTTCGCGCTGGATATCCAGATCAAAAATACGCTTCTGACCTGTCGCTTTCACGGAAGCCGGCATTCCTGCAATCAGCGAGTGGGGTTCAATATTGGAGAAATCCTTGTTAACCAGACTATTGGATGCAACAATGGTTTTATCGGGGACGATGGCGCCTTTGGCAAAAGTGGTCCGGTTGCCGACCCAGATGTCCTCACCGAGGATGATGGGTTTGGTCAGCGGCCCGATCTCCCCATTCTTGTTGAGGTTCTGCACGTAATGGAACGTCGTGTCCATAAACTGACAGTCCCATGCAGCACGCACATTGCTACCGATTGAGATTCGGTCGAAACAGAAAATCTTGAGGTTGGAACCGATATAGACATCGTGGGCACCGAACTCCAAGGTAGCGTTGTCGGAAACTACCACATAGGAGCCGTGTCCGAGACTGAGCGGACCGTTAAAGATGATGGTTCCCCGCACCGTCCAGATACACTGTTGGATGGCGGTATCAACGTAGAAGTCGTTCTTCCCGATCTTGATCATGCCAGAACTGATGGGTCCGTTGATGACGATTTTGCCCGCCAGACTGCGGAATGTCACCTTCCCGTAGAGCCACACCGGCAATTTCTTCGCCACCGCGAAGGGGAACACCTTGAAGTTAAACCAGATGGTTTTTATTACATTGATTGTCCGTATGATGTACAACAGTTGACGCATGTTGGTTTCAGGTTTCTATAAAGATACAAAAAATGCATATCTACCGACCGAACATCTCCGTCTCCACGAGTTCGCAGATGATATGTCCTATCATGATGTGGCTCTCCTGGATGCGCGGGGTGTCCGTAGAGGCAGCATTTAACAAAATATCGGCGAAATCCTTCATTTTCCCACCCGTCTCGCCGGTCATGGCAATGATTTTCACCCCCATTTCTTTGGCCACTTCGAAGGCTTTGAGGATGTTTTTGGAATTGCCGGACGTAGAGATACCCACGATGACGTCTCCAGCCTTGGCGGTGCCGCGCAGCAGTCGCGAGAAGATGAGGTCGTAGCCGTAGTCGTTGCCCACAGCAGTGAGGTAAGAGGTGTTGCAGTGCAGCGCTTCCGCATTGAGTGGCGGACGGTCGAAGTAGAAACGACCGGAGAGTTCCGCGGCGAGGTGTTGTGCATCGGCAGCGCTGCCGCCGTTGCCGCAGAAATGGATTTTGCCGCCATTGCGCAAGGATGCGGTAATCATGTCCGCCGCCTTCTGGATGCGGTCGAGGAATTCGGGGTTATTCAAAATCGCCTGTTTTGCGGCGATGGATTGTTCGATGGATTGGGGGATTCGGGGGTTCATAGTTGAGGTTTAGGGTTTAGAGTTTAAGGTTTAGAGTTTAGAGTTTAGGGTTTAGAGTTTAAGGTTTAAGGGGTTAAAGGGTTAGAGTTTATAAGTTTAGGCTTCTGATATTAGGTTGGACATTATTTCGGTGAAGGTGGACCAAGCGTATTTTTTCTTCTCTTCTATTACGTTTTGTGAAAATTCCTCTTGCTTGTTTTCTGTGAAGAAGCGGCAGAGGGCGTCGGCAATGGGTTTAGGATCAGGCTCCACCACGTAACCGATTTTACCATCGGGTACGATTTCGGGAAGACCGCCTACATTGGTTACCAGCATTGGTTTCTCAAAGTGGAAGGCGATTTGCGTGACGCCACTTTGGGTAGCAGTTTTGTAGGGTTGGGCCACAATGTCTGCTGCGCTAAAGAAGCGATTCACCTCATTGTCGGGAATGTAGTCGTTGTGCAGAATTACGGAATCTTCTATCTTTAAGTCTTTGATTTTCTGAAGATAAGGCTCGGGGTCGCCGTAAAATTCGCCAGCCACCAGCAGTTTTACATTCGATTGCTGCAAACGTTCGTCGGCAAAGGCTTCTAACAGCAAATCCAGTCCTTTGTAGGCACGGATAAAGCCGAAGAAGAGTGCGTAGTGGTTTTGTGGGTCAAGGTTCAGTAGTTGAAGTGCTTTTTCGCGAGGCAGAAGTTCCCCGTAATGGTCGTAGATAGGGTGTGGGGAGAATCGTTTGGGGCAGTTACGTTTGTCGAATTTCTCGATATCTTTAACCACAGATTCGGAAAGCGCCATGAAACCATCCATGGATTTCACGAAATAGGGTGGCAGGAATTTGTCGAGAATGTTGGGTTCGTGGGGAATCATATTGTGGACCAGCGCAATAACCTTAGTGCGGCCATTTTTCTTGATTTTGCGCGCAATTGTGCCCATGCACGGAGCCATAAAGGACATCCAATAGGCAAAAATCACCACATCGGCATTCTTTTTGGCAATTTCCTTGCCCACTTTCAGCCAATTGAATGGATTACAAGAATTTACTTTACGATATATAGTCAGATTTTCCGGCGCGGGATCTGGACTGTATTGGGTCTTACCCGGAAACAGGAAATTTGGGTATTGCAGAGTGAAGGTGTACATCTCCACCTCGTGTCCTTGTCTCTGGTATTCAGTGGCAAGCCGTTCGTTGAAGGCTGCGAGTCCGCCACGATAGGGGTATGCTGTTCCGAGAATGATGATCTTCATAATTATATGTTTTCGGGTATAAAACAGACGTTTTTACATAAATTATATCCGAAAGAGGATAATAGTTGTTTTATATTCAATTTTATACCTGTTGGGTGCAAAAATAAGAAAAATATTCAAAAAATAGGTTAGAGGAATTTCTATTTTCTCGTAAAAGGATATTTTGCAATAATCTTAAGATGGGCTAAAATGGTAGAGGGTATTCCGAAGTGCGTTTTCATGATACGATAACGTTCTTTCCATGCTTTCTTCCTTTGTTGCGATGAAATGCCAGCCACCATAAATTTGGAAATGTATTGATCTATATAGCAATTCTTTTGGGATTTCGCCAAAACTTTACATGTCCAGTCATAGTCTGCCGCAATACGATACTGCAAGTCATAGTCGGGTGCGATTTCTTTTCTTACCAAGATGGACTGATGGCACACTACCAAACCGTTCAACAAACTCCTCATAGTGAGTACTTTCGGAGCAATTTTGTGACGTTCTCCTTTAATACTTTCATCTTCATTGATGATGATGGATTGACCATAAATTACATCGCAGGGAGTGTTTTGGGCATACGTGTCGGCGATTTGCTGCATGGTGGTGACGTCGTAGATTTTGTCGCCAGAGTTAATGAACCAAACAAAGCCTCCTTTGGCCAAGTGCAGCCCTTTGTTCATGGCATCGTACAATCCTTTGTCAGGTTCAGAAATCCACACGACTTTCCCGTGAGATTCTTCCCCTCTTTGCATCGCTGCTTCGAAAGAGTCGTACTTTTGATTGGGATATTGCTGAATTATATTTGTGGTCCCATCTTTGGATTTGCCGTCAATAATCAGGTATTCAAAATCTTTGTTGGACTGATTCAGCACACTTTCCATCGTGTTTTTCAGAAAGCGTTCAGCATTGTAAGTGATGGTAATCACACTTACCAAGGGCTTTTTGTCACTATTCATGATTTTGCTGTTTGAACCATTCGTAAACTGTCTCAATTCCTTTTCTCAGCGGCATTTGATGATGCCATCCACTTTGGTGCAACAAGCTGACATCCAAAAGTTTTCTTGGTGTACCGTCTGGTTTCGAAGTGTCATAAACGATATCTCCTTCAAATCCGACAACCTCTTTCACCAATAGTGCCAGCTCATGGATGCTAAGGTCTTCGCCAGTACCGATATTGACGTGGCTCTCTGCAGAATAATGATTCATGAGGTGTAGCAGAGCATCGGCGAGATCGTCCACATACAGAAATTCGCGGAGTACTTTTCCGGTTCCCCACAATGTTACATTCGGGGCTCCTTGCACTTTGGCTTCATGGAATTTCCGAATCATGGCAGGGAGCACATGGGAGCTGGTCAAATCGAAGTTGTCATTAATACCGTATAAATTAGTCGGCATAGCGGAAATGAAGTCGCAGCCATATTGACGACGGTAAAATTTGCACATCTGCATGCCGGAAATCTTGGCTAAAGCATACCCTTCGTTGGTGGGTTCCAAAGCGCCGGTGAGGAGGTATTCTTCTTTAATGGGTTGAGGTGCCATTTTAGGGTAGATGCAAGAGCTGCCCAAAAAAAGCAACTTTTTTACCTGATATTGATACGCGGCGTGAATCACATTCGCCGAAATCATCAGATTGTCGTAACTGAAATCAGCGGGATAGGTGTTGTTTGCCAGTATTCCGCCTACCTTTGCGGCTGCTAGAAACACATATTCGGGTTTTTCAGCTTCGAAAAATTGATTCACCTGCGCTTGATTGCGCAAATCCAATTCCTTATGAGTGCGTACAATAATGTTTTGGTAACCATTGTTTTGCAAGCATCTCATGATGGCAGAGCCAACCAGTCCGCGATGGCCTGCCACATATATTTTAGCGTTCTTTTCCATGATTATAACATTTTCAAGTCATATTGTACCATGCGGCGAACCAATTCGGGGAATGGGGTCTTGGTAGGATTCCACCCTAAAAGTTGCTTTGCCTTCTCGGGATTGCCCAGCAATTGATCCACTTCGGTTGGACGGAAGAATCTCGGATCCACTTCCACCAGCACGTTGCCAGTTGTCGTATCGATACCTTTTTCATTCTCGTTTTCTCCTTCCCAGCGAAGGTTGATACCTGCTTCGGCAAAAGCTAAAGTACAAAATTCTCGAACGGAGTGCATCTCACCCGTAGCAATTACGAAGTCATCAGGTTGGGAGTGTTGCAAAATCAACCACATGCATTCCACGTAATCGCGGGCATATCCCCAGTCACGCATAGCGTTGAGGTTGCCGAGATAGAGTTTTTTCTGTTTTCCTTTGACGATGCGAGCTACCGCCATGGTGATTTTGCGAGTGACAAAAGTCTCGCCTCGACGTTCGCTCTCGTGATTGAATAAAATGCCATTTGCGGCGAATATGCCGTAAGCTTCTCTATAATTCTTCGTAATCCAAAATCCGTACATTTTGGCAACGCCGTATGGAGAACGTGGATAGAACGGCGTAGTTTCCGACTGCGGAACTTCTTGCACTTTTCCGAATAATTCGGATGTTGAAGCCTGATAAATCTTGGTTTTGTGTTCTAAACCTAACATTCTGACAGCCTCTAAGATACGTAAAGTACCGATGGCATCTGTGTCTGCCGTGTATTCGGGTACGTCGAAAGAGACCTTCACGTGAGATTGTGCCGCCAAATTGTAAATTTCGTCAGGTTGTATGGATTGTATGATACGAATTAAAGACGATGAATCGGTCATATCGCCATAATGAAGGTTGATTTGGCGCTTTTGCTTCATGTCCTCAATCCATTCGTCCAAATACAAATGTTCAATTCTGCCAGTGTTGAAATAGGATGCCCGACGCATAATTCCGTGAACATCATATCCTTTTTCCAGTAAAAATTCGGCAAGGTAGGAACCATCTTGTCCCGTGATGCCAGTGATGAGAGCTACTTTTTTCATGTAAATTTATACTTTCAATTCAGCGGCAAAAATACAAGAAATATTCCAATGATGTTACCTTTTGAAAAAAGTATTACTTTTGCCAAAATTTTAAGAATGTCAAAGAAAGTTTTCGTTAGTGGATGTTACGACATGCTCCATAGTGGACATGTGGCTTTTTTCGAGGAAGCTGCTTCATACGGTGACTTATATGTGGGAATTGGCTCCGACAAGACCATTTTTGAGCTGAAAGGACGTAAAACAGTCTATCCTGAAGATGAACGGTTATATATGATCAAAGCCCTTCGTTGCGTGAAGGATGCATGGATTAGTCAAGGTAGTGGCATGTTGGATTTTGTGGAAGAGATGAAGGAATTGAAGCCGGACATCTTTTTTGTAAACAGTGACGGGGCATCACCATTGAAAGAGAAGCTTTGTAAAGAGTTAGGAATTCAATATGTTGTCAGTCAACGTCTTCCACACGGAAATTTGCCATCAAGATCTACTACAAAGTTGCGACAACAATGTCGGATTCCTTTCCGCATTGACCTTGCAGGCGGTTGGCTTGACCAACCGTTTGTGAGCAAATTTTATCCTGGAGCTGTTCTTACTATCAACATAGAACCAGATGTGCAGTTCAATAGCCGTAGCGGACTGAGTACTTCCTCGCGCAATGCAGCCATCGAAATGTGGGGGAACCAATATCCTGCCGATGATCTTGAAAAAATAGCCAAAATGATTTTCAGGTACGAGAATAAGCCTGGCACTAGTTATGTGAGTGGTAGTCAAGATGCTATAGGCATTGTTTTTCCAGGTCTGAACAGATTAGATTATGACAATGATTATTGGCCGCATCATATTGAGTCCGTGTTAGATGATGATATTTTGGATTTTATTGAGCAGCATATTTACATGTATCAACTATTTCCTCGAACAGAACAATTTGATGTGTTGTCAGACACGCAAATCAACACCGAAAACGCCAAAGCATTGAGCCTTGCTGCTGATGATTGTTGGAAGGCCCTGCTGAAGAAGGATCTTAACGCATGGGGGAAAGCCACTACAGACAGTTTCAATGCACAAATTAAAATGTTTCCGCACATGCTTGATTCAGAGGTACTTGAAATTTTGGACTCTTTTAAAAATCAAGTGTTAGGTTGGAAGTTATGCGGGGCTGGAGGTGGCGGATACTTTGTGTTTATCAATGACAAGCCTATTGAAAACACCTTTGGTATTCATATTCGTAGAACTAGATAATATTTTGAATAGAAGATAGTTATGAAAGTTATAGAGAAAAAATATCTTGTCCCTTTTCTTTTAGTAACCTCCTTGTTTTTCTTGTGGGGATTGGCAAATAATATGACGGATACATTGCTTGCAGCGTTCAAGCGTATCATGTCAATGAGTGACACACAGACTTCTTTAATTCAACTTGCTTTTTATGGTGCTTATTTCTGTGTGGCTTTTCCCGCAGCATTGTTTATTCGCAAACACTCATTCAAAGCAGGTGTTGTATTAGGTTTATGTTTATACGCTCTTGGGGCTATGTTATTTTTGCCGGCAGCTAAGATTGCTTCGTATGGCTTTTATTTAGTTTCTATCTATGTGCTTGCTTGTGGATGCAGTGTATTGGAAACTACGGCAAATCCATATATTTTAAGTATGGGTGACCCCGAAACCGCCACTCGGCGCCTCAACATTGCACAGGCATTCAATCCATTAGGATCCATTACGGGAATTCTGCTCAGTCAGGCTTTTATCTTGAGCGATATTTCATTGTATTCAATATCAGGAACTTATTTTGGCTTGGGTTGTGTTTTGGTAGTGATTATGGTGGTGATGCTGTGCATATCAATGCCGGAAGGGAAGGATGACACCTCCGATCATTCGCAAAACCATTGGCGCTCTTCCTTAAAACGATTGGTCTCTAATCGAAAATATTCTTTTGGAGTCATTGCCCAATTTTTCTATGTGGGGGCGCAAATAGGCGTGTGGAGTTTCACCATTCGTATTGTAATGAATGAGTTGGGTATTTTGGAAAAACCGGCAGCGACCATCTATCTGATTAGCATTATCGGATTTTGTGCATCGAGATTTATCTATACTTGGCTGATGAAGTATTGTAAACCGTCCAAATTGCTTGTTTTTGGCTCAATTGCAGCGCTATTGTGCACTTTGATCGTTGTGTTTACCGCTGGGACAGGATGGGTGATGGTGGTGGCATTGATACTTGTCAGTTTCTTTATGAGCTTAATGTTCCCTACTATCTATGGCATAGCGCTTGGTGATGTGGAGAATCTGGCGTGCGGTGGCTATCCCGGAGATGCCAAAATTGGTGCTAGCGGATTGATTATGGCCATCTTGGGCGGAGCGATTTTGACACCCCTTCAAGGGATAGTCTCTGATAACTGGAGTATTAACGGCTCTTATATGGTACCAGCTTTCTGCTTTTTGGTAGTGCTGTTGTATGCGATTTATGTGACTAAAATGGAATCTAATAAAGCTTAAACGCTATGAAAAGATATTGTCAGACCCTTAAATTGCGCGAAGATCCAGAATTAATTGCCCAATATGTGGAGGAGCATGCCCATGTATGGCCTGAGATTAAGGCGGGTATCCGCGAAGTTGGTATATTGGATATGCAAATATATATCTACGGTAACACGTTGTTTATGATTGTGGATACTGTTGATGACTTTGATTGGGAGAAAGACAACGCACGACTTGCCAAACTTCCTCGTCAAGCGGAATGGGAAGCGTACATGTCTAAATATCAACAGGCAGAAAAAACTGCCACCTCCGCAGAGAAGTGGCAGTTAATGGAAAGGATATTCAAATTATAAAAATTACACTGTTTGGCTTTTGCGTCTTCTGTAGATGGCAAATCCTGCGCATCCTACGATTAAGAAGATGCAAACGATTGATGCGGCAGCACTGATTTTGTTACCCAGCATTCTAGCGTATGGAGTGTAATTGAATTCGATTTCGTGCTGACCTGCGGGCACTACCATCGTTCTTAAGATATAGTTGGAACGGAAGTGCGGCACTTCTTTTCCGTCAATGTGAGCCGTCCAACCTCCTTTGTCATAGAACACTTCAGAGAAGACCACCAGTTGCTCTTTAGAGGTGTTAACCGTGTATTTTAATTTGTTTGGTTTGCAAAGCGTGTTTACAATGGTGGATGCAGAATCTCTTGTGAAATCTTTGCCGTCCACATATTGGGCATAGCGTTTATCTACAATGGCAGTATTTCTTAAATCGGTTTTTGCGATTGCCAAAATCTCTTCATCGGGATTGGCCACTACTTTGACATCATTCACAAACCAAGCATTGCCGAAACGGTGCGGGTTTTGTATAGGTAGGGTCTTTCCTTCACCAACGGGCACTATCACATACTTCGTGTTCAGCATGTTCAACACTTGGAATGAAGAGTCATTGGTCTCTTGGATATTGCCTTGAGTACGAATGATTTCCCGATAGAGATTCTGCATTTGGTCGCCAATGTAGAAATCAATCATATCTTGGTAGCGACGCAATTTAGCAGGGCTGTATCCGCCAATAGATTTGTGGAAATAGGAAGTCTGCGATTCGTTGAACGTATTGGAGGCCAAATTGAGGACACGATAGTTGATATCTTTATCTTGCAGGATAGCATTGTCTGTTTCGCTAGCCACAATAGGAGTTTCCGCTTTCTTTTTAGATACAAAGTGATCGTTGTTGAGGTAGCGTTGTGCAACTGGCCACATGTCTGCCAAGACAAGGACGCAAAGGCATACAGTAGCGACCCACTCTTTTTTCAATACATTCTTGAAATAGAGAGCCAGAACACCAAAAGCAAGTGCAATGAAAATAAGAGAGCGGAAAGCATCTTTCATCAGCATGGATTTTCTGTAATTGACGAGAATGTCCATGATGTTATCCACTCTGCCTTGGTCGAAACCAGCGGAGAGCAGCTGTTGTTGGAAGCCAGCATCGCCAGCACCTGTGAAAGTAAACACGGTTTTGCCAAGCAGCATCACCAATAGGCAAAGTCCACCAGTGATGGCAGCACTGATCCAAGTGAATTTCCAAGCTTGTTGTTTGTCGATTTTTCCACTGAAGATGTCTTTAAGTGCGAACATGCCGAGTATGGGCATTGCTACACCGGCGATGGTGAGTGCCATGGAAGGTGTTCGGAACTTATTGTACATGGGCAGATGGTGGAACAACCATTCGTTGACGGGCATTAAATTACGGCCCCACGCCAAGATGAAGGATATGATGACCGCAGCAATAACCCACCATTTTTCTGGACCTTTCACCACGAATAGTCCGAGAATGAATAGGAAGCAGACGATAGCGCCTACATACACAGGCCCTGCTGTGAAAGGTTGATCGCCCCAATAGGTGGGCAAATAAGGCGAGCCATAGCCTGCGTTACGCAGCTCCCGCAAAGTAGGATCGTTTTTTTCCAACATGACGTGCCCGCTACCGTAGCAGTTGGGCACCAAAAGGGTGAACGTTTCCGCTTTTCCATAACTCCACGCAAAAGCATAGTCGATTTCCAAGCCGCCTTCATTGGGCTTCGCTTCACTACCATTTTTATCTTGTTGTGGAGTGATGGTCAGTTCAGAACCACCGCGCATGGTGTCTTTGCTGTAAACGTAAGAGGAGTATAAGATTCCGGAGTTGGGTAAAATGCCTAAAATGGCAGCCACTAAAAGTAATATAGAGGCCTTGACGAAAGAAGAGAATTTTTCATTGCCGCGGACAGTTTCCACAATATAATATACAAGGTAAGAGATGGCAACACATCCGATGGCTATCGCTGCGTAGTAGTCTATTTGTATGTGGTTTCGGGCAATCAAGCAACCTACAAATATCAATGTTATCAGAAATCCTGCCAGGAATTTTTTCCGATAAGCGAGAATTACGCCACCTATAGCAGGAGCCATAACTCCCAAAGCGTAAGCTTTCGTGATATGACCGGCATCAATGACAATTATATTATAGGATGCCAATGCGTATGCGATAGCTCCCAACAAAGCTAACCACCATTGGGAGCCAATACAAATCATAAAAATATAGAAACCAATAAGGTATGTAAAGAAAATACCTGCAGAATAAACGGGAAAACCTCCTGTTAGCACTTGATCTACTCTTGCAAATATATTGAATCCTGGTTTGCCATACAATGTCTCTGTTGGCATTCCGCTAAACATGGAGTTCATCCATCCGGAGTATTCGCCAGTCTCTTCTTGATAATCTTTCACTTCCTTAGTCATTCCTTCCACGCTGACCATATCGCCTTGTTGCATGCCTTTTCCATCAAAGACAACAGGGCTGAAATAGATAGCAGTTAGCAGATACATGATGGCAATGGCTCCAACATGAGGGATGCATTTTTTGATAAGTGTCTTAAAATCAATATTTTTCATATCTTAATAATTTGCTGCAAAAATAATCAATTTTTATATCTGTTGGAATTCAGGTAGATACGGTCTTTGTGATTTGAACGCAAAAAGTTAATCAAGTGGGACGAAATGTGAATTTACAATAATTACACCAAACTCTCTGAGTTGATGATAGAGTCTGTTGATGGTGTCTGGATCAGGGAGGGTAAGATAGTCTGTTTTATCTAATGAAACTGAGTAAATTTCTTTACATATTCCCATTACAGCACAATTAAATAAAACCGTAGAGTTAAAGCCGACCAGCGTCTTAACCGTATTGGAAATGATCAATAATTCTAATGGATATTTTGTTTTTAATAGAGTAACTTGATTGGGAATCCATTGGTAGTACTCCGTCTCAATCGGATGTGGTGCATAATATATTTGACAATCAGGGTGCTGGGAAATGAACTGCAACACAATTTGTTTATATACCTCCAATGTGGTGGTTTTAAGTTCAGCACAGGGTTGCCCGACAATGACAATGGAATTTTTTTCCAATTTTATAAGATCCAATGGATGATTTCTTAAAAAATCATATCGGTTTTTGATTAAAACGTCATATTCTAATAAAGGCAACGGATAGATGGAAAAGTAGGTTAAGGCAGGATATATCCATTTTCTGCTAATGGCTAAAAAGAAACCATACAAAAGTCCTATTTTTTTCTTTTGTTGTAGTAATAATTGAGGCTCGTTTTGCATACGGTCATTAGCATCTGCCATAACGCGTACTCCTTCGTCAATTACGCAAAGCATACAGTTTCGATTTTTGTATTGAGTTAGATAGACGATGGGTTTAACAATGATGTCAGTCACAACCCCAAAAAAACAGCAGTCAAATTTCTTAGAAAAAAGAATAAGAAAAAAGAACTTGATATAAGCCAAAATATAACCCAGAAAACGTAAAGGATTTTTGTTGGAAAGATATAGTGGCAGATGTATGATTTTCTTAAAATGCTGCTTAAATATAGGTTCTTCTAACATTTTCTCAATCTTCTTGATTCGGTCCAGTCGGATGTTGAATTGACCGATTACAAGGTAATTCTCTTGACATTCAAAATGTTGAATAGCCTCAATGATGTTGATAAGTTGGATTTCGGTGTTGATGATGGAGATACTACGTTTCATAGACAACCAAGTATTATTTACAAAGAAAGAAACATTTTAGAAAATGCGTCGATATTGTTTTTTAATGACAAATGATTTAAATAGAAGTTTCGACTGGCTTCTCTGACTTCGGAGGTTATCCTATTATTGACCACAATGTCGGTAATTGTTTCAGCTATGGCTGATACACTTCGGTCAATAATTGTTCCAAAATCTTCAGAAATCATCTCTTTGACACCACCTGTGTCCGAGGCAACGATATAAAGCCCTTGGCGTTCGGCCTCAATGATGGACATGGGCATACCCTCACTGCTACTGGGTAACATAAAAACATCCATGTTTTTTAGAATATCCGAGACATCATTTCTCACACCCCAAAAAGTCACATACTCGTCCATCTGATGATTTTGAACATATTTGCTTATGGCGTTCATTTGTGGCCCAGATCCGACGAAATGAAAATGAATTTTTTTCTTGATTTCATCCGGCAATGTGTTCAGAGCTTCGACAATCAAATCTTGACCTTTTCTATAGTTCATGCTTCCCACGCAAACAAATTGGATTTTATCATCCAAGTGCTTTTTTAATGTGACTTGAGGCAAATCTTCAATGCCGTTGAAAATATATGTTTTTTTCGACGCTGGGATGTGTCGGGCTGCTTTAACGGCTTTAGAACTCAGATAAATAATCTTATCCATGCGCTCATAGACCAATTTGTCTTTGTTAATAAGCAGAGCTTTCGCCAAAAATGGGTATCTGAAAAGCCCCTTTAATTGTGGTCGCAACATTGAATAAGGAGCACCGTCGCTGTGGTCCATAATGACGACTTTTGTTTTGTTACACACATCACCGCCATATTTAAAAAAATAATAGGCGGCAAAACTTCCTTGAAAAAGGATGAAATCGGCGTTTATTCCACTACTAAGGTATCTTTTTGCAGCCTTTTTTGATGGTAGCAGGAAAGATTTGAATAAGCGAAGAAAAGAACGTAAGATGAAATTGTCTTTTAGTTCCCGACGTAAACGGGATTCTTTCATGAAAGTGAATTTGGGCTTAGAGGCTCCTATTCTGTCCAGACAATTATGTTTATTACATTCAAAAACTTCCTCGTTAGAGACAATAGCTTCAAATTCAATTCCATTATCTCTAAAATAATGCTTTCCTCTTACGAAAGAATCATTCACATAATTAACCCCTTGGACTTGCGTCAAAGGAACACCGTAAATTATGACGAGCTTTTTCATATAGCGGAGTGAAAATAACGATTACTGCACCACTTCCCAGCTCATCCTATCACCCACTTCTAAATCGCATTTTACTTTGCGACCTATAAGTTCAGACAGATACTTTGGATGTAGTCCAAAACCTGGACGAACAGAGCGAACGTTCTCTTCAGTAATCACATCCCCCTTCTTCATGGGTTGTGCCACATAAAGGGAACGGGAATAATCACGACCTTTAATAGTAGAAGGGTCGGTTGGATAGTTTACGCGTCCAAGAGATTTCTCCACTTGACGAATATTCTCAACCATCTGTCGGAATTCGTCGGCTTCCATGCTGAAAGCTGAATCGGGTCCACCGATGCTACGGTCAATAATGAAATGCTTTTCCACTACCTCTGCACCTAATGCAACAGCAGCCATCGGTACCACACTTCCTTCAGTATGGTCGGAAAGTCCAACTTTCACGCCAAAATGTTGCTTCATGTCAGGAATAGTCAACAGATTGGCATCCTCAATGGGAGCTGGATAGGCTGAGGTACATTTCAAAAGTGTGATATCAGAGCATCCTTCACCACGAATCGTGTCCAAAGCCAGTTGAATGTCTTCTTCCATGGCTATGCCGGTAGAAAGAATAATCGGCTTGTGCTTCGAGGCGATGTATTTTATTAATGGAATGTCTGTGATTTCAAATGAGGCAATCTTATATATGGGATTGCCTAACTGCTCAAGAAGGTCAACGGCTGTTTTGTCAAAAGGTGTGGAAAAACAGATAAGACCTTCTTCGCGAGCAACTTTGAAGATTTCTTCGTGCCATTCCCAAGGAGTGTATGCCTTTTGATACAGAGAATAGAACGTCTCACCCTCCCAAAGTCCTTTCCCAACTTTGAAATCGGGTTTGTTGCAATTAAGTGTCAGTGTATCAGCAGTATAGGTTTGGATTTTAATAGCATCAGCACCAGCTTGCTTGGCTGCTTTGATGGAATCAAGGGCGGTTTGTTTACTGCCATTATGATTTGCTGAAAGTTCAGCTATAATAAATGTCTTATTCATTGTAATCGCAGGATATAATAGATGTATTCGTTGTCGCGTGATTGTTCTTTGTAACCAAGCTTTTCGTGATATTTGATAGACCTAGGATTATCTTGTTTTACCTTAGCTGTGACCGCTTTGATACCCTGTTCAGGTAAAGCAGCCAAAATTTGTCCTTCCCATTTAGCGGTTTCACCTTTAGCTTTTGTGTTGGGGTTGGCGATAATTCCACGTTCCCAAATACCATCTTCTTCTTTGGTTAGGTTATACGTTCCCACCAGTAAGTCATCTCTATAAATAGCAAAATAAAGTCTATCGGGATTCCCTTTCAAACGCTCTACAAACTGGAAATGGTTTTCTTCAGAAATCATTTCTGGATTTACCATCCATATACGAACATCATCAAGGTTTCTCAAATTGAGAATCTCCAAATGTTGTTCTCTGGTGCAGTCAATATAATTGACAATGTCATACTGATGGTCGATGAAAGAGTGTAAAATAACGTCCTTGTACTTGCCTTCAAAATAGCAATGGTCTTTCAGCGTGGCTTCCCGCACAAATCCATTTGCCTCAAGCATTGGATAAAGATGAGGTCGTAAATCAAAAGCATAAGTGTAAATCTTATGCAAACTCAAGTCAGAAAAAGCAACTTCTTTGAGCATTGTCAAATAATTATTCCAATGTTCAGCGAAATGCTCTTTCTCTAATTGGGTGTCCATAATAAAGGAAATTTCCGCATTACGGTCAATCCAATTGATATGGACAAGGCCACCATAACCGATGCAAATGCCATTTTCCAGATATGAGAAAAGAATTTGATCTGGTTGGGGGTTGTCATACAGTTTGGCCACTACATTGTCGAAATAACGCTGCTGGTCTTCCTCAGTGAGAGGCTTTGCTTGGCGTAAATGATAAATCTGTTCGTTACGCCACTTCATAATGAGGAATCGATCTTCGTAGCGAAGCGGTACAAGGCTATAAATGCCATGTGAAAATTCTTGCCGTTTAAGACAAATATAGCAAACCATAATTATTTCGTTTGATATAGGAGCTGATATTTCATTTCGGCTAACTTCCAGTCGGTTTCGGTGTCAATATCCTGAATGGTTGTTTCGCTAACCTCAATACCACCAACTTTGATATTTCCAGCTAACCATTCTCTAGTCTTATACCAATAGAATGTACCTGTATCGTGATACTCTTTGGGTAAATCCTGACTACGACTGTTCTCATATTCAGGCCAGTGGCGCGTCATCGTACCGTCATCGGCAAGATCAAGACAACGCCAGATAGGGTATGAGAATTGAACTACAGGATACACACAGGTGAAGTTAGACTTTTGTAACCGTTCAAAGGCAGAAACGACATCTTTACTTTGGACTAAAGGTGCGGTAGCATAGAAACAACAAAAGTTGTCGAATTCTATTCCCAACTCTTGGTACTTGGCAATCACTTCTTTCAGAACATCAGCAGTGGTAGCATAATCACTAGATGTTTCTGCAGAGCGCATAAAAGGAACACTTGCACCATATTGCTTAGCAACCTCAGCGATTTCCAAATCGTCCGTAGAGACCATTATCTCATCGAATAGTGCTGACTTTTGGGCCGCTTCAATGGAATAGGCCAACATGGGTTTTCCAAGAAAAGGTTTAACATTCTTACGCGGAATGCGTTTGCTGCCGCCGCGGGCTGGAATAATGCAGAGATTTTTCATCTCAGGTTATTTGGAAGCTATAAATTCTTTCACTTTGCTAATCACCCAATCTTGTTCTTCATCGGTAAGGCTGGGGAACATGGGGAGAGCCAGGCAGTGGGCATAATAGTTCTCGGCCATCGGCATGTCACCTTCTTTCCAACCAAATTGACGATAATAAGGCATGGTGTGGGCAGGGATATAGAGTACTTGCACATGTACTAAGTTGTCATGCATAAAGTCGTAGAGCCCTTTTCTGTCATCCACTTGAATCATATAAAGATGGAAAGCGTGGAAAATATCGTTGGCGTGGAAAGGCGTGCGAACTTCTTCCATGTTAGCAAAGGCTTTATCATACTTGTAGGCTATCTCATTGCGGCGTTGCAAACTCCAATCGAGTCGTTTCAATTGAGATTTTGCTAAAGCAGCTTGCATTTCGGTAATACGATAATTATGACCCAATTCAAGCATCTCGTAATACCATCCTCCATCACATTTTGTCATGAGATCGGGATTTTTTGTGATGCCGTGCGAAGTAAATAGAGCTACTCTATCAAATAGTTCTTTATTGTTGGTTGTGATTGCTCCACCCTCACCAGCGGCAATGTGCTTAACAGGATGAAAAGAGAATACAGTCAGATCTGCGAACTTTCCGTTACCTACCAATTGCATCTCGCCCTTGCTATCTGTAAATTTGGCCCCAGGAGCATGACAAGCATCAACGACAAGATAGAAACCGTATTCATCGGCTAATGCCCTAAGTCGTTCTTCATCAATAGGATAGCCGGCAAAATCTACAGGCACTACCGCTTTGTATGTCCCTTTTGGAGAAGCTTTGAGAATGTCTTCCAATTTATCCAAATCCATCAAAAAGGTTTTAGGATCAATATCACAGAAGACAATTTCTGCGCCTTCATAACGGAATCCGTTGGCAGAAGCCACAAATGTGATTGGGGTGGTGATGACTTTATCTCCCGGTTTTATGCCCAAAGCTTGAGCGCATATATGCAGAGCCGCTGTGCCGTTGCTGACCATACGGGCATATTTACAACCTAAATAATTGCTGAAATCTTTTTCGAATTCGCCAACTATAGGACCTTGTGTCATATAATCAGATGTCAAAACTGACATCACGGCCTTTATATCTTCTTCAGTGACATATTGATGGCCATAAGGGATGGTTTTCGTAATCATTTTACTTCAAAATTTGGATCAACGTATTGTTTGATTTTCTCGCGCATTGTTTCAACTGTTTCCCATTCAGTGTTGTTGTCAGAACTGTAATGGAAACCGTCGGGTACGGGAACTGCGTTGTGATGTTTGATGAAGTCTTCTCTGGAGTACATGAAGGAGACGGAAGGAAGTATTACGTAATATTTGCCTAAGTCAACCGTGTCAAGCGCATCCGTCACGGTGATCATTTCTTCGTGAAGTTTCTCTCCAGGGCGGATTCCAACCTCAACTTGTTTTAGATTAGGGGCAATAGCAGTGGCTACATCGCAAATCTTGTAAGAAGGAATTTTAGGAATGAAAATTTCTCCTCCAAGATGATGACCGATTGCATACATCACCATGGCAACGCCGGCTTCCAATGAAATATTGAAACGAGTCATGCGCATATCAGTGATAGGTAATTCTTTGGCTCCTTCATCTCTCTTTTTGATAAAAAACGGAATGACGGAACCACGGGACCCCATGACATTTCCATAACGCACTACGGAGAAGTGGATGTCTTTAGAACCTTTAATGTTATTGGCGGCAGTGAACAATTTGTCTGAGGTCAGTTTCGTGGCGCCATAAAGATTGATGGGCGCACAAGCTTTGTCGGTGGAAAGAGCCACCACGTCGTGAACGCCACAAGCCAAAGCAGCTTTAATGACATTTTGAGCCCCGTTTACGTTTGTTTTGATACACTCTTCAGGATTGTATTCAGCAGTATCCACTTGTTTAATAGCGGCTGCGTGAATAATTACATCCACGCCTTCACAAGCACGTATAAGACGTTCCGAGTCGCGAACGTCGCCAATGAAATAACGCATCATTGGATATTGCGCGGCCGGATACTTCAATTTCAGTTCATACTGTTTTAATTCGTCTCGTGAATAAATAATGATTTTTTTGACATTGGGATAATCTCTCAAAATCACTTCGACAAATTTCTTGCCAAATGAACCGGTGCCTCCGGTGATTAGTACAGTCTTGTTATTCAACATAGCTTAGGAATTGTAATCAATTCGATATTAATTAAACCTGCAAAAATACAAAATTTATCATTAAATGATAATCATAAAATGATAGAAATTATTTATTTACCGTATCACCGTAACACTCGTGTTTATCCCTTGCTTTTTATCCCCATTCACCACGCAACGATACTCAATGGCGCAGTAATAAACCCCATCAGCGAGACCTTTCGCATCCCACGAAAGTTCTTTCGTATCCGTTTGCGTGTAAACCAGTTTGCCCCAACGGTTGTAGATCTCCATTTCCAAGCTGACGAAATCGCCCTCCAGTTGAGGTACAAAGGCATCGTTGAAGCCATCTCCGTTGGGTGTAATCACGTTGGGGACTGTGACTTGGCAGGGCCGACCGTCGAAATGGATGGAGTTGTCGGTGGTGTCACATTCAGTTTGCAAACCACCGTATTGCGCTGCGCCATCCCCATTGTCGTTAACCGTGGCCTGCAAGGGATAAGGGTTCTCGAAAGTAGCTAATAAAGATGTACTAATGTTCAAGGTTATGTTGGTGCATTCTCCGGGTTGCAGACTCTGAACCTCTTCCTCGGTTTGTATCAAATCGCCGGATGCAGTGTAGATGGACACGAACAAGGGGCCTCCAAATATCAACTCTCCTGTGTTACAGACGGTCATCTCCACTTGGATGTTGTCGCCGTTGTATGTGATTGCAGGATTCTGAGAAACAGACAGATTTGCCAGAGGCATGAATGGTCGCCCGTATTGGTCCAGCATGGTGGCTTGTTGCAGGAAGTTGTTGAACGGCCTTCGGGTAACGCCTTGCGGGTCAGTGAACGCGGTGGCGTTGTCGAAAAGTGGGGTAGGGATGGTCAAATCCTTGTTTACATTGGTGACGTTGTACATGTACTGGTTCCACACGGGCCGCGCCGGAGCCCACGGATGGACACCCCCAACAACCCAAAGCTGGCCGCCTACCCAGCCGAGCCCACTGCCCACTTTGCCGCACGTCACAATCTCCGCCTGTCCATCATTGTTCACGTCAGCCACAACCGGATACTCCTTCCAAGTTCCCGCATACATGCTCTTCGTGTAAAGATTGTAGAAAGTTATCGTATCATTACCTGTTTTGTGGCTCTTGCCACTTCCGTTGATGATTCGTAAGTCGCTTTGGTCACGGTACACAATCTCCATAATGCCATCCTGATTGAAGTCGAATAAAGTCATGGAGGTTTGTCCCGACTCATCCGAGTGTGTGGCCTGCCACTTGGTTTGCAGACCCGTCAACGGGTTGTACTTTATCGCCGTAATACGGGAATTGCTCAATGGGGTTTGATAGTCAATATACACAAACTCCAAATAACCATCCCCATCAATGTCACCCACCATAGGGAATCCAATGGTCTTTGCATAGTGACCGTGGATAAAAAGGATATTCTCCGTGACGGGATTATAGGCGTAAATATAGGCGGAATCTGTGAATGTATTGGATGTACCGTCAATTACTACTAAAACGTCAAGTTGTCCGTCCATGTCAAAATCGGCTACCGCTACGTTGCCATCTTGTGGAATACGAGAAGGTATTGTGATAGTTTTCAGTTCGGTGACGCTGTTTTGGGAAACGTTTGTGCGACTGATAATGTTGACATTGTAAATGGTATTTCCGCAAATGAGTTCCGAAAAAGAATCTCCTAAGACATTGGCAGCAAACGACATAGCGCAGTTGGCTTGTTCGTTGCTTGAGCCACGCCAACACCTACCCTTGTTTCCATTTGCAGGACCTGCGCATAGCTGTTTGAGCGTGGCTGCATCATACACTACATTACCGACATAAACCTCTGGCCAACCATCGCCATTGAAGTCTGTCACAGAAACCACACCTTCGCATGGTGTGTTCACGTCAGAAGTGGCGAGCAGAGTCCCGTGTATGTCGTATGAACGCAACTTCCTGTCATAGCAGTGAAGAATGATAGCACCTTGCATTCCGCCGTTACCGTTGGGATAGCGAACGAAAACCATCGGACCGATATAGCCCGCATATATTTTCTGAGAAACATTTATAGTGCCGATTTGTTGTAAGTCAGTACCACGATAAATACCCACCTGAGTGGTGAAGTGGTCGTTGGTGACAGCTTTCCCAGCCACGATTTCCACAATTCCGTCCCCATCGATATCGCCCACCAACGGTACGTAGTAGCAGTGGATGTCGTTGACAGAGTGTAGTACTTGCGCATCCCATGGTTGTTCCTGAGCGTCTGTTGAGCAGTTAGATTCTACCATGTTATCAGGCAAAGTGACTTGAGCTTGCGCATAGTTACACAAGCTTATCAAGCAAATCATTGCACCTAATATGTTGACTGCTTTCATGTTGACATAGAATTACAATATTGTTATCGTTCCTTTCACGGCGAACTTTTTCCCGAAGTGGTTCGAGTAATGAATTAAATATTGATATACATTATTGTAGTAGATTTTGCCTTTGTACTCGCCGTGCCAACAGAAGTTCTTGTCATTGGAATAGAAAACCATTTCACCCCATCGGTTGAAGATACTAATTTCGAAATCATCTATCTGATTCTGAATCTTTTCGGGGAGTGAAAATCCATCGTTCAATCCGTCGGATTTAGAAGGTGTGATGGCATTAGGTAGATACAGACTGATTTCCGCCACCGCAATTTGTATCGTAATATATATAGTACTGTCGCAGCCGTATTCGCTTTGGAATGTAATGGAAGTGTCAATGCGATTTCGATCACCTAACACGCTTTCACTCAAGAAGATACTATGTTGGTCATAGTCAGAGCCTTGGGGGATGGTTTCGGTGAAATGCAATTCGTAGGTAGGATGTATTTGTAGCTTAAGTACAATAATACTGTCGCATGTTTCCGTTTGAAAAGTTCGTCTATAGTATTTTGTACCGCTGTTTTCGGTTTCGGAAGCGTCAATATCGAAGTTCTCGTCATGGTAAGACTCTCTTACACAAATGTCAGCTGAAACTGTGTCGCGCGTAACCGGGCATGGCGGGAGGTAGGCGAAATTATCTGAAGTGTCGCACTCTTCCTGTTGGTTTCCATATTGCGCAACTCCGGTACCATTGTCGTTAATTGCAATGACAATGTTTTCGATATCAGGATAGTTTGATAAATCCCCGCTTGAAAAGGTGATTTGGATGGTGGTACAATCGCCAGGAGGCAGGGGATTGTTGACGGTTGTCGTCTGGAGTAGAGCTCCTTGATATTCATTCACATAGTATGTGATGTGAAAAGGAGAAGATAGTATCTGGCTTCCTGTATTGCAAATTTGAAAAGAAAGCGAAGTACTTTGGTTCTCAAAAGATATTTCAGCATCGTTGACAGTGGCATTTGCTAAAGTCATGAATGGCTTCCCGTATTGGTCCAGTGTAGTGGCTTGTTGCAGAAAGCTGTTGAAGGGGCGGCGCACCACACTCTGCGGATCGGTAAAAACGGTTGCGTTATTGAACAACGGAATGGGGATAGTCAAATCGGTGTTGACATTCGTGACGTTGTACAAGTACTGGTTCCACACAGGTCGCGCGGGAGCCCACGGGTGAATGCCGCCAATCACCACCAGTTGTCCCCCGACCCAGCCAAGTCCTGTGGTCATCTTGCCGCACACTACAACCTCGGCACGTCCGTCGTTGTTGACATCCGCCACCACAGGGTATTCTTTCCAAGTACCAGCAGTCATACCTTTGGTGTAGAGGTTGTAAAATGGAATAGTATCGTTTCCTGTTCGGTGACTTTTGCCGCTGCCGTTAATGATACGCAGGTTTTGTTCGTCGCGATACACAATTTCCATGATGCCATCCTGGTTGAAATCGAACAGAGTCATGGTGGTTTGGCCAGACTGGTCGTTGTGCGTGGCTTGCCACTTGGTTTCCAGTCCTGTTTGCGGGTTGAATCTTATCGCAGTGATTCTCGATTGAGATACATATTGTTGATAATCAATGTAAACGAATTCAAGATAACCGTCTCCATCAATGTCGCCCACGAGAGGGTAGCCGATGGTTTTGGCATATTTTCCGTGAACGAAAAGAATGTTTTCTGTGACCGGGTTATAGGCATATATATAGGCAGAATCGGTGTAATCGGTAGAAGTTCCATCAATGATTACAAGTACGTCAAGTTGCCCGTCGAGATCAAAGTCGGCAACCGCTACATTACCATCTTGTGGAACCCGTGTGGGTATATTGACGGTCTTGAGTACGTTGATGCTATTTTGGGAAACATTGGTGCGGCTGACGATATTCACTTGATAGAGGGTGTTGCCGCATATCAGCTCAGGAATGGAGTCGCCGAGGACATTGGCGGCGAAGGACATGGCGCAACGACCCTTTTCGGTGGAGTTGCATCGGTAGCTTCTGCCTAAATAACCCGTTGGATCGCCAGCACATAACCGTGTCAGTGTCGCTGCGTCATATATGGCGTTTCCGATATAGATTTCTGGCCAGCCGTCGTAATTGAAGTCTGTAACGGAGATTACTCCTTCGCACGGTGTGTTTACATTGGAGGTGGCAATCAGTTGCCCATTGATGTTGTAAGAACGGAGTTTGTCGTCGTAACAGTGCAATACGATAACACCTTGCATACCGCCGTTGCCGTCAGGGTAGCGAACAATAGCCATTGGACCGGCATAACCAGCATATATTCTTTGTGAAACATTAATGGTTCCAATTAATTGCAAATCAGTCCCTCGATAGATGCCTACCTGTGTCGTATAGTGATCGTTGGAGACAGCCTTTCCAGCCACGATTTCCACTATGCCGTCCCCATCAATATCGCCAACCAAGGGCACGTAATAACAGTGGATGTCGTTGGCGGACATCAACACCTGTGCGTCCCAAGGCTGTTGTTGAGCATCAGTGGTGCAATCGGTTGTCATAACGTTGTCGGGGTAATTGTTTTGAGCAGAGGCTATTCCAGAGACATTAAAATACACAATCAGTAACACGGAAATCTTGATCCATGCAGTTATGTGTTTTGATAAAGTGCTCATTTTTTTCATTGTGTTTCTCCTTACGAATTTGCGGCAAAAATAATTTTTTTCTACATAATAAGATGCAGAAAAGTTAAAAGGTTGCATTTTTTTTTGATTTTTTTTACAGCGCAATAGTGGAGATGTTTCTACCACCATTCAAAGGGGCTCTTCATGGTTTCGACACGCCCTCATGTCATTATCAAACTCAACATTCAACGTTCTAAAAAATATTGTATCTTTGCGCATTCAAATTGAAACAATCATTAATAGTATAGAAAAATGGCAAGAGTACTGATTATCGGAGCTGGCGGCGTGGGTGCCGTGGTGGCTCACAAATGCGCTTCCGTACCGGAGGTCTTCACTGAAATCATGTTGGCATCCCGCACTAAATCGAAATGCGATGCCATCGCTGCTCAAATTGGCGGCAACCGCATCCAAACTGCACAAGTGGATGCCGACAATGTGGAAGAAACCATTCGTCTGCTCGAAAGCTATAAACCTGATTTGCTGATTAATGTGGCGCTTCCGTATCAGGATCTGCCGCTGATGGACGCATGTCTCGCTACCAAAACCAACTACATGGACACCGCCAACTACGAGCCTCGCGACAAAGCGAAATTCGAGTACAGCTGGCAGTGGGCATACCAAGACCGTTTCAAAGAGGCTGGCATCATGGCGCTGCTCGGCTGCGGTTTCGACCCGGGCGTGACCAGCATCTACACCGCATACGCTGCTAAGCACTATTTCGATGAGATGCACTATCTCGACATCGTGGATTGCAACGCCGGTGACCATGGCAAGGCTTTCGCCACCAACTTCAACCCCGAAATCAACATCCGCGAGATTACCCAACGCGGTAAATACTGGGAGAACGGTCAATGGGTGGAAATTGACCCGATGTCAATCCACCGTCTTGTGGAGTATCCGAATATTGGCGACCGTGAGTCCTATTTGCTTTATCATGAGGAACTTGAGTCTCTCGTAAGAAGCTATCCGACCCTCAAACGCGCTCGTTTCTGGATGACGTTCGGACAGAAATACATCACCGTGCTCAACGTTTTGCAGGAAATCGGCATGACCAGCATCAAGCCCATCAACTACCAAGGTATGGACATCGTGCCGTTGCAGTTCCTGAAGGCAGTGCTGCCGGAACCTTCCTCATTGGGCGAGGGTTACCACGGCCAAACCTCCATCGGTTGCCAAATCAAAGGTATCAAGGACGGCAAGGAACGCACCTACTACGTGTGGAACAACTGCGATCACGCGGCTTGCTTCAAAGAGATTGGCGCTCAAGCAGTTTCCTACACCACGGGCGTGCCCGCCATGTTATGCGCGAAGATGATTCTCACTGGCACTTGGAAAGGCCAAGGAGTCTTCAATGTCGAACAGTTCGATCCCGATCCATTCATGAAGGAGATTGGCGGCTATGGTCTGCCGTGGAACGAACAAATTGACCAACCGCTGCCCGTCTATAAACACGAATAAGCATATATATAATATATTGTATGAACAAAAATGCCGGCGAAAACCTTCGTCGGCATCTTTGTTTAATCCCAATGGGTTAAACTATGTCGGTACTCGCTGGGGGTCATGCCCGTTTCGCGCTTGAAATATCGACTGAATGTAGCCTGATCCTCGAAGTTCAGCTCATTGCTGATGTCTTGGATGTTGAGGTCTGGGCTTGTGCGAAGGAGCAACTTTGCCTCAGCTATAACTCTCTTCCGTATCCAGAACCCTGGACTATGTCCAGTTTCTTTTTTGATGACCGTGCTGAAATGTTTGTTGGAAAGACAAAGTTGGTCTGCGTAAAAACTCACTTCACGTTGCGAGCGGAAGTGTTTGAAAAGCGCATCTCGGAATTTGTCAGTCTTCCGGGTAGGACCCTTACTATAATTTGGATTGGTCTGCAAAAAGTAATATTGTAGTAATTGAACCAGTATATAAAACATTTCGACCATGAACTCCCTCCATGTGGGCATGCCGCTATTTTCGACAATACGCATAGCGTCAATCATCCGATGAACTTGATCGTATTGTTCCTCCGAAAGATCGAAAGTCGGGAAAGTTTCAAAAACAAGTCGATTTTTATAAATGGGATGAGCTGAAAGTTCATACAAAAAAGGAGCTGACACAGCCACAATGGTGGAGTCGTAATCAGGGGAGGATTTCTGAGCGGATATAATATGATGCGGATAAATGAATGCAACTTGTCTAGGATGAGCAGTGCGGAGGCGTATGTCATAATCCACTTCCAACGTTCCTTTATTGTTGATACATAGAATAAAACCTGTGGTCTTATGCGGTTCATCATAGTGGGGCAAAGCCGTAATATTGTCTAAAATAGTGATGCCTCGCTCGTTAATACGATCCAAGTAATCGAGGATGGTCTTTTTCATTGTTTTCGCATTTTTTTGCGCGCAAAAATACAAAAAAAACAATAGGTGACAATAAAAATTAACAGTCAAAATCGAACTTTTTGCCAAAAAAAACACGGTTTTTGTTTGCGTCCAGCTGGTGAGAAATTGTACTTTTGCCACATCTTTTTAAGGGAAGAAAAATCGATAGTAAAGTATTCGGAAACATGGTTTTCCGATCGAGATAACGCGGGTCGATTGAGTATTTCCCCGATACGAGACCCGCTTTCATGTGTTGTGTTATGTGCGAAAGAGACCCCTCTGGGGTCTCTTTCAATTTAAAATATTTAGTATGTGAATCATTACAGAAAAAAGTGTATTTTTGCCGCCGAATTAAAAAGGATAAAAATATTTAAATTAAAAGCAGTTAGAAGTTATGTATTTGACAAACGAAGTTAAAAAAGACATTTTTGCTAAGTTCGGCAAAAATGAAAAAGACACTGGTTCTCCTGAGGCTCAAGTTGCTCTGTTCACGCACCGCATCAAACACCTTACCGAGCATGTGAAGCAAAATCAGGGTGACCGCGTGACCAAACGCGCGTTGATTACCTTGGTCGGTAAACGTAAAAAAATGCTCGAATATCTTAAACAACAAGATATTGAGCGCTACAGAGCTTTAATTAAAGAGTTAGGCTTAAGAAAATAATTCCAGACTGGATTACATTGATATTCAAAAAGGCAATTTTGATGAAAATTGCCTTTTTGAATATTTGTTGTGTACTCAATTCTCACTAAAATTTTATCATTATGAACTTAGGAGTAAGAACAACTTTCGATATTGGCGACGGTCGTATGGTTACGATCGAAACCGGAAAATTGGCCAAGCAGGCCGACGGCGCTGCTGTGGTCACCATGGGTAACACCATGATTTTAGCTACTGTATGTTGTAAAAAAGAGGCTGTGGAAGGCACTGACTTCATGCCTTTGCAGGTTGAATATCAAGAAAAATACGGCGCTGTGGGTCGTTTCCCCGGTGGTTTCTTCAAACGCGAATCCCGCCCTTCCGAGTATGAAATCCTCATCGCTCGTCTGGTTGACCGCGCTATCCGTCCTCTCTTCCCGAAGAACTTCCACGCTGAAACTCAGGTCGTTGTGACCTTGATTTCTGGCGATAAGAACTTCCTGCCCGACTGCCTTGCTTGTCTGGCCGCTTCTTCCGCTATTGCAGTTTCCAACATCCCCTTCGAGTGCCCGATTTCAGAGGTGCGCGTGGGTCGCGTAGATGGCAAACTCGTGGTGAACCCCACTGTCGAGGATATGGAACGTTCTGACATCGACATGATCGTGGCTGCCTCTATGGACAACATCATGATGGTGGAAGGCGAGATGAACGAAATCTCTGAAGACGACATGGTTGCTGCCTTGAATTTCGCTAAAGAGCACATTAAGATTCAGTGCCAAGCGCAGTTAGACCTTGCCGCTCAAGTTCCCACCGCCAACCCGAAACGCGAATACTGCCACGAAACTGACGACGAGGCTATCCGCGAACGCATGAACACCGAACTTTATGACAAAGTATATGCTGTGGCAAAATCCTTCAAGGGCAAACAAGCTCGTAATGAAGATTTTGACCAGATTCTCGCTGACTTCATCGAGACCATTCCCGAAGAGGAACGCGACGAGAAAGCCGTGATGGTGAAACGCTATTACGACGAAATCCTCTGGCACGCCATGCGTAATATGATTCTCGATGAGCGTATCCGTCTCGACGGCCGTCACACTGAGGACATCCGTCCCATCTGGATTGAGACGGGTTATATTCCCTCTGCACACGGTTCTGCTATCTTCACCCGTGGTGAAACGCAGTCTTTGACCACCTGTACACTCGGCACCAAGCTCGACGAGCAAATCATCGACGGCGCTGTGGTGGAAGGTACAAGCCGTTTCCTGTTGCACTACAACTTCCCGCCTTACAGTGTGGGTGAAGTGAAGCGCATCGGCAGCACATCACGCCGCGAAGTCGGTCACGGTAACTTGGCAAAACGCGCCTTGAAACCGATGATTCCGTTCGACGATCCGACGTTCCCTTACACTGTCCGTTTGGTCTCCGACATTCTCGAATCTAACGGAAGTTCTTCTATGGCAACGGTTTGCGCCGGCACGCTCGCACTGCTCGACTGCGGTGTGAAGATGAAAAAGCCTGTTTCCGGTATCGCCATGGGTTTGATTACCGACGAGGCTACTGGCCGCTACGCCATCCTCTCCGACATCCTCGGCGATGAGGACCACCTCGGCGACATGGACTTCAAGGTCTGCGGTACCGAAGATGGTATCACCGCTTGCCAAATGGATATCAAGGTGAAGGGTCTTTCCGCAGAAGTGATGGCTGAAGCATTGGCTCAGGCACACAGAGGCAGAATGTTCATCTTGGGTAAGATTAAGGAAGCGATGCCCGCTCCGAGAGAGGACTACCGTCCGTTCGTGCCGCGCATCGTCCAAATGCAAATTCCGCGCGAATTCATTGGTGCTGTTATTGGACCTGGAGGCAAGATCATCCAAGAAATGCAGCGTGAGACCAACACCGTCATCAATATTGAAGAGGTTGGCGACTTCGGCATCATCGACATTGCAGCTGCAAATGTGGACGACATCAACGCCGCTATGAATCGCATCAAACTCATCACCACTCTTCCTGAAGTGGGTGAGATTTACGAAGGCACGGTCAAGACGATTACCGACTTCGGCGCATTCGTGGAGTTCCTGCCCAACACCGACGGTCTGCTGCATGTCTCTGAAATCGCGTATCGTCGCGTAGAGAATGTGGCCGACGTGCTCAACGTGGGCGACAAGATCAAAGTGAAACTCATCGAAATCGACGAAAAGACTGGCAAGTACAGACTGTCACACAAGGTGTTGCTCCCGAAACCGGAAGGTTACGAAGAAGAGAAACCTCGTGGCAACGGTGGTAATCGTAACGGCGGCGGCAACCGCAACGGTGGTGGCCGCGAAAACCGTGGCGATCGCGGTCCTCGTCCTGGCAATGGTCCTCGCAACGGTGGTGGCAATCCTCACCGCGGCAACAGCAACCAACAGGACGGCCGTCCGCACCGCCAAGAGCGCCGCGAACTGCCCGATTTCCCGGATATGGACTAAACATTCATGATACCGAGAGCGCCGCGGAATCCCACGGCGCTCTTTTTCGCTTTGACCGTTGACATTGACAAATAATCAATGGATGATCAATATTTAACATACGGGATGCATCATTTAACATACAGGGGTTTCACTCCTGCCTGTAATATGTCAGCCTTCCAGGCTTCTCAAGGAAGTAATCCCTCAACCCTCGACCCTTGATCCTCGACCCTATTCCCTTAAACCCTAAACCCTAAACCCTAAACCAAACTATGACAATCAAACAAGTAACCCAATTCTTAGAACAAAAATTCCCGCTCTACTTGCAGGAGGATTTCGACAACTGCGGGGTGCAGTGCGGCGATGTGCGGCAGGAAATCACTGGCGCGATGGTCTGTTTCGAGATGTCGGAGCAGGTGATTGACGAGGCGATTGCCGAAGGCTGCAACCTCGTGATTTCCCACCATCCGCTGATTCTCAAGCGCGGCATCACAAAAATTTTGCCCACCGATAGGGTAGGGGCGATGATTTGCAAAGCCTTGGCGCACAATATGGTGCTTTATTCGATGCACACCAATATTGACAGCGGTGTAGGCGGCGGTAACGATGTCTTCGCTGAGAAGCTCGATTTGCAGAACGTGAAGGTTTTGGAGCCGCACAAAGGACTCTACCGTAAGTTAGTGGTTTTCGTGCCGAAGGAAAATGCGGAAGCATTGAAATCCGCTCTTTTCGAGATAGGCTGCGGGGTGCAGGGCAACTACGACAGCTGCGGCTACACGGTGCACGGTCAAGGGCAGTTCCGTCCGTTGCAAGGTGCGAATCCGCACATCGGCGAAGAAAACCGTCTGGAACATGTAGAGGAAGAACGTGTAGAGATGATTTATCCGACAGGGTTGCAACGCGCTGTGGTACAAACGATTTATGAGCATCATCCATACGAGGAGCCGGCTTTTGATTTGTTGCCGTTGGAGAACGAGAGTCGCATAATCGGTCTTGGACGTATTGGTGAGTTGCCCAAGGCAATGTCTGTGAACGAATTTCTTGAATATCTGAAAGATAAGCTCGGCTTTGAGCATTGTCGTTACGCGGGCGATACCACGAAAATGATTCGCAAGGTTGCGCTTTGCGGTGGCGGCGGTTCCAGCTTCATCGACTTGGCTATCGCATCGGGCGCGGACGCCTACGTCTCGGGCGACTTCAAATACCACGACTTCTTCAAGTCCCATTCTGGTACTTTGCTGGTGGATATTGGTCACTATGAGGGCGAATATTTTATAAAAAATATTATTCATCAACAAATCAAAGAAAATTTTGCTAATTTTGCAGCTTTGATTTCTAAAATGGAGAAAGTAGAAGTCAAATATTTTTAATTTATTGACAGTCAAACAATTAAACTGAATATGGCCAAGAAAAAAGTTGCCGAAGAAGAGGTTGCAAGCGGCGCAAAAAAGACAAGAACAGAGAAGATTGTTCCCAAAATGAAGAAAATCACCCCCAAGAGGATAAAAGTTCCTCAGAAGGAAGAGGTGGTTGAAGTAGTGCCGGAAGAGCCCGTTGTGGTTGAAGAAGAAAAAGTGGAAGAAGCTCCGAAACCGAAGCAAAAGGTAGCTAAAAAGCCTGTGATTGAGACCATTATCGAAGACGATGACGTGACGGTGGAGAAATCTTCCGACGGCGTGGTGGAAGTGAAGAAACACGAATCCAACCAAAGCACCGCTGAAGAACTTTCCATTGAGCAAAAGTTGTTGTCTCTCTATAATCTTCAACAAATCTGCACCAAAATTGATGAAATCCGCATGATTCGCGGTGAGCTGCCCGAAGAAATTCGTGATAATGAAGACGAATGCGAAGGCTTGAAGACCCGTATCAACAAATTCACGGAAGACATCAAGAACCTCAAATTAAAAATCGGTTCCGAAAACACGAATATTGATGAGGCTAAAGCTTCTATCAAAAAGTATGAGGAACAGCAAAATGAGGTGCGTAACAACCGCGAATATGAAGCCCTCAGCAAGGAAATCGAATTCCAAAGCCTGCAAATTCAGGTGGCTGAGAAGCATAAAGAGAAACACGATGCGGAAATTTTGGACAAACAGAACAAAATCGCCGAGACCAACGAACGTCTCAAAGAGCTCGAAGAGATTCTGGAGCACAAGAGAGCTGAGCTGGAAGTGATTGTGGCTGACACTCAGAAAGAGGAGGAAGAGTTGCTTGAAAAGGCTGAGGTTCTCAAAGCCAAGGTTGATGCACGTTTGCTTTCTGCTTTCGAGCGCATCCGCAAGAACGCTCACAATGGTTTGGCCATCGTGAAGATTGAGCGTGACGCGTGTGGCGGTTGCTTCAGCAAGATTCCTCCGCAACGTCAATTGGATATCTGCCTGCACAAGAAAATTATCGTGTGTGAGGCCTGCGGTCGTATCTTCATCGATGACAAACTGGTTCACGAACATGAAAATGATGCACAATAATGTGCCTCATTAAACGTTAATCCCTTTTGTCTGTCTAAAACGACAATTTTTGAATAAAAAAACAAACTTAATTATTCACCTTAAATAAAAAATTATTATGAAAAGATTCTTAAGTGTAATTTGCATGGCCCTTCTGGCCGGAGGTATGATTTTCACCTCATGTACGAAAAACTGGACTGTTACAGTGAACACCAACAACAAAGATTGGGGTACTGTGACTGGTGGTGGCACATATGCTGATGGTGCTACTGCTACTATTACTGCTACGCCTGCTCAAGGCTATAAATTTGTGCAATGGAATGACGGTGTTAAGGACAACCCTCGTACCATCACTGTTACTGCTAACGTTACCTTCACCGCTGAATTTGTAGAAGTTCCTGCTGGTCCTGCTGTGAAAGTTACTTTCAACAATGAAGTTTGGGACGCTAGTACTATTTCAGGTAGATATTTCACCAATTATAGCGTTTGGGATGTCTATTCTGCAAAGACCGAAAATGACTTTCCTATCTCTGATGTTGCTACGGGTATTCTGACTGGTTCTCAAAGTGCTACTGCTAGTAGCGATAATGGCAAACTTGGTGGAGACTTCCAATGGGTTGAATATTACAAAGAAACTTATCTGCAGGATAATGAAGGTCAATATTATGGTGACTTCTGGGCAAAGAACGTTACTTGCAACGTTACTGCTTTCGATGCTACCGCTCTTACCCTCACCTCTAATGTGAGCGGCACCATGTTCAGCGCTAAGGAAGCTTTCGTCGATGGTGTTGGTGTTGACGCTGCAACTACCGCTCCTATGACGGTGAATATTACCAATGTTAAATTGACCAGTGCCAAAAATATGCCTTCTAAGAAAGTGGCTGGCAAATTGGTTGCTGTTAAATAATTCACATTATCGTAAAATAAATAATGCTCACGCAATCCAGCGTGGGCATTATTTTTATCAACAAAACAATGAAAAAAAGCCTTGTTTTAATAGTTCTCGCACTTTTAACAGCACTTCTTAGTGGTTGCAAAAGCGAACAAACCCTGATTGAGGATGCTGCAATGGGGTATCTGACTGCGATGGGCAACTATCGAATTCAAGATGCGGAAGCATACGCTTCAGAGGAAACAATAGAAAAAACTCTTCACGTCATCGAGGAAGTGATTATGCCGAACCTTGATACAAATTATCTGAAGCAGAATACTCCCGCCACTATTGAAATCAAAGAGGTAAATCAATTGAGTGATACCACTGCGCAGGTTACATACGTGAAAACCACGCCTATACAAGTGCAAGAAGGATCTTTGGACATGGTGAAGCGCAACCAAGAATGGAAAGCTTTGGTCATCATTCAGTTGCCCAAATCTATGAATGTCCAACAAAAAGCTGACAGCAAGGCACTGGATGAGAAATACAAGGGCAAACTGACTCCCGGTAAGCCAGGCCAAGTGCCTCCGACTATGAGTAAACCTAGAGAATAAAACGTTCTATTTTCACTATTCGTCCAATATAATCGCGTCAGCCACGACTTCAGCTACGGATTTGATTTCCACTCCAAGCTTGTATTCGTGGTTGATTTGTGATAACTGGTCTGCACAGTTGTGACACGGTGTGATGACCACATTTGCGCCCGTCGCCTTGATTTGGTCGGCCTTAATCTTACCGATCTTCAGGCGGCGTTCGTTGTATTCGCTCATGGCCAACATGCCGCCGCCACCGCCGCAGCAGAAGTTGTCACTGCCGAACGGATCCATTTCAATCAGTTCCGGCACCGCTTCTTTCACCACATAACGCAATGAATTGAACAATCCACCATTACGCGTGATATTACACGGATCGTGAATCGTATATTTCTTGGTATTCAAGGATTTATCCAGTTTTATCTTTCCTGATTTGAGGTATTCCTCAATCAGTTCCACGAGGGAAATCATTTTGAAATCAGGGTGTTGACCCATGTAGTTGGGCGCTTCCCAGCGGAGTGCGCGCGTGCCGTGACCGCATTCACCCAAGACTAACGTTTTGCATTTCAATTTGGTCATTTCATCGTACATGTGCTGCGCTATTTGCTTGGCGTGCTCGTCCTTGCCAGAGAAATAGCCGTAATTGGTCACGTCGTACATCTCATCGGAGAGCGTCCAGTCGGCGCCTGCCACGTGGAAAATCTTGGCAGCAGCAGCGATGGAAAGCGGGAAGAACTTCGGCTCACGCGGATTCAGCGTATAAAGAATCTCTGCATTTTCTTTGTTCAAAGGAATTAGCGTCTCCTCGGTTCCCAGCTCATCTTGCAGCTCCTCCTGCATCCAATCGATGGTATCCACGAAATCCTCTTTGGGGATGGCCATGTTGTTCTTGGTGTTCAGGGCCGCATCCACGGTAGCCTGCAAAGTCTCTGGCACACAACCCATTGCAGCCAACATGCGGCGACCTGTGCGCACCACAAACGGAATATCCACGCCGATGGAGCAGTGTTTCACGCAACGCCCGCACATCGTGCACGCGCCGTAGAGCGAATCCACCATCTCCGCAATGTAATCCTCCGTCAACTCCTTGGCATTCGTCAACTTAGGCGCAGCTTTGCCCAAAAAAGTACAATACCGACGGTAGATGGACGAAACCATATCCACTTTCTTTCCAGGGATATATTTCGGCTCTTCGAAGGTCTTGAAAAAGAGACAGCTGGTTTCGCACAGCCCGCAGTGCACGCAGGCGTTCAAGTGCGTAAGCAGCTTACTATCTGTATGTTTGGTCAATATGTTGACGGCCTTTTGAATGCTTTCAGGAGAGATGTCTTTCATATTCGTTTGATTTGGCCGCGAAGATACAAAATTTTGCCGTAGGGGCGAATAATTATTCGCCCTACATGCTATACACCACCTTAAACCTCATCCCAAACCCTTGCATCGGGTAATTGCGGATGATTTCGTATTGTTCGTTTGCGATGTTGAGCAGTTCGAGCTTGAGGCTAAGCGTAGAACTCTTGATGTCTAAGTCGTGGCTGAGGGTGATGCTTTGGTCGATGTAGCCAGGCACCACGTTGGCGGGGATATTCTGCGACAGCGCATACCGTTTATCACAACCAATAAGTGCGTAGGTGACTGTTATCCAAGGTGTTTGCATGCTCAGACTGGCCGATCCTGACCACAGTGGCGTGTAAGGAATTTGGTGGTTGTAGGTTTTGCTATCAGGGTCGGTGCGATCCACTGCTTTTTGATACGTGACGTTGCCGTTCAGTCTCAAGATGTAACGGCTCGTGATGCGGTATTGCCAGAAGGTATTTAACTCTGCACCAGCAATATAGACCTTGCCGTAGTTTAACATTGTCCAGGAGAAGAGGTTGTGTGACGGGAATGCCACGATTTTGTCCTTCACAATGTTGAAGTAGCCATCCAAAGTGCTTGACACTGTGACTCTTCCAGCGGCAAGGTGCGCTTCTTTCAGCACCAAACCGAGGTTCCACTGATGCGTTTTTTCGGGTTTAAGGTTTACATTTCCGACTTCGCGGTAATAGAGGTCGTTGAAGGTTGGCATCCGGAAGATGTTCTTGTAGAAACCGCGCAAATGCAAGGTTTTGACTAATTCCACGGATGCCCCTATGGAAGGCGATAAGTGTATATAATCTTGTATATCAGGATTTTCCTTGATAATGTTGTTCACGTAGGTGAGCAAGAGATTCCCATTGACTTGCCACCGTTTACCCGAAACGAGTGCCGACAAAGAGGTGAGCGAAGTAAACCGTCCAGGGCGTTCATATTCCAGCGAATTGGCCGTCATTTCTTGGTAGAAAACATCCTGCGCCAAAGCAAACTGCAGCTTCTTGATGACTTTGGCGGAATCCTTTTCAGAAATAGGCGTAAACAATGCTGTATTAGAGAGATAACTCTCGTATTGATGGTAACGGTTGTCTAAGAAACCCGCCGCATTCAGATAGTCGGGGTCCAAATAGCGAGTATAGTCGTAGTTGAACTTCGCGTTAGCCTGATAAGCCCATTTATCGTTGAAATATTTGTGATAGTGAACTTGTCCGAAAGCGTTTTGGTTCCAAAGTTTCTGATGCGAATCATTATAGTAGAAAATGGTGGCAGAGGGAAGCTCACGTGCTGAGTTGTAGTAGTAGAGTTTCACGTTGAAACGTTGCGTTTTATCAATTTGCCAAACCGCATTGAACTCCGTATTAAGTGTCATTGTTTCAGCGTTTTTGCGTATTTCGCGTGAGGTGCTGTCGTTCACGCCGCCGTAGTGCAAGGTATAAGGATAATTGCCTTTAGAGCGCATGAAATCCGTGGAGAGATTCCAATAGAAGAAGCGGTCGTCGCGCTTCTTTGAGCGCACTTTATGCGTTACGCCCGCCTGTACGCCGTAAAGTCCATACATCCCTATCGTTCCTCCAATCCGGAAACTAAAAGGTTTTATCGGAATTGCGTTTATGGTATTGATTTTCAGTAAACTACTATACGAATAGAGTCGTGCAGGAACGAAAAGTTTGTCGTCTAAACCCACAACGAGATTGATGGAGGCTACGTTTTCCAGCGACAGTTTGCCGAGGTCTATTTGTCCCGTTTGACAGTCGGTGAGGGCAATGTCGTCGTATGCCACGCCGGTATGCTGAGTGCCGAGACCGCGCACGGAGACCGTTTTCATGCCGCCGGTGCCACCGTAGTCACGCACCACTACGCCCGACATATATTTCAGAGCATCAGAGAGTTGCAGAGTTGGAAGTTCTTTGATTTCCTGTGCCGTAATTTGTTGGGTGGCTGCAGGACCCGTAAAGACCTGTTGCGGGGCATTCGCATTGATGTTGACTTCGTGTAGTCGCTGGCGGCGCGTGCTGTCACGCGGAGTCTGGGCACTACTATACGAGCTGCCTATAAGGCAGAGAACCAGAAAGATGCAATATGCCTGAATGACATTTTTCATTGCTTGAAAAGAGTGGCAAAAGTACACAATTTTCAAATAATCACAAAGGTTTCTATTCCCACCGTAGAGACGGGGCGCACCCCGTCTCTACCATTCCGAAAATTTAAAATTAGGATATTTGAAAAAATGTATTTTTGCCGCCGTTTTTATTCATAGAATTAAAATTACAAGATTATGAAAAAGAATGTTTTAAAAACTATCGTAGTATTGTGTGTCACAGTATTTTGCGGTTTGGGAAATCTTTCTGCCCAAGAGCAACAGGATAAGCCAATAGCCTACAATTTCATCAATGAATATGGATTTTTCATTGGTAAAAATGTGGGTTGGACAGGTGTGTTCATCAACGGTGTTTCCATCAAGCAAAATGATGTCATTGGTATTGGTCTAGGATATGGATTGAATACCGCTTCATTCCAGGAAGTTCCGATTTTCCTCAATTATCGTCACTATTTTGACAGAGGCAAGACTCTGAAACCCCTCATTAACGTGGCTGCAGGTATAGGCTTACATTTCTGGAATGATGAGATAGCCGTACCTATTTACGACACGTATGGCTATGTCAATTATTACGATTACCAGGAAGTGCCAAATCACGGT
>Ga0310786_10001502_pt1 | contig 37508 bp, 48 predicted proteins | sample AusTroGonzalo_MG_FD_203881 | JGI IMG/M metagenome (GOLD analysis project Ga0310786, IMG submission 203881) | Bovine rumen microbial communities from tropical cattle in Woodstock, Queensland, Australia - Gonzalo_03 (v2) (version 2) | ecosystem: Host-associated > Mammals > Digestive system >... | reverse complement strand
CAAAAGTGCCGTATAAAGTAATCAGAACGTTTTTGTCGGCGTATGCTGTTTGTGCGACAGATGTGAATGAATCGCATAGGGATTCTATCAGTTTCCCATTTCCTTCACCCACCGGCAAAGACATTTCGTCAATATATGCACACATAATAGGATATAAGTCAGAATGAATCATCCTGCTTGTTTTATCCAAAGTTACGTTGTTTGATTGAAGTAATAAGTATTTTTGGCTATCGCCACAAAAGATTTTAATAAACATTTTCTTTCTCCTTGTTTGTATGTTTGTCTATTTATCTTGAACAAGTCGCCTTGTTCGTTGTTGTTATACCATATTTTGATATAAATGTCAATACCCACCCCGTCAACATTTGGAAAAGGTACTCCGATAGGTGGTCATAATAATTCTTTTATTGCTTCTTCTATCTCTAGTATTGGAAGACCTTGTGTTTCTAATGAACAGAAAAGACCACAGTCCGGTATTTCTAGGTCTGTGTGATTGCCATCTGTCTGTCTAAGGTCTTTCAGGTAGAGTGGTTTTCCGTCTTTTTTAAGAACTGTATGGTGGGTTTGTTCTTCCACCTCACTTGTTTTCCAAAATACATCTGGGAAGTCTTTGCGTATTTTATTCCAGTATCCCATACCACCTTTAAAGCAACCTATACAGTTATTGTTGTGATAACCTAGTTTGTACATAGCAGGCAGTTCTATTGAATGCTTTTTAAGTTCAAGAAGACAGTCTTGCTTGTTCCATTTCTTTTCAATGAGAGGAAATACTACATTAGGGGTTTGTTGTTGTTTCCAGCGCAATGCTCTGTTCACCTCGTGGAGAGTGTATTCAAAACCCATAACGTGATATACCTGCTGACCCTCATATAGTGGCATAATTTGTTTTTGGCGGACTTCTTTTTTGAGATATTTTGTGCAAGGTGCTCCATAGGGTGTATTGAATAACTCTTTCTTTGCAATATCGAGTGGGCATTTGAATTTATTGCTTCTGGCTATTCTAATTGGGTGCTTATACCAGTTTTGGCAAGATTCAATGAACCGTAGATTATCTGGGTGCGAAGCCCCTGTTTCAATATACCATAAGTCAACGTTTTCTTTGCCATACTTATCTAAAGCTAGCTTGCAAGCAACAGCAGATGTTGAACCACAAGAAAACCAACCTATATACTTCATTTACCCTCCAATCGCAACTCTAATCTTGATAAGCTCGAACAGAATAAGAAGAAACACCAAAAGAAAAACGTTTCCTCCTAACATACCACAGATGAGCAAACCAAGTGCATAACATATATATGTAATCCAAACAGTCATTTTTCCTCCTTGTTAAATATTTTGTTCCATTTGTCATCAGGGATGTCTGTATATCCCATTGTTTTACGTTCAGATGTAGTAAGGTCACCATTTATGTCCTTGTATTTCTCATCTTCGGGTGTCCAGTCATCTGGGACGTGCTTGTACCGTGTGTGGCAACCATCTTTTATCTCTACCATCTTCATTTTACTGCCCTTTTCAAATCTTTGTTCAACTGCCTAGCTGATTTTAAATGCTGACCAACCCTATACAGAGCACTTTCTATCGTCATACTGTGCTTAATGGTCATTCTGATGAGATAAATCGCATCAAGAAAGCCTTGAAAGTAATCATCATCTGACATTTTTTCTGTTTTTACCATTTGTTAACCTTTTGTTAAGTATTTTTTCTTGATTTGGCATACCCGAGCAGTGGTAATACCTAGTTCTTTGGCTATTTGGCGTGTTGTAAAGCCTTCTTTGTCAAGTTTTAACACCATTTCTGCTCTTTTTTTGACAAATTCTTTTGTTTTCACCGGGGTTGTGAGGGCGGTTTCATAGTCCCAACCCTTAACATATACTCTGTAACAGAAAGAACCCCAAGTACAGCCATATTTTTGGCGTAATTTGGCTAATGTTTCACCCTTTTTGCGTTCTAACATACAAACCCCCCTGTTTTTTCGTCTTGACCGCAGTATCTGAACCTCATAGCACCTAAAAACCCAACAATTTCGTCTGTTTGACTTGTTTTGTGACAATTTTGGGCAGTTTCTATGAATTGAGAGAGCATAGCACCTGTCCTTGCCATAAACTCCTTCATTAAATCTCCGTCCTTGCCAACATAATTGGCAGATTCCCTCAGAACCCCCGTCAGAATATCCATAGCAAAAGCGTCTGGATTTAGCTTCAAAGAGCCCTTAATATAGTCCATAATTTCTTTATCAGCCATTTTTACCACCTAATCCGTTTAAAACAACACAACACACATTTTGAGTGTTAATAAATGCCCTAGAACCTAAATCTAAGTCCACAACGGCAACCCTGTTCTCCCTCTTGTCCCCAGCGCATAACTTCTGACTAATGCTATCCAAAGCCTCCATTGACTTCAATGTCATAGTGGCACCAGATGTGGTGTGAAGAACAATCTCTGTTTTGTAACTGTTACCCATATATCTCCTTTCGCTTACAATACACATATATCATAATATGAAACAAATGTCAAGAACTTTTTTTATAATTTTTTATATTGACATTTATTATAGAATATGGTATGTAGGAATAGTCATTTGACAAACGGAACAGAATATGCTAGAAAGACAATGCACGGAAAAGATTAACCTATGGGGTATAGAAAATACTATATTCCGTGCAGTTCCCGAAAGGGCTATACCCCGCTTATATGGAGCACGGAAATGACTAAAAAATATACACCAGCGACATTTCAACCAACGGTAAGACCGTCTTGGTGCGGAATATTGTCGTATATCTCAGAAAAAGAAAAATCAGATATATTGGAAGCAATTATAAAATACCCAAACGATACTGGTTTGGATAGTAGGTTTTGGCTAGAAACAATAAAACCAGACCTAGATGAGCAATATCAGAAGTTTATTAACACCTGTGAACAGAGAGGTAGGGGTGCTAAGACATATTGGGGGGAACATAAGTTATCCTTAAGTAATACTTATGATGAACATAAGGATAACTTACTTAAAGATAAAGATAAGGATAAAGTTAAGGTTAAAGATAAAGTTAAGAATAATAAGCCAACGCTTCAAGAAGTAATTGATTATTGCCAAGAAAGAAACAATGGTGTTGATGCCAATAAGTGGTATGATTACTATACAGCCAATGGTTGGAAGGTCGGTCGTAATCCTATGAAGGACTGGAAAGCAACCGTTAGGACTTGGGAGAAACATCAGGAACAGAAACAAGAGCCAACGAAGAACCCGAACGGTTGGACTGATGAGCAAATGCAACTATTTATGAAAGGATATTAAGATGAGCCAGCAATATGAAGTAGCTGTTAAGATATTTTCTGATATTTATGGGTACCCGAAGTGGGAAACCAAAACAAAGGAAGGTCAGAACATACAGGAAATTATAAAACTTTGGGACGCAGAATTGTGCCATTACTCTGTTGAGCAGGTAAGAGATGCCTGTTATCGCATTGTGAAATACAGGAAGGCACAGACGTTTCCAACGCTAAGCCATATATTGGCAGAGCTTGTTGAGGAAAAAAAGACAGATGAATATACCATAGAGGTAGGTAATGTAAAGGCAGCACAGAAGATGTATGCGTATTTAATTACTCACGGCAACGGAAACAAAATTGCTTCCCAAAGGACTATTTGGAAGATATATCAGGTTGAGGTTGATGGTTATAATCACGAAACAGACAATTTATTGTGATTTGACTTTGTAAAAACAATATGCTAACATAACTGGGAGGTATGCGATATGCGAATTGAAATCAAAAATATGCAAAAGCCAGTGGTGCAGACACCTGAAACCATTGCTGAGATGGACAGAATTACTGACGCCATCAAAAATAATGACGAAAATCTTACATACAAGGACATTAAACGCCTTGCTAGGCTCAAAAAGCTAGGTAAAGATGGTTATCCTCGTTCTAGGATTATTCACCCAGAGCAGGAACAACCAGCAGATACGCCAACAGTGGACAACCCTGAGGGTATAGCCGAAAAGGACGTTAGTGCTAGTGGTAAGGAACGTATGTATGACGAAGATGGGGACCCATTGCCATTTTCTGCTGTTGAGCTGAACGATAAGTCGTTCAAGCGTATCATAAAGGAAATCAAAACAGGTGTGTCGCCATATCAGGCTTGTATTAACAAGAGAGTTGTCCCTCACCAGTTCTTTGACGCCTGTAAGCAAAACAAAGACTGGGAGATAGCGTTGGCTGATGCTCGTGAGGTGTATTGTGAAAGCCAAGTTGCAAGGTTAGAGAAATTAGCCCAGCAAGTGCAACGTGGAACCATTGACGTGGCTATCTATGCTTCTGTATGTGGAAACATTAAGTGGCTCATAGAACGCCTTTTCCCGAGAATATATGGCTCAAAGGCTACTGTTGAGCAGACAGTGACACACCAAATCTCTGTTGACCAAAAGAAGCTGAAAGAGTTAAACGATATGCTTCGTGGCAAAGAAAAGCCGCTAAAGGCAATTACAGTGGACTATCAGGAGGTCAAGTGATGCCAAAAGCAATAGATATTACAGGGAAAAGGGTTGGGAAATTGGTTGTTATAAAAAAGATTGCTGAAGGACACAGGGGGTGCCCACAAAGGTGGCTTTGTAAATGTGATTGTGGAAAAGAGAAGATTATTTCAAAGGGACCGCTTTTAAAAGGAAATATAAAATCTTGTGGTTGTGAAAGAAAACGTATTACAAAAGAAAATATGACAAAACATGGAAAAAGACAAACAAATCTTTATATGAGATGGCTATCTATGAAGGGTAGATGTCTTAACCCTAAAAATAAAAAGTTCAAAAATTATGGAGAACGTGGAATAAACGTATGTGATTCTTGGAAAAACGATTTTATGTCTTTTTATGATTGGGCAGTAAGAAGCGGTTATAAAAAAAGTTTGTCTTTGGAAAGAATAGATGTTAATGGAAATTATTGCCCAGAAAACTGTAAGTGGATTCCAATGAAAGAGCAGGCTCTTAATAAAACAACCACTGTTTATTTAGATGTTTTTGGGAAAAAAATGACAATAAGAGATGCCGCTACTTTTTTTGGAATAAAAGAAAAAACATTAAGAAATAGACACAAGAGAGGTTGGTCTGATGAAAGGGCTGTTTCTGTATGAACGAGAAAATTGTCCAGAAATTTGTAAATGAACCCAATGCAGCCTTGCAGGTGCTCGGTTCTTCGTTTGAGCAGTTCATCAGGTTCTTTCACTGGTATATGTACCATCAGGAGTTCATATTCAGACCTTTCCACATGGAGATTATCCATAAGCTAGAGGATATTGCTTTTGGGCGTAATGCAAAGCGTAACTTGATGATTAACTTGCCTCCTCGTTTTGGAAAGTCGTCCATTATGAAGTACTTTTGTGCTTGGTCATATATGCTGAACCCATCTAGCAACTGCATTTACACATCATACTCAGATGACCTTGCAAGCTCTTTCTCAAAGGATATTCGTGAAATAGTGACTAGCGAAGCCTTTGCTAAGTTCACAGGAATTAAACTGAACAAGTCTAAAATTGGTGCTGACTACTGGGCAACAGAGCAAGGTGGTGGCTTCCGTGCTGCACCTTTGGGTGGTTCTTTGACTGGGTTCGGTTTCGGGGTATCTGGTGAAGAATATGGTGGGTGTTGTCTGGTGGACGACCCGTTGAAGGCTTCTAACGTAAAATCACAGGCTGAAATGCAGAACTGTGTGGACTATTATCTGAACACCCTTAAATCTCGTGCCAACAACCAAGCCAAGAGCCCTATGATTTGTATTATGCAGAGGTTGGCATTAGAAGACCTAGCTGGGTATATCTTAGAAAACGAACTTCCCGACTGGGACGTGGTAAAGCTACCAGCCCTTAACGAAGAAACAGGGGAAGCCTTATGGCCAGAGAAGTTCTCGGCAAAAGACTTATTGAAGCTCAAAAACTTGTCCCCATTTGTATATTATGGGCAGTATCAGCAAGAGCCTATCGTTGTGGGTGGTTCTGTGTTCAAGACCGAGTGGTTCAAGTTCTACAACCCAGATGAACGATTCGAATATCAGATGACCTTCATTACCTCAGATACGGCTCAAAAGAAAGCTGAGCATAACGACTATACAGTGTTTGGGTGGTGGGGTAAGACGTTTGACAACAAACTTCATCTTTTGGATATGGTATGGGGTCGGTACGATGCTCACGAACTCAAACAGCAGGTTATGCTCTTTTGGGAAAAATGTAATGCTGACAGAAGGGCTGCACCACCTTATGGGTTCTACATTGAAGAAAAGGGTTCTGGTATCGGTGTTATTCAGGAATTAGTCAAGACATATCCGTTGCCATTATTGCCCGTTATGCGTAACAGATTTAAGAACGATAAGGGTATGTGGGTGTCTATGGACAAGTTCTCAAGGGCTATGACAGCCATACCTTATATTGCAAATGGGTGGGTCTATTTGCCAAAAGATGAAAAATGTGATATAAGTAGTGCATTATTAGCTGAGGCTGCTGCCTTTAAAGCTGACTTAACACACAAACACGATGATAAAGTCGATGTTTTGTGTGATGCCATAGAGATAGCTTTCGGGGCAAGTAGCATAAGTTCAATTTTTATTTGAGGTCAAGATGGCACAAACGAAAAAAGAAAAGAAACAGAATAGCTTGGCAGATTTCGCTGGGAATATTCAAAGTTGGGGCTTGGCTCCGTTTAATCCATTTACACCACAGAACTCTCGGTTGGATACCATCTTCATTAACACAAGATGGAACCTAATTTCAAACTACCGAACAGTTTTGTCAGAAGCCTATGCTGAATATGGTATTGTGCAGACACTGGTAGAACAGCCAGTGGCTGATGCTTTTAGTAAGGGCTTTGATATTTCAACAGAGCAGTTAGACAGCTCACAAAAGAAAAAGCTCGAAACATATTTGGAGAAATATCAAGTAATCCAAACAATTCAGCAGGCTATTATTTGGGCTCGTTTGTATGGTGGTGGTGGTATTGTCATTATGACAGAACAAAACCCATCACAGCCTTTGGACATTTCTGCTATTAAGGAAGACACACCATTGGAGTTTGTGGCTGCCGATATGTGGGAACTCTACAAAGATAACTATAAGGTTTGGAACCCGTGGAACTCAGATGATGACAAGAAATACTCATACTATGGTATTAACTTGCACAAATCTCGGGTGTTCCCGATTAAAGGTAAAGAACCTCCTTCATTTATCCGTCCTCGCTTGCGTGGGTGGGGTATGAGCGAACTGGAAAGGGTTGTCCGTTCCATTAACTCATATTTGAAGAACCAAGACTTGATTTTCGAATTGTTGGACGAAGCCAAGATAGACGTGTATCAGTTGAACGGATTTAACACAGCTATGTTGACTGCCAAAGGTACAAAGGGTGCCGAAGAACGTGTCCGTATTTCCAACTCTTTGAAAAACTACCTGAACGCTTTGATTTTGGATACCAACGATAAATATGAACAGAAGCAATTATCGTTCAATGGGTTGAGTGATATTTTAACCCAAATCCGTCAAGGTGTGGCTGCTGACCTGAAAATGCCTATGACCAAGTTGTTTGGTGTTAGTGCTGCTGGGTTTAACTCGGGTGAAGATGATATTGAAAACTACAATGCTATGATTGAATCTGAAATCCGTAGCAAGGTTAAATACATTGTTGTAAGTGTTCTCGAGTTGTGCTGTCAGAAATTGTTTGGGTTTATCCCAGATGACCTGAGCATTTCCTTCAAATCTCTGCGTATCTTGTCTGCTGAGCAAGAGGAGAATATGAAGAACAGCCAATACAACCGTTTAATTCAAACCTATGCTAACGGGTTGTTGAGTGCTGGTGACTTTATGATTGGTTGCAATAGTGCTAACCTGTTGCCTGTAACCTTTACCCAAGAACAAATCAAGGCTTTCCAATCTCAAGGTGTGGACAAAATTGGTTTAGACCAAGATAAGAAAGGAAAGGGTTTGTTTGGCAAGTTCTTTGGTGGCGGAGAAAAAGAAGGAAAGAAAGAGGGTATTCAATACGCTGCTGAGCCAGAAAAGGCAAACCTAGCAAGTGAAGAAGGTAAGGTAAAAGAGGTGGATGTTACGTCAAATAAGTTTGTTCGTCCTGACCGTGAAAAGAAGCCCTTGCCTGAAGAAACCTACCCATACAAAGGTAAGAGAAAATCGAGATACATTGAAGTATAAGGGGTATCCATTTGACAATGATTAAAAAAATGTGTATTATCTTATAAAAGAAGGGCGAAGTATGTTGAAAAACGAAAAACAATTACCCGAAAGGTATTATGCTCGTCATATTAAAGAGGGACTTGTCCATTACTTAGAAAACGGCAAGGATGTTCTTTATTTGGTAAAGAATGACGCTCTTAAAAAGATGAACGAGAGTTTTGATGGTAAGCCTGTTTATGTTCGTCACGTTGACCGTGTTGATATGGACAACTTGCGTGAACAAGCAGACGGCTATGTCGTAAAGAGTTTTTATAACGAGTTTGATGGTGCTTGGTGGACAGAAATGCTTGTAGTGAGTGACAAAGGACACGAAGCCATCAAAAAGGGTTGGGCTGTGAGTAATTGCTACTCCCCGACCGAATATGGAGCTGGTGGCTCATATCACGATATTGACTACCAAAAGGAAATCAAAAATGGTGAATATGAACATTTAGCCATAGTTCCAAATCCTCGGTATGAGGAGTCTGTGATTATGACCCCCGAAGAATTTAAAGAGTTCAATGAGGGCAAAAAGCAGGAAATTGAAAAACTTAAAAATAGCAAGGAGAATGAAATGCTGACACAAGAAGATATGGAAGCTGTGGTCGCAAAAGTAATGAACTCTTTGTCTGAACCTATTGCTTTGGCGGTTAAAAACGCTATGGAAGCAAAGGCAGAAGAAGACAAAAAGAACGCTGCTGATGAAGACCATCGTGAAATGATTCGTGAAATTGCTGCCTTGTCTGCGAAAGCAGAAGGGGACTTCTCTGGTGGTTTGGAAGAAAAAGTCCGTACCATCATTGGTTTGGCTGAAAAACTCGGTTATTCAAAAGATGAAGCTGGGAAAAACGCCAAAGAGAATGAATGTAGCGAACCCAAAAAAGAAAATGAAGCCGAAGAAAAAAAGGAAGAAGAAGTAAAAGAAAACGCTTCCGAAGAAAAGGCTGAGGAAAAAGATTCTGAAAAGTCCGAAGAAGCTAAGGAAAACGAAGCTGATGAAGACAAGAAGGAAGACGCCTGCGGTAAAAACGAAGGCGGTGAAGAAGAAAAGAAAGAGGAGAAAAAAGAAAACTCCAAAGGCTTTTTTTCAATGTTAAAAAACGCAAAAGCCAAATCGCAAGATGGTTCGTCCGTTGAAACAATGGCGAGAGGTCTGGCGTTGGGAAAACAGCGTTATGGTTCTACTAAATAAGGAGAAATAAAATGGAAACCAAAGTATCATTTCAAATGAACAAATTTGCTCCTACGGAAGAAATCAAGGGACGGCGTGTTTTGCCTGCCAATACAGAATCCATTTCTGGTATTGTGGACGCTAGCCAATCCGATGCATTACTTCCTGGGGACCCGGTAAAAATCGTGGCTACTTCTAAAGGTTTGCCACACTTTGCAAAAGCCGCTGTTGGCGATGTTGTTGCTGGATTCGTTGAATGGAACGTTATTCGTCCTTCATACGCTGCTGGCAAAATCTGCCAAATCAGTATGGCTGGCAACGTGATGTACATGGAAGCTGGTGCAGCTATTCAAGCTGGTGCATTAGTGAACATCACAGATATGACAGATGTTTTGATTGGTGCTGCTGCTGGTTCAGGTTCCAAGCTCGGTATTGCTTTGGAAGCCGCCACTGCTGCTGGTCAACTCATTCGTGTTAAAATTGGTGAACCCGTAGCTTATGCTGCTAATTCGTAAGGAGAAATAATTATGGATACTATCTTAAATAGCAAAGGCGAAAAAGCGGAAGTCGCTTCCTTCTTCAAAAACGATGAAGAATTCGCAAAAGCGCAACGTTTAGAAAACGCTGTGTCTGAACAAATGGGCTATCAAGTTCCTTTAACAACTTTGACAGCTATTATTCGTAGTGTTGCAGAACAGAAATTCTATCAAATTCCTGTGGCTGACTTCTTGCCTGTCCGTGTGGGCACAGAAGCCGCTTGGGCTGATGATGTGTTGATGTTCCGTTCCTTCCAAGTGGGTGGTGACTTTGAAAAAGGTTACATTGAAACAGCCACTGAAGGTCGTTTGGCTTCTGTCAATGCGACATTGGACGGCATTCGTGTTCCTGCTCGTGTATGGGCTAAAGAAATTGCATACTCTATCGCTGATGTGCAAAAAGCTGCCCGCACTGGCATTTGGGACTATGTGACACAACAAGAAAAAGCCCGTAAGACCAACTGGGATTTGGGTATTCAAAAGACTGCTTTCTTGGGTTCCAAAGATGGAACGATGGAAGGTTTGTTGAACTTGTCTGATGTTACAGTGAACACAACATTGTTGCCTGCTTCTTTGCATGAAGCTAACGATACTCAATTACAAGCCTTCGTTGGCAACGTGTTGAATGCTTACCAATACAACAACAACTACACTGCATATCCTAACCGTTTGTACATTCCTACAGACGATTACAATGCTTTGGCTGTTGCTACAAGCATCACATTCCCGATTAAGTCCAAATTAGAATACTTGTTGGATGTGTTCAAAGCCACCACAATGAATTCTGACTTCAAGATTTTGCCTTTGGCTTACTTGATGCCTTCAAATTCTGATGGTAAATTAACGGCTGCTCGTTATGTGTTAATGCGCTATGACGAAGATGTGGCTCGTTTCGAAATCCCTGTAGATTACACGACCACTGTGCCTAATTCCTATGACGGCTGGACAATCCGTAACGTTGGTTACGGACAACACACTGGTGTGTTAGATGCACGTCCTCAAGAAATCTTGTACATGGACGTTACTTCTAGCTCATAATAGGAGGTAAATATGCGCATTAGAAACGAAGGGAAACGTTCATTCTATTTCAATGGGGGCTCCATTGCCCCCAAAGAAGTGGTGGATTTGAAAAATGAAGCCGTTGCGAAAGCATTATTGAAATGTTATCCCAATGAATTGGTTAGCTTAGATGACCTGCAAGCTCGCATTGTCGAAGCTCCTGCTCGTGTCATCGAAGAAGCCAAAGAAGAAGCGAAAGAAGCCGTTGAGGATGTTCCTGTGATGGAGAGCACTCCAAAACGTAAGGCTTCCAAAAAGAAGTCTAAATAGGTAAGGAGGGAAGTTATGAGTGTTGTAGAATGTTTATCTGCGAGTGACTTTAAGTCATTGTTTGCTCGTAACTTCCCCTACCTTCCATTGTATGTCAGTGGCAAGGCATACTTTAAAGACGATGTTGTCTATGTCAAGCCGAACTTCTATGTATCACTGAAAGATGATAACACAGACCCAGTGACAAATACAAGTTCGTGGGCTATCGCAAATGATAGCGTTGACAACTATGTAAGTGATAAGGATATACGGAAAGCGTGGGGAGAAGCCACAGTTTCCTTCAACGAAGCGTTGTTTGGAGAGTGTGAAGAAACAAAGACAGCTTTCTTATACTTGGTAGCGTTTTATTTGGCATACGATTTAAGTTTAGCCCAAACAGGTGCGTATGGTGCTATTGGGTTCCCTGCGACAGAGGTAAGGGTAGGAAGTGTGTCAGAGGGATATTATATTCCCAAGGTTTATTTGGAAAATCCTGTGCTTGGATTCTATGCAAGAAATGGCTTCGGGTTAAAGTACCTGAATATGGTGTACCCGAAACTCGTTGGCAATGTAGGAGTGGTGGCAGGATGGTCTTTACCGTAAAATTAGATTTTAAAAAAGATATTAAGAATGGTCTTCTTGATAGAATTGAAGGTGCAATAGAGTACCTTAAAAACAACCACGCAGAGAGTGGGGTTATAGATGAAGCTCCAGAGGTTGAAGAAAAAGCTCTATTAAACGAATACGGTGGTTTTTCTAAATATGAAGATGGTCCTTTTAGGGGTGAAACAGTTCTTGTTCCGGGTCGTCCTTTTATTCATGGTGGTGTCGATAATGTAATAGGTATAGCTAACAGAATGGCAACAAATGAACTAAAGAATGGTCTTAATTTAACAAATGCCAGAAGGGCTCTAAATGTTTTAGCAAGGGAAGCCACAAGAGGTCAGGAACACGCATTAGAAAGCAATGGAGAAGGAATATCTGGTTGGCAGAAACACAATGAGCCAAGAACCATTGCGACAAAGGGGTTTGATAAGCCTTTGTACACAAGGCACAACCAAACATTCCCAATTTCAAATCGTATTGTTGAAGGAGGATTATAATGGTGGTAAGACTTACAATGGCTCCTAAAACACTAAGCAATACATTACCACGTCCACAGTTGGGCATCAATATGTGGTCACAGGGTTCTCAGGCTAAGGTGGTAACACAGACTGTTGATACCAACGGAAACGTTATTGACACCTATTCTTTCTTTAACTTTGATGGTGTTATTCAGCCTTTATCCCCCGAAGAAATTAAGGTAAAAGAAGAAGGTCAATGGTCTTGGGACTGGTATTGGTTCCACACAAAAGATGACGTTCAGTTGAAAACAAATGACATTGTGATGTATAAAGGACACGAATACAAGATTATGGCCAAGAAAGATTATAGTGACTATGGTCATATTGAGTATCATTGTATAAAGGATTGGCAAGGAAATGCAAATTGAAGAATACATTGTTGATATAATCCGTCACGAAATGCAGTTAGACCAACAGCATATATGGATTCAGTCACAGAACAAAAAGATTCCACCAAATTCACAGGATTTGTTTGTGGTTGTTGGTTGTGTCGATTTTAAGCCAATTTCATCTAAAAGTAAGTTTAAAGAGATTTATGATTCTGGGGAAGGAACACTTCCCATAGAAGAACAGGTTTTGTATGGACGTGCAAACGTTCAAGTGGATATATTCAGTCGGTCTAATGAAGCTCGTATAAGACGTGGTGAGCTTTTAATGGCTCTTAACTCATTCTATTCTAAAGGTGTTCAGGACAAGAAACAATTTAAGATATTTGAATTGCCCTCATCCTTTATCAATCTTTCTGGCTTAGCTGGTGGCTCTGATATAAATCGGTTTGCTATTCGTTTTTACTCAATGATTTCTGAAGTAAAAAGAAAGTCCAGCGACTACTATGATACTTTCAATGCTGAGATATACTCTGAGAGTGAACAAGGTGTTGATGTTATCGAGCTGGAAAACGTGCAAACCGAACCCTGATTTGCAAAATTAAAACTAATTGTTTATAATATACGAAAACAAGGAGAAAAAAATGAACGAATTATCAATAAACAATATCATTAGGGTAACCGTTCAAGGCGTGCAACGGAGTATTGGGGTGAAGAACGTGAACGAGGTAGCTTTGTTCACGACTGAATCTCCCAACATTTCTGACCCCGTTTTGATTGCGATTGACCCAACAGCCGTCACACAGGCTTATGGTACGAACTCTTTGACTGCAAAAATGGCAAACAACATCTTTGCTCAAAATGCGAACCTGAACTCTGGTCGTGGTTATTTGGCTGTTATCCCAATGCAAGCTGCAACTTCTGCAACGAGTGCTTCTTTCACAACTGGCACCATTGGAACACCTGCTACGTTTAAATCTGTTACAAATGGTTCTTTGAAACTCACTGTTGATGGAACCGTTACAACATTAACTGGTTTGAACTTCTCTGCCTGTACAACAATTCAAGACATTGCAGATGTTATTTTGAACGCAACTCGTGTTGCTACAATTACTGTTTCTGGTGGTACTTTGGTGTTTGGTTCAAAGAAAGTTGGAGCAAGCTCTTCTATCGTGTTGGCAAGTGGTACGGTTGGTACAGATATTTCTACTGCAACATACTTGAACGTTGCTGGTGGTACTAGTACAGATGGTGCTGATTCAAGTGGCGAAACATTGGTTGAAGCTCTGACTCGTGCTAAAGAGTTCTGCCGCTTCACTGGTGTTATTTCTAACTTGGCTATGGAAGACACAGCTGTGGCTGCTACATCTACATATATCAACTCCAATGACTTGATTTGGATTGCGCCTTTCTCGTCAATAAACGATATTGCTGGTGCAATTACCACGATTAAATCTGCTGGTCAAACAAAAACACGTTGCTTCTTATACACAGAAGGTGTACAAGAGGCTCAGTTGGCTGCCGCTGCTTATGCAGGACGTGCTTTCTCAACCAACTTCTCTGGTTCTTTGACATCTCAAACAATGCAGTTGAAGACTTTGGTTAACGTAACGCCTGACCAAGGTATTAACCAAACGGCTTACACAAATGCTTTGACAGCTGGTGCTGATATGTATGTTTCCTTTGAAGGTGACGCTGGTGTTGCCTGTGGTAAAGGAAATGGTTACTTTGACGTTGTGTATGAAAACTTGGCTCTTAAATATGCTGCCCAAGCTGCTTTGTACAACGTGTTGAAAACCACTGGCACAAAGATTCCACAAACCGAAACTGGTATGTCTTCTTTGCGTGATGCGGTTGGTAATGTTTGCTTACAATTTGTCCGTAACGGTGTTTTGGCACCTGGAAAGTGGAACAGCCCACAAACCTTTGGTGACCCAGAAACATTTAAGCAAAACATTCAAGACAATGGTTGGTATATTTACAGCACTCCGATTGCGTTGCAATCTCAGAGTGAACGTGAATCCCGTGTGGCTCCGTTGATTCAGTGCGCCTGTAAGCGTTCTGGTGCTATCCACGAAGCTGATTTGTTAATTTTAGTGGAGGAATAAGCTATGGCAGAAACATACAGACTGACTGGTGATGATACCTTCGTTTTGTGGGGTCGTGTATTAAGCGACTTGGCTGACGGAAGTGTTGTCCAAATTACAGCAGATAATAACATTGCCAACTCTGTTGTCGGTAAGAATGGAAACATCATTATCGCAAAAGATGAACAAGGTAAGAAATGTTCTGTTGAATTGCGTGTGTTGAAAGGGTCAAAAGATGACCAATTCATTATGCAATACTACAAGACATACGAAATTGACTCAGCCCTGTTTATTGTTGGTAATGGTTCATTTAGTAAGCGTTTGGGTGACGGATTAGGAAACGTTGTATATGACACACGTTATTTGCGTGCTGTTCACTTTACACGGGCTCCATATGATGCGACACAAAACGTAAATGGTGAAACAGACCAAGCGGTTACTGTCTATCAGTTCCAAGCGATTGTGGACAGAACTTTGGGCTAATATAACGAAAGGGGTATGCAATGGAATATAAATCCGAAATAACTGGGGCGAGGATTATTATTAATCCTTGCTCCTTTATGGAAGCGTTTAAACTTAAATCTGTTATACAAAGGGCTTTAATGTCAACTGGGATGAACATAGAAGATGCCTTTGCTGAAGATTTGGTAAAGTTTATTTTTTCTTTAGACTCTTCTGAAGAGGTTATGCTTTGCTTGTTTGAATGTTTAAAAAGAAGTCAATACAATGACGCTGCGATTAAGCCAGACGTTTTTGATGATTTGAAAGCTCGGGAGGACCTATACGATATTTTCTTTAATTGTATTCAGGTAAATCTCGGCCCTTTTTTGAAGAGCCTCCTTTCAAAGTTAGGAATAAATGTTCCTGCGGACCAATTGAAAGGACTCCTGAAACAGAAATTAAAGACGACATCAGGTTCATCTGCTGCTCTATCGCAAGGCACGGGTATTTCGGAGGGGACCCAGACAGAGTAGGTCAGGCTCCCGTAACAACAGTATTATCGGTTTTAAGCTATATAAGGTTTGAAGCGGATTACAAAGAAACGTATAGAGGGTTAAATGACAACAGTCGCTGATTTAGTAGCAAAATTAGGTTTTAAGGTTGATGATAGTGGCTTTAACAAGTTTAAGAACTCGTTACAGGCGTTTCAGAGTATTGTCCGTGATGGTATAAAAGACCTAAGAGAATATGCAAAAGAAGCTCAAAAGATAAGTAAAGCGTTTCAAACCGCTTATTTGCCAACACGCAAGGAAGCGAAGGAACGTTATAATGCTGTTACAGAAGCAATTAGATTAAAGGCATATGCTCAGAAGATTCGTGCTGACCTGTTGCCTAAATCTTTGGATATAAGGGATAGAAATGCTACAAGTCGTGCTCGTCAGTTAGACCTAAAAGAAAAAGGACTTGATAGAGGTATAAGACCAACATCAAATGCCCTGATTAACATATTAAAGAATATTGCTGGGTTCAATGTTGGTGGTATCGCTGGTGGTGTTGCAAGTCTTGCAGGAATATCTCATCCCATTGTTATGGCTATCTCTTTGGGTGTCAAAGCTATTGTTGGTGCTATACAACTTGTTATGAAGACCATTAGAGATGGTGTCAAGACTGCTATGGGCTATCGTGACTATATGGCTTTCACAGGAAGAAACACAAGAGGGCTTTCTCCTCTTATGGCTGCTTCTCTGAATACAACAAATCTTACACCAGAAGACATTATGAAAGATGCCGCAGGTTTAGAAAAACAATACTGGGATATGTGGTTTGGTGGTGGTAATCCACGCTTTTGGCAAATGATTGGTCAGTTGCCCACAGGAAATGGAGAAAAAGACCTAAACACAATTCTTCAGAGTGTTTATAATCTCTCTAACGGATTCAAAAACAGAGGGATTGCCAGAAGCCTGTTTGGACAAGCTGGGTTAAGCGAAGAGTATATACCCCTTATAGAAGACCTTCGGAAAAATAACCCAAATATGAACGCTGTTGAGCTTTTTTCAAAAACTCGTGAAGAAATAGATAAGCTTGAAGAGGGTAATAAAACACTTCGTGAATGGGACAGAACATGGAAAGAGATTCGTGTTGAACTCGCAAAAGCATTTCTTGATTCTAATTTTGGTGAGGTATTAAAAGATTTGGTTAAAACACTTCAAGAACTTTTGGGTATGTTAAGGGATTTCCTAAAATGGAGGAAAGGTGATACTTGGGGTGCAAAAGTTTATCGTTCTGCTAAAGAGGCTGCTGGGAACGCTCTTTTTCCAATTTCTTTTGGTTCAATAAAAGAGGGCTTTCATCTAATGGGTGAAGGATATGACCTTGTGAAGGGGTTGTTGGGAGGTATTACAAATGGTGGAAACACATATAATATCAACCAAAACCAAACAAATCAAGTAAGCGTATCTTCGACAGAAGAAGCAGCAGATTACGTTAATAGAACAGCCTCTGGCTCTGATGTATGGTGGCATAGAATGAACCCTGCATACAGAACTGCTGGGGCAACAGGAGGTTAAGATGGCTGATTTATCTTGGCTCAAAACATTACAAGATTTTGGTTCTACTTGGGGAGATAAAGCCCAAACGTCCGTTGAAAATATGTTTTATACGGCAAAAGAATGGCTAATTGAACCGAGGGATGAAGACATAAAAGACTTACATTTGCATATATATGGAAATGAAACCATGACGTTAACTGCAGATGTTACAGACAATTATGTGGAAAACAACATTGCTTATCAAGAACATATTGCACTAAAGCCAAAAGTTTTTACTGTATCTGGTGAAGTAGGCGAACTTACTTGGTTTAGAAATGATGAAGCAAATAGTATCGTTGGTGCTGTTGCTCAAAAGCTAGTCCCAATAGTTTCTTTCTTTCCACCAATATCTAAAAGTGCTTCATCTATACAAGATAAGGCAATGAAGATAATTGGTGTTGTAGATAGCTTAGATAACTTTGCAAACAGGGTTTGGGATTTATTAAGCAACGATGATGTGAACACAGAACAAAAGAAGGTCTATAAATACTTAATGACTTTGTGGCAAAGACGTGTTCCAATTGATATTAAAACACCTTATGGCAAAATAAGTAACTATGTCATACAAAGTGTCGAGTTCACACAACCAGACAGAACTGTTGATAAATCTCAGGTAAAAATATCGTTTAAAGAGTTTAAAACAGTTATCGAGAAAAGAAGCCGTGTTGATAAGAAAAAGCTACAAGGAAGAAAATCTGCTCAACAAGCTGCGAAACAAAATAAGGGTACAACATCTGGTGTTTCTTTGAATTACTCTGACTGTAAGGCTGGGAGCCTTTTTGTAGATAATGAAACGGGTCGTTGTGTGGTTGTAGGAGGGATAAAATAATGCAACAAGTAAATATTATTGATGGTGATGCTTACCAAGAGTTCTCCTACATATTAGAAAGTGGTATTAAAGCAAATGTTACTTTAAGGTTTTTCCCAACACAAAGACGTTGGGTTATGGACGTTTCTGATGAAAGTGGGTTTGCTGTCAAAGGAATATTTGTTTGTTGCCACGCAAACTTATTAGACAAATGGCATAATCTAATCGATTATGGGATTCAAATAAGCACAAACGATATGGTTGACCCTTATAGGCAAGAAGACTTTGAAAGTGGATATGCTTCATTTGTATTCTTAAACCAACAAGAAAAAAACTCAGTAACGGGATATTTAAATGGCTTATAATAGAAGATACATTTTAACAATAACCCCAATAACCGAGAGCGGAAAACCTCGTGGTAAATCAACTATTATTAAAGACCCACTTACAATTAAGTTTAACATACAACGTATGCCAATGATGGGTGATAGTTGTGCAACAATTGATATTTATAACTTACAGCCAAAAGTTAGAAACGATATTTTCTTGGATTATTTTGACTTTAACAATATACAGAGGGTCACGTTAGAGGCTGGTTATTATGGTGGTAAGTTTGACCTAATTTATAAAGGGCGTATTGTTTCCTGTAGGTCAAGGCAAGAACACACAGAAAACATTACTACAATAGAAGCACAGTCTGGTATGTTTGTTCTGGATTCATATATTAGTTCTTCTATTGGAAGTGGAGAATATACATCTGAACTTGCCGAAAACATTTTAGCAAAGCAAACCGACTTAGAGAAAGCATATATACAGCCAGAAGCAATCCAAATACCAAGACCCGTTGCTTTAATTGGAAACGAAATGGCTGTTCTTCAAACATATACAAAAGGTAAGGTTTTTATTGATAATGAAAAAGTAATATCATTAGATGAAAACACCTGTATTGATGGTGATGTTCGTGTTATAGATGATGAAACAGGTCTTTTAGGTGTGCCAGAACGTGAGCAAGTTACATTAAAAGTTAGGTGTATTTTTGAACCAAGAATAAAGGTTGGTCAGGGTCTTGAAATTGCATCTAAGATAGCACCACAATTTGATGGTCAATATAAAGTTTGGGGTGTTAGTCATAGTGGTAGCATTGGTATGGCAACAGCCGGACAATGTGTAACAACAATACAATTGTGGACTGGTGTGAATATCTATGGTAGGTTTAGAACAAATCTATCTGATGCAGAGGCTGCATTTGGGAAAGGTTGGCAATAATGGTTTATTTGCGGGATATAAACAAAGACAAATCTTTAACACAAGTTTTGGAGAGATTAACAAACTCTATTAAAACTTCCATACACTGTATAAAAATAGGGGAAATTATTTCTTTTGACAAGACAGACCAGACAGCAAGTGTTAAGGTTCTGCATATAATTGACAATAATTATAACCTTTATTCAGACAAAGTAATTGAATATCCTGTTTTACAAAAGGTTCCCGTTGTCGTTTTACAAGGTGGTGGGGCAAACATTACTTTCCCAATTAAGGCTGGCGACCAATGTTTGTTGCTTTTCTGTGACTATATGATAGATGCTTGGTGGATGACTGGTGAAGCAAAATCTTCAATAGTTCCAAGGAAACACGACATTGCTGACCCAATAGCTTTGGTTGGCGTTAGTGCAAGTCCGAAGGCTATTCAGGGATATTCTGACTATCTTCATTTGCAATATAATGCAAACTCTGATATAGTTATAGGAGAGCAGATTGATGTCAACAATGAAAATATCAACCTCAATGGTGCTACTAAGGTTTCTGAAACATTAGAGGTTGAAAAAGACGTAACTGCAAAGGCTAATGTGGATGTGACAGAAACAGTAACTGCAAAAGTGTTGAACGCCACAACAGCTGCAAATGGAACGTTTTTAACTGTTGATAACAAAACTGTAACTGTGGTAAATGGAATAGTGACGGCAATACAATGAAGACAAGAACTGTTGACGGAAATTGGGATTGGAACTTTGGGAAGGGTCTTGCTGACTATGCAGATGATGCCCTTGGTGTTGCCTATACGGTTAAGATGAAGATATTGTCTTGGTATAAAGACTGCTTCTTTGCTATGGAAGACGGTGTTGACTGGAAAAATATTCTTGGTAGTAAGGTTACAAAAGAAGAGGCTGACACACAAATAAAGGATATAATTCAAGCAGAACCAGAAATTACGGAACTAATGTACTTTGACAGTTCTGTTGTTGACCGTGTTTATAGTGCCACAATTCGGTTTAAAACCATTTATAATGAAACGATAGAGGTAAGAATATGAGTGATAGTTTTGACAACAATGGGTTACAAGTTGCAACAGCAGAAGAACTTTTTAATCTTTTGGTTGTAGCTTTCCAATATATCTATGGTGCTGATGCTAACTTAGACCAGTCTTCACCAGATGGTCAATGCCTTAATATTTTTGCACAAGGTGGTACAGATATTCGGGAACTGTTAATGCAGATTTATAACTCATTTGACCCAGACAACTGCTCTGGTAAGGTTCTTGATTCACGTTGTGCTATAAACAACATATTCAGAAAGGGTGGGACATTTACCACTGTTCCTATTGACGTTACTGTGGATAGAACTGTTACACTTGATGGTTTGGACGACAACTATAATGACCCAAATGCCACAGGATATACAATTCAAGACGGTGCTGGGAACCAGTTTATATTGGTTTCAACACAGACCTTGCAGTCTGGTACAACCCGTGTTTTGTTTAGAGCAAAAGAAATTGGTGCCGTTCAAACAACATTAAACACAATTACAACACCAGTAACGATAGTTTTGGGCGTTGTTAGTGTAAATAACCCTGTTGATGCGACAGAGGGAGTTAATGAAGAAACAGACTATCAGTTAAAAGTAAGACGCAGACAGTCCGTTTCTATTGGTTCTAGTGGGTATTTAAATGGTTTATTGGCCACAGTGTTGCAATTAGATGGTGTTACAGACGCTGCTTTGTATGAAAACTATACTGGTTCAACAGATGCAAATGGCACACCAGCACATTGTATGTGGTTGGTTGTAGAGGGTGGTTCTGATAGTGAAATAGCAGATGCTATCTATCGTAAGAAGTCTTATGGTTGCAATATGCGTGGTGATATTAGTTATACAATTACAACAGTGTCACACCAACAGTTTATTGCAAAGTGGGATGAACCAACGGTTCAAAATATGTATGTGAGATTTAACATAGTTCCTGCATACCCAACAGTTGTATTTGATTTAGACGCAATTAAACAATACATATTAGACGCTGAGGCGTTTAAAATTGGTGATGGTGCTGAAACATCTACATTAACGACAGTTGCACAGCAAGCTATTGATGCAAATGGTGGTCAAGGATATGCTGTTGGTGTTATGATTTCTACAGATAACTCTAACTGGGTTGAATATATACCACCTGTTGTGGCTACAAAGCTGGCTATTGCCAACATTGATATTACAGTAGAAGGAGAATCCTCATAATGGCAGATTTTGACTATGGCAAATATCTCTCCTCACTCCTCATAATACAATATTCGGGGAAACCAAAAGCTAAAGCTACTGTTGAGGCTTTGGCAAAGATGTTCCCTGATAAACTTATTATGGAGGTGAGAGATGCTTTTGACCTAGATACAGCCACAGGAAAATCTCTTGATATATTAGCTAAATACTTGGGAGTGAACAGGCAATATAGAAATTTGGACGGAGAAGCACAGAACCTAACAGACGAAGAGTTTAGAATGCTGATTAAATTTAAGGCTCTTTCTAATACAAGCAACGCTTCACATTATGATGTAGATACAGCGTTGTACAATTTCTTTGGGACAAGGGTTCGTGCTACATCTGCTGGTAATATGGAAATGACTATATTTATTCCATCTGATGCAGAGAACGTCATTATTGCTGCGATACAACAAAGGGCTATGCCAACACCACTGGGTGTGGAAGCCAATAGAATTGTTGTTCAAGATAGTAGGTTCTTTGGGTTTGTCAATTACAATAATCAACACGCTGTGTACAAGACAGGGTTTAGAGATTATAGTGACCCAGACAAAGATGGTGAAACCCTTAATTATGATAAAGTTGAAGAAGTTGAAAGGTAGGAAATAAATGCCCAGAATAACAAGAAAACAACAAAAAGTATTTGCTGAAAACGCCAACAATAATGGTGTATTTGGTTCTTTGCAGGCTAATGATCCTGTATATTCCCAAGACCCAGATGCAATTCAGGGTAGAACAGCATACGCAAATGGTTGGAATGATGCAACATACTCTGCTGAACAGTTGCCACCGTTGGAAGAGTTCCAGTCATTACAGTATTTGTTTTCAAGACAAATTGCATATTTAATGCAAGATGGTATCCCCGAATGGAATAGTGCAACAACATATTATAAGGGCGCTTTGGTTAAGGCAATTCAAAGTGACGGTAGCTTTATATTGTATGCTTCTTTAATTGATGATAACACAAACAACCTTGTTACAGATACAACGAAGTGGGTAATTACCAACACTTCAACAAACTTCCATCAAGGTATTCCAAACTGGAGAGCAGATGTTATTTATTCTGCTGGGGACTGGGTTAAGGCATTAAATGATGGAACTTGGGCTATTTTTGAATCAAAGCAAAATAACAACTTAAACAATGCTATTACAAACACATCTTATTGGGAAATTAAACCATTTACATCTAAGTTGCCATTATTGTGGCATAGTTGGTTTGACCACGAATTAGATGATGTTTCTTGGCTTCGTGCTGACACGTTTAGCTGGCAAGATGGAACTGTTTATTCGGATGTTTATGACCACTTGGTAGATGATTATACAAACGGAACATCTACAACAGAAACAGTTGGCTCTTATACAATTACCTATGTGTTGGCTGATGACGGTCATAAAATTACAACGGACGAAACGAATGTTGCTAACATCTACAACGAATCAGGGGTAGCTTGGTATTATGTGTTAGATACAGCAAACACTCGGTTTAAACTTCCTCGTGAAAATCCAGCTCGTGAAGAACTGATACAGGTTGTCAGAGCTAAGGGTAATGGTACCGCATTAGGTTTAACAGACGGAACATATAGTGGAGGTTTAGTACTTGGTAGTAACTCACCAGATGCCTATACTGGTTCTTATGGTGCAAATATTGGAACGACATATTCTGGTTCAGCAATTCGTACAGGAAAGGCATCTGGTGTTACAACAGACCCAACAAAATCAGGTATTATATCTGATATGACAGAATCAACATCTGTCTATAAAGGAAAGAAATACCTCTACTTCTACGTAGGACAGTACAGCCAATCTGCGACAGAACAAACAGCTGGGTTAAATGCAGAATTGTTTAATGGCAAACTAGATTTAGATGTCGGGAACGCCACATCAGGAACAAAGGAAACAATAGTTGGGTGGGGAATGCCAGATATAAGCTCTGGAATTAGCAAGACCCGTGGTACGATTTATCAAGCAGAAACAAATGGATGGATAAACGTTTATGGTAAAGGCGATTCAAGTCATACGACAGTAAATTTAAGATATTCTTTAAATTCGGATATGTCAAACGAGTTTTCACCTGTTAGTAATTTCAGCACCTCAGGAACAACAGAACTTAAATTTTTTGTACCATGTCCAAAAGGTGTTTACTATCAACTAAATACATCATCAATAACAGGTTTCATAACATTTTATCCATGTAAAGGAGAAGTATAATGTTAAAATATGCAAAAATTATAAACGAAGAAACAAAACAATGTGAAGTTGGAACTGGTACGAATGTAAAGTTCTATGAATCTATCGGAATGACCGAGATGGATGTAGAACAAGCGTATAACGGAAGCTGGTACTTAACTGGATATGCACCTGAAAAGCCAGCACCAACTTATGAAGAAATAGACAAAGTTCGTGAAGAATATCGTAAAGAACACATTGACAGCAAGACAGCTATGCGTAGTCGTAAAATGGCTAATCAAACATGGACAGCAGACGATGAAAGAGCTTACCTTGATTTAGATGCAGAAGTAACTGCTTATATTGAAGAGCATTTCCCATATCCTACGGAGTAAAGTATGTGTGATAAGGTAAAAACGGCTCTGGAAGTTATTAAAACACAAAAGAAAAGAACTCTAACAAAGGGGGAGATAGTGATTTTGTTTCAACAAGTAGTATCTGACCTAAGCAAACAGGGGGAGAAAATGTCAAACCTTGAAAAAGAAGTTTCTGCGCTTAAAGATGAAATGAGAGCAGGTTTTGCAGACATTAAAAAGCTAATTGAAGAAAAGAGCAAAAGATTAACCTTGTTTGAAAAGATAATGGCTCTTAGTACACATAAGTATTTCTGGCTAACTATAATTGTTGTTTTACTGCTTATTGGTGGGTTTTTTGGAATTTCACCTTCTGGATTTAATGGGATAATTGGTTTAGGGGGTTAAATGGCCTACTATGCTTTGTTTTTTATGCTTTGTGGTGCTTTATACAGGCGTATGCTTGGCACTAGTATATACATCGGAAAATGGAAAGTCCATAGGTTTTTCAAACTTGTTTTACTTGCTCTGTTTTGCATGGCTATGTACAGTGCTGGTGGCTCTTTCCCAAAAGATGCGGTGGGATATTTGTGTATGGTTTGGGCTATAGGATGGACTATACGCTATAACTCTCACACTCATGGCGATTATTGGATTTTGGATGATACAAGCCCAGATGAGGGGAGATGTAAATGGATAGACAAAGTTCTTCAAAAGATATTTGGCAAAGGTAAGTATTATAACTTCGCTGGAAATTTTATAGGGCTGACATTGGGATACTTAGTTCCTGCTATATTGGCAAGTATTACGATGCCACATCATTGGTTTTGGTTGGCAGGATTTACAGCACCTATTGGATATACGCTTTGTGAATTGGCTTTGGGTAAGGAAAGAAATACAGAGTATGCAGAGTATTTAAACGGGGCTATGATGTTCTTATTGTTCTTTTTAAATGTAATTGTATGAGGTGGATTAAAATGGTTTATAAGTTTGGGAGGAAAAGTTGCGAAAAGTTGGAACAATGTGATGTCCGACTTCAAACGCTTTGTAATCGTATGTTGGAACGTTCTGACTTTGATATGACTATTACCTGTGGTCATAGGGGAGAAGAAGAACAGGAAAAGGCGTTCAAAGAAGGTAAAAGTAAAGCTCATTTTGGTCAGTCTAAACATAATGAGTACCCTAGCAGAGCTGTTGATATTTGTCCTTATCCTATAAACTGGGACACAAAAGACCCACGTTGGGATAAAATGGTTGCGTTAGCATATGATACAGCAAGAGAAATAGGTATAAGAATACGTTGTGGTGCTTTCTTTTCTTTTAAAGATTATCCACACATAGAGTTGGAGGACTGATGTTTAATAAGTATCTTTTAATAGCTATTGCTGTGCTGTTTGCTGGGTGTGTTTTGTTCTATAATCTGTGGGATAATACAAAGTCAGAGCTAAACAGCGTCAAAGCACAAAAGATAACACTAGAACAAGAACTAAAAAGGAGAGATGAAAATGAAAAAAACTTATCTAAACGAATTTCAGAGCTTACTAAGTTACATAACCTTTATAGTGACTATTTTGATACTCTTGTGCCTGATGAGCTTGTTGAGCAGTTGCGCAAGTCCTGCAAAGCCTGTAAATAGACCACCAATAACCTGTATGGAACATATAAAGACAAATGCAGACTTAGTTAATTGTCTTGTGGAGTACGATGAAAAATACTGACGCCCATTTGACACAGTGGGTGTTTTTTGTTATTATATAACAAATAATTTATGGAGAGATAAAATGGATTGTTGCAACACAAACGCTATTACTCTTGTCAGAGGTAATGACACCGACTTTAATGGTCAGCACCTTTTGACTTTACATTTAACATCTGAGGTGTTGGACTTGTCTGATTTAAAGGCAAGTTTTACATTGGTAGATGTTGAAAAGACTTACGATGATTTAACAAGTGGAACTATTATTGTTGATTATTCTGCTTCCGAAACAGCTGAGTTCCCTATTGGTATTATTTATGGTGATTTGAAGGTTGAGAGCTTAAGTGGTAAGATAGCCACCATTGAGAACAGAATACCATTTAAGGTTGTTAGTGTTGTTCACGGAGATTCTATTGCTGTTAAACCTTACGAATATACAATTAACGTTGAGCAGGGTGGGGAGAATATACTTAACATTTCTGTTGAAGCTGGAGTAAGTGTTGAGGTTGGTGCGACAGAAACCTTACCGCCCAACTCGCCAGCTTATGTCCAAAATGTTGGAACTGCAAACCATTTAAAGCTTAACTTTGGTATCCCTCAGGGTGAAAAGGGTGAAGAAGGGGAGCAAGGACCGGCAGGTAAAGATGGTTCTGATGGTAAAGACGCAACCATAAACGGTCGTAACGCTATTATTTTGGCTGCTGGTACTGGTATAGCTATCTCTGACAATCAAGGAACGGTTACAATCAGCAACACACAAACATCTGCTGAGTGGGGTAATATTACTGGTACTCTTTCCAATCAGTATGATTTACAACAGGTTATTGTAACACTTCAAAATAATATTGATGGAAAGATTTCGCCTTCTGATTTGGTTGCTGTAACGGATTCTGAAATTGATGCTATGTTTTAGGAGAATGAATGAATTATAAAGAGTACATTGATAATATACTAGCTCTAAGAGAAAATGTTAAGCAAGAAGGTCTTTACATGGAACGTCATCATATTATTCCTAAATGTATGGGTGGTTCTAATAAAGAAGAAAATTTAATTTGGTTAACGCCTTCAGAACATTATATTGCACACAAAATGCTTATGGAAGAAAATCCAAAAAATAAAAAGTTAGCTTATGCTTTTAGTCGTATGGCATTTTCTTGTTCTTATAAAGATATGAGAGGCGATTTTATGACTCCATCTGAATATGAAGAAGCACGTATTTTATTTGCTAAAATGTGTTCTGGTGAAAACAATTCAAATTATGGTAATAAATGGACAGAAGAACAAAAAAAATTACTCAGCAAAAAAATAAAAGAGCTTGGTATAAAACCATCAAAGGAACATATTGAAAAATTAAAGTTAGTAAATTCTCATCCGTTTACAGATGAACATAAAAGAAAAATTTCAGAATCAAGGATTAAGGGTGGTTATTGTGGAGAAAAAGCACCTTGGTTTGGGAAAAAACACACCGAAGAATATAAAGAAAAAATGAGAGCAATGAATCTTGGTAAAAACAATCCAATGTATGGTAAAACATTATCAAAAGAACGTAGAGAAGAAATATCAAAGAAAAGTTCTAAAAAAATAATTGTTGTTGAAACTGGATTGGTTTTTGATTCAATTAAGAAAGCTCAGGAATATTTTGGGAAACCAAAGGGGACAAATATAATAGACGTTCTTAGAGGACACCAAAAATCATTTAAAGGGTTTCACTTTGAATACTATAAAGGAGATTTGGCATGATTAAGTATGTTGATAAAAATGGCTTAATATATTATACTTCAAAAATAAAAGGTATAACGAATGGTTTACAAAACCAAATTGATGATATTAAAAGCATCGGAAGATTTTTAAGTAACTGGTCGTGTAAAACAGGTAAACCAACTTCAGAACCCCCTGGATTATCTCCTGGAGATGCGTTCACATATCGTTCTGGGGATTATTATCTCGTTTCAGAAATTGCCGCTTCTGGTGGAACAAACTATCGTCCAAACGGGAGTACTTATATTGTTGGTTCAACCTCTTCTACTGTGGAAACAGATGAAGTTGCTGTTGGGGATATGTATATTTACGATTCACAAAATTGGTTATTACTTTACAATACAAGAAAAACGGTTAGTTTTTCAAATTTATCTGGTTCTCCTTATGATAATACAAATTTAAGTTCTGCTTTAAACGCCAAACAAGATGAATTGACAGAAGGTGCTGGTATTGATATTTCAAACGATACGATTTCCAATAGTGGTGTAAGAAGTGTTTCAACTGGTTCAACCAACGGAACGATTTCTGTTAATACTGGTGGAACAAGTGCAGAAGTTGCTGTTGCTGGATTAGGAAGTGCCGCTTATACATCAAGTACGGATTATGCTACTGCTGCACAGGGTGGGTTAGCCGATACGGCTGTTCAACCTGCTGCTCTTGCTGATTATGTGCCTGTAACCAGAACTGTAAATGGCGAGGCTTTGTCGTCTAATATAACGCTTGATTACACGGATGTGGGTGCTGCGAGTGCTGCACAGGGTGCGTTGGCTGACACAGCGGTACAACCAGCAGCATTAAATAACTATGTTCCTACATCAAGAACCGTCAATGGAAAAGCGTTGAGTGCTAACATAACATTGACGTATTCTGATGTGGGTGCTGGGCAACCGACAATATTCAGGGATTATGACTAATGCGTTTATTGTATGAACCTTTAACAGATATACCAGTTGGATTTACAGAGGTAGAATACCTTGAAGGGACTGGTACACAGTATATTGATACAGGATATATCCCCTCAAATACAACGGGACAATATGCAAGAATGCAATATACAACAGTAAATAACGGTGTTACGTTTGGTGGTATGATTTCTAATAATCGTGTTGTTGGTCCATATTACGCATCAAATACAGGTAAATGGTATTGTGGATGGGGTTCAAATGAGCCAAGTATAACTTCTGCAACACCGACAACTTCTACTATGTATGACCTGTATTTAAACTTTAAGAATGATAGGGTCGCCAAAGTAAATGATATTGTCCTATCAGATAATCTTGGGACTATATCTGGTAATTATCCATCTTTGACTTTATTTAGACGGAACTATTCTGCTGCTTACTCTTATTTGTCTGGTAAGATTTACAAATATCAGATTACAGAAGGAAGCAATCTGGTTCGTGATTTTATTCCTTGCTTGGATAGCAATAATGTACCATGTATGTATGATAAAATTGAAGGAAAAGCCTATTACAACGCTGGAACTGGTGCATTCAGTTATGGTCGTAAGATTATACCAGTTGAATATTTGGAAAGCACTGGAACGCAATATATCAATACAGGATATGCACCCAGTTATAACACAAAGTTAGAAATGCTTGCTGATGGGATAAATGATGCCTCGTATCCAGAAGGTGTTTCTTGGTTCTTTGGTTCAAGAACAGCAAACCAAGTGAATGGGTTTGGTGGTTATTATAATAAAAACGAACAAAAATTGTATGGGGCTTTTGGGAACAACCAACTTTCGGCGTCTTTAAGCAAGACGTTGTTGTACAATAAAAAAGTTTTAGTTGTGCTTGATAATAGCGGTTTATACCTTGATAACGTAAAGAAAATAACCTTTGGTTCTGCAAGTTTTACTGGTACATATCCTATATTTTTATACACCGTTAACTTGGCTGGGAGTATTGGGTATAAGACAGCATTCAAAATTTGTTATTGTAAAATTTTTAATAATGATGTTTTGGTACGTGATTATATCCCCTGTAAAGATGAAAATGGTGTTGGGTTTATGTTTGATAAGGTAACACACACCGTTTATCTAAACGCAGGAACTGGCGATTTTGCTTTTGGTAAAACACTTCCGAAAAAGAAATTTCGTTTAATCAAGGAAAGTAATCGCAGAGTACCAAAGGGATTTAAAGAGGTTGAGTATATCCAAAGTACTGGTACTCAATACATTAGGTCTGGACTTACGATGCCAAATGGTTTTAGAATTAAAGGTTCTATATCCATAGATGATTTATCTGCTGCTGGTGGGGTGTTTGGCTGTTATACAAACGCTTCCCCATATTACAGAAACTTTTTTGATTATACAAGTGCAAAGAATTGGCTCGTTGGTTATGGCGGTGGGTCATATCAGTATTTTGGAAGTAATGTCATAAATACCGTTTATAACTTTGATATTTGTAATGTTCATGGTAAAGAGCATTTAGAAGTAAATGGTACGGGATATGCTTTTTCTCCAACTGGGAATACTGGAAATTTTACCGAACTTGAAATTCCAATTTTTGCACTAAACGTATCTGGGACTATAAGCAATATAGCAAAGATGAAATTGTATTGCTTAAAGGTTTACAATGAAAATGGTGTTTTAGTTCGGGATTATCTGCCCTGTTTAGATAGGAATAATGTTCCTTGTTTGTTTGATTTGGTTGAACAAAAGGCTTATTACAACGCAGGCTCGGGGAATTTCAGTTACGGACATACAATAACACCCGTGGAATATCTTGAAAGTTCTGGGACACAGTATATTGATACTGGATTAAAGGGTAATTTAAATACGAAAGCAGAAATACTTTATAGATACCCATCTGCATCATCTGTTTCAGGTTCTGGTCGTGTAATGGGGTCAAGAACTAATTCTATGACTAATGGTTTTGCTATTGGTACATATTCAGGAAGTATTATAACAAACGAAAGTGTTGGTGTATACTTTTCTAATGCAAACGTTGGTGATGCTACAGTTACTAAAGTTGCTATTAATACTTGGTATCAAACAATTTTATCAACAAACGGTGTATATTTCAATGGAACTAAAGAAGTACTGGTTTATGGTAGTGTAACAACATTTACTACACCCAATAACTTAAAATTATTTGGTTTTGATAACAATGGAACAATGGGATGTGGTATTGTTCAAATTTCTAAATGCAAGATTTACGATAATGGCGTATTAGTTCGTGATTTTATCCCATGCAAAGACGAAAATGGTGTTGGTTATATGTTTAATAATGTTAATCACACGTTATATGCCAATGCAGGAAGTGGTGCTTTTATTGTAGGTGATGAGGTTAAAAAAGAAAAGACACGTTTTCTTATGGAATCAGACCGCCGAGTTCCTGTCGGGTTTACAGAGGTTGAGTACATTGAATCAAGTGGTACTCAATATATTGATACTGGAATAGAACCAAAAGTTGGGAAAACTGCGGTTGATTTTATGTTCAGTTTAAATCAGCTTTATACATCTGCTGTTGGTATATTTGGTTCAAGAACTGGAACAGACCCAACAACTGGAACTGCTTACAATATATTTTCAGGGACAACCGAAGGTACTAATAGAATAAGAAACGACTGGTCTTATGGTTGTAGCACTCGTCCTTATTCTTCAAATAATTATGCTTTAACAAATACAATAACAGCAAATACAAAGATAAGGGTTCAGTTAAATGCTGACAGTTCTGCACAAATAGATGATGGCTCTTTTTCTACTTCATCAGTAACAAAAATTGATTGTGGATACAATATGCTTCTTGGCTCAATAAATACTGCTGGAACTGCTTTTGCTAATAAACCTTCTGCAAAGTGGTATTATTGTAAAATCTGGGACAATGGTGTTTTGGTTCGTGATTTTATACCCTGTTTAGATAGAAATAACACTCCTTGTATGTATGATTTAGTTGAAAACAAAGCCTATTATAATGCTGGGACAGGAACATTCTCTTATGGACACGCCATAATTCCAGTAAAGTACCTTCAAAGCTCGGGCACTCAATATATCAACACTAAGATAAATGTTTCTAACACGCTTAGATGTGATTTAGATGCTTCATTTGAAACGCCAACTGGCTCTACTGGATATTTGAACGGTGCTACAAGAGTAGAAGGTAGCAGCCAGCAAAGGTTTATGATGGGTGTAAACTCTGCAAATTATTATAGTATGAGTTTTATTGAAAACAACACAACAACGATTCTAAACGATAATAAACGCCATATTTTTGAAATAGATGCACTAAACAAAACATACAGCATTGATGGAGTTCAAAGAGGAACTTTCCCAAGTAGTTTTACGCTAACGACCCTTCCTTTATATTTGTTTAGTAGAAATGTGAACAGTTCTTCAATAGATAGCCCTGTTTATGGAAAGATATATGGTTGTAAAATGTATTCAAATAATTCCATTATATGTGATTTTATTCCTGTTAAAGATGAGAATAATGTAGGATACTTACTTGACTTAGTAACCCATTCGTTGTATTCTAATGCAGGGAGTGGTAGTTTTATTGTAGGATAAGAAGGAGAAAAAATGACAGATACACAGGTTTCACAATTAGTAATAAACAGACCCAATAAAACACAGTTTGAGGATGTAGCCCCAAACAAATATGAGGTTTGGGCTGTTGACCCCGAATTTGTCGGGAATAAGTTCTTGGGTACAGATGATGGCGGTGATATTATTGAAAAGACATTACGCAATACCGTAACCGATACCACATCATCAACCATTACGCTTGATAATGCTGTGGCTGGTACAGATTATCATTATGGGACTTTGACAAGCCTGACGGTTACAGCCAATGATACATCTGATAATGAAATCACGATTTACTTTACTGCTGGCTCTACGATAACCGTTACCTTGCCGAACACACTTCAATATATTGGTTCAGCACCTGTGTTTGAAGCAAATACGACATACGCAATTAGTATTTTGAATAACATTTGTATTGCAGGGGCAGTTGGCTAATGACATTATTCAGGGATTTACTTATTGAAAAGAAAAGACGGAAGTACTACTGCGAGGTAGAGTATCTTGAATCCAATAGTACACGATATATTGATACAGGATATAAACCAAATAACAATACAACGATTGAGTGTATTACTTCATTTACTGGTGCTTTCAATATAACCGCTTGTAGATGGACTGGTTCGCCAACCTTAGATACTTATGGATTTTTTAAATCAACAAGTACAAATCTGAATAAACCTCTAGTTTGTTATTATGGTCGGTATTCTGATGATAAAGTGTCTTATTCGTATAACTATGTTGATGGAACAAAGGTAAAGATTATACTAAGTCCCACTTTGGTTTCTGTAAAGAGTGTTGATGACGCCAGTTATATTTCAGAAGCTGACATAACACAGGCTTCATACCAATCTACATACAACCTATACATATTTGAAAACAATAATATGGGCAGTGCAAGTGGTTCTAATGCAGGAACTTGTAAAATATATTATTTTAAGATTTACGAAAATGGCGTTCTTATACGTGATTTCATTCCTGTTTTAGATTGGTCTTATGTTCCTTGTATGTATGACAAAGTATCTGGGAAGTTGTTTTATAATCAAGGGACTGGTTCTTTTACCTATGGTCGGGAAATCCACCATGTAGATTATCTTGAAAGCACTGGAACGCAGTATATTGATACAGGTATTACACTTACAAACAACCACTCCGTAGAAGTTGATTATCAACTAACATCTGCAAGCCAAAACAGAAAAGGTATATTTGGGGGGCTTGTTACAAACGGTGCTCGTTTTGGGGCTTTGTTGTCTCCATCAAATAACTATCTTGAATTTGGTTATGGTTCAACAAACGTGTGGTATCAGCCAGGACTTCCTGATACAAAAAGACACGTTATGAAGCAAGAAAAGAATTTGCTGTATTTTGATGGGTCTTTGGCATATACTTTTAACACAGCCACATTTACGCAGACTTTTACAGCCCCATTAGGAAACTTTAATTATACGAACTATTATCCTGCTACTGCAAAGTATTATTCTTCAAAATGGTGGGATGGTAATACTTTGGTTCGTGATTATAAGCCAGCGATAGACGAAAATGGTGTATGTTTTTGGTTTGACAGAGTACAACACATAATTTATGATAATGCTGGAACTGATGCATTTAAATACCCTGTAAGACAGCTTGAATATTTACAAAGTTCTGGAACACAATATATTGACACAAATTATATGCCAAATCAAGATACAAAGCTTGAATTGGTTGGTAAGTTTAACAACGCATATCCTGCTTGTTTGTGGGCAACAAGATGGTCGCAGTCGCCAAACTATGACACTTATGGTGCTTATGCTGAAAACAATACAGCTGCTATGTTGTATATCTATTACGGGCAGTACAGTAGTGGTAACTTTACCAGTGTTTCAAACTCAACATTCCTGTATAGAGATGGAAATTTTATAAGTTTTATACAAGACAAAAACAAGTTGGATTTCACAAATCTTGGTACTAATGATAATTGGACATATACGTTTGACGAAACAACGTTCCAAGCCACAAGAACTTTAACATTGTTCTACTTTAGTTCATCTTCGGCATTTGCAACCAGAGGTGGTTACATAAAATCTTGTAAAATCTGGGACAACAATGTTATGGTTAGAGATATGATACCCTGTTTTAAAGATGGTGTTGCTGGTATGTTAGATAAAGCAAACAATGTATTCTATCAGAACGCAGGAAGCAGTACATTTGGTGTTGGAAGGGTGATGGAGTCTGAATATGAATAGTATTGATGAAGACGCAGAAATTATGGGCATTAACCCAGAAACTTGGAAAAAGTTCAAGGAAATGCACCACGTTGAACAACCAGAGTTTGAAGAAATCACCGCACCGATAGATGATAAAGAGGCGTTTATTCGTCATAAAGAAGCTATGGCAAGAAGGGCTTTTTCTTGGTATCGGCTTAGTAAGAAAAAAGACAAATCGAAGCTAATAGATATTTATAACAGAACTGCTTTGATGGGAAAGCAAAGATGAAGATAACCCTATCGGAAGGAAAGGATGGGGTCGCAAGAGTTTTTGCTGATGGTAAGTTTTCGGGAATAGTTAAAATGCACGATGGTCACTTATTGTGTTATTCAAAGGGAAGACACACAACAACACAAAGCCTTCGTGAGGTTATTCGATTTTTTAATGGGGAATACGATTCGTATTACTATCGTGGAAACGAAAGATAGCTAATTTATAGTCAAAAGGCCTTCTTTTTCGTATTCACGAACTATGTTTCCTTCTTCTTTGTAGTTGTGTAAAGGAACGTAATTTGGGTCGTTGTAGAAGGAATCAACTTTTTCTATTGGCCAGTTTTTATTCCATCCATTCATTAAAAGATGTTTTTTATCACCTAAAATTTCTTCCCATTCTGATATACAGTGTTTTTCTCCTTTGTATGTTATGAAAACATTTGTTCTTTTGTTTCTAGCCTGTTGTTTCATTGTTGCCCATCTACAGTTTTTCGGACAATAATTACCATTTACATCTATTCTGTCTATTGTTAAGTCTTTTTTATAACCGTTTTTAATTGCCCACTTCATAAATTCTTCAAAACTGTTTTTCCAAAAATCACAAACTTTTATTCCACGACCACCATAATTTTTATATGAATTGTTGTTTTTGTTTTTTGTCCTACTTATCATTCCTGCCCATATATTATATAAACGTGTTCTTCTCATTCCGTGTGTTGTGTGTGCACCATTTTTTATTATTTCTCTTTTTGTGCACCCACAAGAAGTGGTGTTCCCCCTTACTAGATTATTTGGTAAAACTTCTGTAATTTTGCCACAAGAACATAAACATACTAATTTATGACGCTTTTTCCCACAAGGCATAATATGCAACGAGCCCCTTTTTAGAACAGTGAGCTTTCCAAATTTTTTACCAATCATATCGATTTCTTTTATCATTTTATTTCTCCAAATAAAACTCATTTTAAAAATTGTGGAAATATAGTGAGTTGCTATACTTATCGGCCTGCAGAGCCTATCCACAAATTTATTATACAAAATATTTTTTAAAAAATCAATTTATTTTTAATAGTCCATCTTCTTGGTATTGTTTTACTATTTCGCTTTCTTTTCTATAATTATGAGGAACAATATAGCCTGGTGGATTATAAAACGTATCGCTTTCCCAGTCAAACCCATATAAATCTATCTGCTTTGCTCCAAACCTTAAACAAATATCAACAACCATAAAACCAGTGCTAGGTTGAGCACCTAACCTATTTGCAAGGAACTTCCTATCTCCATTAGCAACACGCAATGCTGTTGGGTTATAGTAATGGTTGCTTCTATTTATAAAGAACTTTGCTTTATACCCTTGTAGTTCATAACTTGCAAGATTACAAGCAAGGAATACCATTGTTGTAAAACTACCTTGAACATTTTTATCGTGTATAAAGCCCTTATTGAAACGTATTACTGTATCGTGTTCATCAATGACTTTCCCATTACGTTTATCAAAGATAGATTTGGCGTTTCCAACAATAGCTACCTTTTTGCCTTTTATGTATGGACGTATTACTCTTATATCCTCGTATGTTGGCTCTCCCAGCATATCTGCTTTGTCTTTACCAACATAATGGAGTATGTATGCCTCACTCTCTTTTATTGGATGTTTGTACTTTCTGTTATGGCAATAATTATATGCAACAGAAATAAACGTTAATTTATCTTTAAACAGGCAGTTAATTGCTGATTCATCGTGTTGCCACATATTAGAAGCTATTTTAGCTGTGTCGTGCCATTTTAAGAACTTCTCTGTTAGCCCAAACTCACGCAAGTTTTTAAGGTTCATCAGCATCATACCGGAAAGGGCATAACGTTTTAATCCCAACGCCATTGCTTGTATCTCACCATAGCAGTGGCTTTCTGTAACAGCTATGTACTCTGGATTAACGTCCCACAAACTATCCAATGTCTTCTGACAGATAGTATCGGCGTCCACATATAACACCTTATCAAAAGGAAGCTCTGTTAAGAATAGTTTTAAGTATGCTGTGTTGGTTATTCTATCTCCTTCACCTCTGTTTCTGAACTTCTTTGGCAGTTTTATAATGATATTCTCATCATAGCCAATGGTATTTTCTATTGGGTATTCTGATACCACATATATCTTTGCCTTTGGGTTGTGCTTTCTGTACGAAGCAATACTAACCTTTGCGTATTTGATGTAGTTTTCATCTATGCAGAACGCCAGATTCATACAACCTCCACACATCTTGCTGTATTGTTTCTTTTAGGTCTTGACTATATGTTTTAGAATAACGGTCTAGGCGAGCACAAATATCCAAAGGATATGTTTTGCCAAACATCTCCATATTCCTTTGTATAATCTTGGCGGTTTGTTCCCTGAAAGCCGTTTTGTCTTTTGTGAGCTCACCAGAGTGCCTACGATAGTTAACCAACACCTTTTCTATTAAGTGGTAATGCCTGTCAAAATGCTTAGACCAAAACCAATAATCGCTACAATGGTCGTAGGGGCTATCCTGTTCTCCAAACCTATTTTTTCTAAACATAACAGTTGGGTTTTTTATTGGTTGCCAAAAAAGAAGCTCTTTGGATATATCCTCATCTTTTATACTGAAAGTTTCTATCTTTTCTTTTTCTCCGAACCAATGAAGCCAACCAAACACACAGTCAACATCAGGATGTTCATCAAGGTATTTCTTTTCTACATCGAGCTTATCTTCTAACCATACATCATCGTGGTCACAGAAACACACATATTCCCCTTTTGCTTGGTGTAAAAGGAAGTTATACGCCTTTGCACATCCCAAATGCTTCCCACCGAATAATTTAATCCTATTGTCTTTATATTCGTTTATGCAGAACTCCAAGAACTCAGCACCATCATTGTATATTAGAAGTTCCCATTCTTTTTCTGTTTGCTTGATAATAGAAT
>Ga0310786_10001501_pt1 | contig 37519 bp, 34 predicted proteins | sample AusTroGonzalo_MG_FD_203881 | JGI IMG/M metagenome (GOLD analysis project Ga0310786, IMG submission 203881) | Bovine rumen microbial communities from tropical cattle in Woodstock, Queensland, Australia - Gonzalo_03 (v2) (version 2) | ecosystem: Host-associated > Mammals > Digestive system >... | reverse complement strand
GACACCCCGCATTTCTACTGGAAGTTTATGCGCGGTCAGCTCGACTACTGTCTGGGACGTTTCTCGTTCGAGAACTTTATGTTCGAGTATCGGGCCGAAGGACGTGCCGTGTGGGAGCAGCGGCTGAACTTCACACCGCAGGAAGTGAGCAACCTCTACCTCCTGCTTGAGCAGAACTACCTTCCTGAATACCGCTATTACCGCTACGATTTCTTCCGCGACAACTGTGCCACGCGAATCCGCGATATGGTCTATCTCGCTTGCGGAAAGAAGAAGGTGGTGAAAGAGGAGATGCGGGAGTCTCTAAGCTATCGCGACTATCTGCATTCGGCTATGCGCGACAAGTTGGAATGGTGGGCGATGGGTGTCGACCTCTTGTTGGGTCTTCCGGCCGACCACCGTTGTTCTGCCGACGACGCGATGTTCTACCCTTTAGTGATGCAGGAGGTGTTTGCTGCCGCCCAGCGGGGCGGTGCATCGTTGGTAGGCCCGTCGACACTTCTTCTGGCCGAGAACCGCGTTGAGGTTTCCGACAGTTTCCCTCCGTTCGTGGTCTTTACACTGCTGTTTGTAGTGATGGCAGTACTGTGTCGTTGGAGAAGGGCTTTTGCGATTGCTGTAAGAGTATTGTTTGTCGTTGCCGGACTGATAGGATTGTTCCTGCTCTTTATGTGGTTCGGGACGAACCACTACTGCACCGAGTGGAACCTGAATATTCTTTGGGCATCGCCGTTGCTGATATGGATGGCCGTCTATCTCCAGCGCACGCCCCGGTGGGCGATATGGATACAATTAGCGATGTTCGTCGTCGCCTTAGTATGGGTCGTTTGGTGCCACCTCAGCGTGGCCATTATTCCACTAATCCTCACTCTCGCACTTTGTACGGCATTGATGATGAGACGTGATTAATAAAAAAAACGTATTTTTGCATTATGAAAGCAATGGAACTTTATCGGCTTTTTAGCCAACAAATAGTTGAATATCACAAGACCGACTCGGTAGATGGCGCGCAGCGCAATCCCTATAGGGAAGGCTCCTTTGAGCATCTGCTGTGGGAGAAGTCGTGGGTGGACACGGTGCAGTGGCACCTCGAGGATTTGGTGCGTCCCGACGATGTGGACCCTGTGGAGGCGCTGAAGCTGAAGCGCCGCATCGATCGCTCGAACCAGCACCGCACCGACCTTGTGGAGCGTATCGACGATCACTACTACATGCAGTTCAAGGATGTTGAGCCGAAGGCTGATGCCAAGTTGAACACCGAGACGCCCGCTTGGGCCATCGACCGACTTTCCATCCTCGCCCTGAAGATTTTCCACTTTGAAATCGAGGCCCACCGTGGCGACGACGAGCACCGCGCCAAATGCCAGACCAAACTCGACACGCTGCTCACGCAGCGCGAGGATCTCACCACCGCCATCGACCAACTCCTCGATGACCTCGCTGCCGGACGCCGCCTGATGAAGCTCTACCGCCAGATGAAGATGTACAACGATCCGAGTTTGAACCCGATGTTGTATAATAAGGAGTAGAGGAGGTAAGGAGAAAAGGAGGTAAGGTGAAGCATGTATTGGTCATAAGGCTTTCCGCGTTGGGCGATGTGGCGATTATGGTGCCTGTGCTGCGAGGGTATGCTGCAAGTAACGCCCAGGTGACCTTTACGGTGGCGGGTCCTCCCATGTTGGCTCCGCTGTTTGAGGGAATGGGGAATGTCCATTTCCTGGGGCTCAAAAAGAAGCAGAGCTTTCTGAAGATTTACAAGGCCCTGGAGGCTGTGGGAGCCGACACTGTGGTGGACCTCCACAAGGTGAACCGTGTCGGTATGGCGCTTGTGCTGATGCGGCTGCGTCATTTGTTTTCTTCCGGATTCCATATTTATTCGCTCCGTAAAGGACGCTTCTCGCGCTGGATGTTCCTGCACCATTGGTGCCGGAGACCGAGGAAACCGCAGTATGTGCGCTATGACGATGTGTTCAGGAGAGCCGGGCTGAATGGAGGTGAAAGGTTAAAGCAGAAAGGTGAAAAGACTGATGCAAGTACCGACACACACCTTTCACCCTGCACCCCACACCCTACACCTCTTATCGGTGTGGCTCCGTTTTCGCAGCACGAGGGCAAGGTGTGGCCGTGGGAGAATGTCGAGTTGCTGGTTCAGATGCTTTCGGATAAGGGTTTCCGTGTGCTCCTCTTCGGCAGCAAGAATGAGGCTCCGAAACTCGAAGCACTCGCCTCCAATCAATCAATCAAGCAAGCAATCGTCTCCTCTGTTGCGGGGAAACAATCCTTTGCCGAGGAGTTGCAGATTATTAAGGGATTGTCGCTGATGGTCTCGATGGACTCGGCCAATATGCATTTCGCCAGTGCGCTGGGCATTCCTGTGGTTTCCATTTGGGGGGCCACACATCCCGACTTCGGTTTTTATGGCTATGGGCAGAATCGTGACAACGCCCTCTGTGCCAATCTCCCTTGCCAGCCTTGTTCGGCTTATGGTCAGAAGGCGTGCCGTTATGGCGACTACCGCTGTTTGAAGGCCATCACGCCGGAAATGGTTCTCGAACTAATACTCAAGAAATTAGGCATTTAAGCATTCAAGAATGGTTATAGGTTATTGGTTATAGGTTATTGAAGGGTTAATGGTTAGTGGTTATATTCCTAGAACCTATGCCCTATATTGAAGTAGAAGTTCAGTCCCGGAGCCAGCGACGAATAGCCCAGTACTCCCTCTATGGGTCCCAGGAAGGTGTAGTAGCAATAACCCAAAGAGACTCCGTAGAGATTGGGGAGGTCGTCGACAATCTCGTTGAGGTTCAGTGTATGGCGGGCCGCCCCCACATTCATTAGCAGGTAATGGTTGCCCGTAATGGCGAATTGCATACGCATTTGCAGCGAGATGAGGTTCCGCTCGACATATTCCAAACTGCGCGCTCCGGGAAAGAATATCTGTTGGTCTACAATCTGTTGCTGGCTCCCCACGGCATTCGAGAGGGTCATGGGGATGTCGCCGGTATGCAGTAGCAGTCGGCCATAGAGTGCCGGTCGGAAGGTGAGCTTCGGGTTGGGGGAGAAGGCGATGCTCCACAACGCCTTGATTTCGCTGATGCCATTGGTGCCGTCATACCCCCAGAGGTTGTCTGTATGGTAGGTGAACGAATTGAGCAGGTGGACTCCCGAGGTGGGGAGATAGGGATGGTTCTCGGTGTTGATTTCCGACTGGAAGAAATAGGAAATCAGATGGTAGTCGTCCAGTAGGATAGGCTCGGTGGCGGACGAAAGCACTGGTGAGTAGAAGTTGTAGTAGTCAAACCGTGCTCCCGCTTGCAGCCTGTAGCGTCGGAATGTCGAGTTCAGCGGCACCGCCTCCAGTGTATGCCGGTAATACTTGATATTGTAGGTCCGCACTCCTTCGGAGTAGATGTCCAGATTGTCTTTACGGAACGAATAGCTCATTGTTGGCGAGGTGATTCCGCGCGGGAAAAATCGGTTCTCTGCCAGCACCTGTATGCGGTCGCCCAGCCGCAGGTGGCTATAGAGCGCCATGGGCATTTTCAAAAAGCGGTAGGGGAGGAGCATGCCCACCTGGATGGCCTCGGTCTCTTCGTTGTCGAAGCGGAAGGTCACTCCCACGATGGGCGAGTTGTAGAGCGAGCTGCTCGGTGTGCCTTGCATTCGGGAGCGTTCCTCACGTTTCTGGCGTCGGCTGCCGGGAGCGGGTATCGAATCGATGCCGTGCTCGCGGCGCAAGGCCAGAAGCTCCTCCCAGTGTCGTTCTGCCTCTTCGGCACCTCGCTGCAGCAGGGTGTCTATCGAGTGCGACGTGAAGCTTGCCGCGCTATAGCCCGTCACGTCCACTTTCATGAAAAGGTCGCTTTTTTTGACGTTCTCCACAAATTTCTCTTTCCCTTTCGCATCCATCACCTGCATAATGATGTCCAAAGCACTGCTGAATTCGTCGGCGGTCAACGTGTCGTTCTGCACCGAAACGCCGATAACAATGTCGGCACCCATCTTTCGCACGACGTCGGCAGGATAGTTGTTCAATACACCGCCGTCGACCAGCACCTTGTTGCCTATTCTCACGGGGGAGAACACCCCTGGGATAGACATCGAGGCCCGCAAGGCCTCTTTGAGGTAGCCGCTGTGGAAGACCACCTCTGTGTTTGTCACCACGTCGGTTGCCACACAGGCAAAGGGGATGGGCAGCGTGTCGAACGACAGGGAATCGAGGTAACCCACGAGTAGCTGGTCGAAGAGTTTGTCGAGGTTCAGACCTCGGATGAATCCTGCGCTCTCATTGTGTTTCCCTCCGGTGAAGGCATACCAGAGGGGATAGGTCGTCAGCAAATGACGGGTGTTCATGTCCAGATTGTCCGGTTTGGGGCGGTCGGTGAGGAGAAACGTCCAGTCCTGGTGGCGTACCAGCGAGTCCAGTTCGTCGACCGACCAGCCCACAGCATACAGACCTCCGATCAGCGACCCCATAGAGGTGCCCGCGATATAATCGATGGGGATGCCAGCCTCTTCGATGGCCCTCAAAGCCGAGATATGGGCCACACCTTTAGCCCCGCCTCCGCTCAACACCACACCCACTTTGGGACGATCCTTTTGCGATGCGGCGGTCAAGCGGTGAAGACTGACAAAGGTGGGGGCGTAGGAGAAGGTGTCGGAACAGTAGCCGGGATGGGATATGACGACGCGGAAGTCGCTCTCGTTCTCGTAATAGCGCACCGTGAAGCGTCCTTTCGAATCGGCATGCCCACCCATGGCGTGGGTCACTTTCGCACCTGCCAAAGGTTTCCCCGTAGCGGCATCGACCACCCTGCCTTGGTGGTCGGTATAGTTGGTATTCTGTGCCGTCGCAAAATTGAAAAATGAGAAATGAAATAGGAAAATGAGTCCAGCGCACAGTGAGAAACTTCTTTTAACTCCTTTAACTACCATATACATTAACCGTTAACTTGTCCATAGATGTCTTTTCTCACCCGCAGAGCCTGTATTAGGCCTCGCAACGACAGGAACGTTACGAAGGCAGTCCAGAGGATGTCGTTCCATGTGCGTTCGGAGAGGATGTCGCTGTCGGTATAGGTGTCGGCATACCATTTCAGGCCGTAGTAGAGTCCAAAGAAGGCGGCGGTGGCCACGAACATGGCATTGCGCATGGTGCGGGTGGCGGTGGCGCCGATGAAGATGCCGTCGAAGAGGAATGCCGCGAAGCCGCAGACGGGAATCACCAGCACCCAGGTCATGTATTCGCCGGCAACAGAAATGACCTCCTGCTTGTCGGTGAAGAGGTGCAGGAATTCGTTCCCGAAGGCGGCATAGAGGCCGGTGAAAAGCACCGTCAGAGCGAGACCCCAAATGATGAGCAGCCGCACGGCGAGTTTCAGGTGGCGCAGTTGTCGGGCACCGATATGGCGCCCCACGAGGCTTTCGCCGGCATAGGCAAAGCCGTCCATAATGTAGCTGAAGAGGGTGAAGAACATCATCAGTATGCCGTCGACAGCGCGTATATTCTCGCTGATGCGGCCGCTGGCTGCGGTGATGAATGTGAACACCGCAGAGAGGCATACCGTTCGGAGGAACACGTCGCCGTTCACCTTGAAGAAGCGGCGCATGTCTTTCCAGTGCAGTGCGTTGGAAAGAGTGGAAAGATTAAAGTGGAAAGAGGAAAGGTTGTGGTCGCGATGAAGTTTACGGTGAAGGAAGAAGAGGCCGAGGGCGAGACCCGTGTAGTTGGCAATCACTGTGCCGAGGGCCACGCCGAAGATGTCCCAATGGAACACCATCACGAAGAGCAGCGACGCCAGGATGTTCACGCAGTTCAGCGCAATGGCTATCCACATGGGCGTTTTGGAGTCCTGCATGCCGATGAACCAGCCCTTGATGGCATAGAGTCCCAAGGTGGCGGGAGCCGCCCACACGCGCACAAAGAAGTAGGTTAGTGCCAGGTCCATCACCCCAGGGCCGTTCGATGGGTCGCTACGGAAGATTACCTTCGAGGCTTCTGCCAATGGCCATTGTAGCACAATAATCAGCAGCGCAATGGCCAACGCGATGGAGCAGGCTTGTATCAGTGTCTTCAGGCTCTCATTCCACCTTTCGGCACCGAAGGCCTGTGCGGTGAGTCCCGAGGTACCCATGCGGAGAAATCCGAAGTTCCAGTAGATGAGGTTGAAGATGGAACTGCCCACCACGATGGCACTCACGTGCGCTCCCGAGAGGTGCCCCACAATGGCCATGTCTACCATGCCGAGTAGCGGCACAGTGATGTTGGTCACGATATTGGGCAATGCCAGCCCCAATATCCTCCCGTTCATCCCCCTTTCAATCTTCATAACTCAAATATCTCGTATCTCTTATCTATGAACTTTAAACCTTAAATCATTCAATTTCGCAGCTGACGCAGTTCAGCACTTTGCGCGTACCCTTGTCGCTGATGAAAGCCACGATGTGGCTGTTCGCCAGGACGATGTCGTCGTCAGGCGTAAAACTCAAAGAGCCTGTCAGAGCCTCTCCTTCGGCACCTATGGCCTCCACATCGCGGCCCCAGAAGCCGGTGATGACTTTGCGTAGCATGTGGTTGTGTACGTAGTTTTCGTCGTAGGAACCGTCGGGGAGCAGCTGCTTGTAGCACAGCGAGTCCTCCACGAGGGCTACCGTTAGGGTCACCTCGTCGCGGTATTCTTTCATAAACTGCAGATTGACCGTGATGTTTACCTTGCCCGAGACGTTGTGGGCTTCTGCCTCCATGGCCACCGTGGGATTGATGGTCAGTGCCTCGTTGATGTCGTTCACGATGTTGCTCATGCTGCCTTGATACTGTGTGCTGCGGTTGCGGTTGAGGTAGGCTGCGGGGATGGCGTTGATGCCGAACCAGGCATCCCAGGCGTTGCCGCCGTCGGTGCGTAGGTCGGGCTGGTCTGGGTAGGGCATTCCCTGTCCCGTGGGGTGGTTGATGGAGACCATCACCACATTGTCATTGTGGATGCCCGCCAGAGTGACGTCGGCGTTGGGGCAGTTGCTGCAGCGTGGGCCGGTGTATTTTTCTACGTAGGCGCGCTGTACTGGCGTGATGGATTTTTCACTGATCTGCCAGGTTACCACGGCGCCGTCGAAGACCGTATACTTCGATTCTTCAATCTTGTCGCATCCCACAAACTCCATTAAGCCCATCAACCCCACTAAACCCAATACTATCTTTTTCATAACAATATTTTAAACTTTATACTTTAAACTTTAAGCTTTCAATAACCAATAACCACTCTGCCTGACCTTTGGTCACGGCTTGCGACCTTGTGGAGCAAACCTATAACCTTTCACTCATCTAAAAACTTGTTGTCAAACTGAAGGTCAGTCCGTTACTTGCCGGCACCGTGCGGCATACCCCGCCAATGCAGAGCATACCCTCGCGCTGCTTGCCGTAGCCCACTTGGAGGCGGGTGGCACCGGAGGTGTAGCCCACAGAAAGGTTGTAGTAGTTGCCCACGCCGTCGTTGTAGGCCCACTGGTCGCTGGCCGAGACAAACCAATGAGAGCCCATGTTCCACTCCACCAGTCCCATCAGCCAGTCGCCTGCGCGGCGATCGTTGTGTTCGGGGTCGCCAGCATCATAATGGCTGTCGCTCCCCAACCATTCAGCTTCGAAGCGTAGTGCATGGTTCTTGTTCACTTTCCACAGCAGGTCTGCCACCACGATGTGGTTGTGGTGCAGACTGCCCGGCTCGTTCTCTACCACTGGGTTGAACACCTGATAGGCATAGGTGGTGGTCAGTTTCACCGCCTTGGAGAGTTTCTTTGCCACTTCCACCGATATGTCGCCATACAGTGTCTGCCCCAATCCGCCGTTCACCGTGTAGCCTTCCGTACCCGCTCCGCCCGTCACCGTGGTGTCGAGCCCGTAGACCATCGAGCTGTTCAGGTGGATGTCCGTGCCGTATTCGCCTCCCAACAAGGTGCCTTTCTTGAATTTGTACATCACATCGGCCTGCAGACCCTGTTCGCCGTTCACCTGGGTGGCATAGGGGTACATTGCCATGAAAGCGTAGGTATGGTTCTTCGTAATGGCCGGCAGGTAGTTGATATACAGCATCTCGCCACTCTGCGAACGCACACTCTTGAATCCCATGTTGTCAATTCTTTTCGCTTGCAGGCTCGCACTGAATCCTCGCTGCGAATACACCAGATTCACCAGCAACGCTTGTCCCGGACGGTAGATATATCCGTTCACCGCGCTCGGATCTTGTCCCTTGCGGACATATTCCGCTTGCAGGCTCCAATTGCCATATCCCAAGTCGGCACGCAGACTTCCGGCTCCCACGTTCAGCGGCAGATTGAGTCTGTATTCAGGATTCATGGCCGAAGAGATGACCTCGTCCTCCTCGTATTTGCTCACAAACCCCGCGCCCAGCCTTGCGCGGAATTTCGATTCCCGCAATGCCTCGATGACGCTCCCCAGGTCCACCTCTCCGTCCACTCCGCGCACCAATCCTTCGCCATACACCCAGTAGAGCCTTTGTCTTCCCGCAACGGCTTTCAGGGTCACACCCTCCACCGGTCGCAACTGCACGTCGATACCCATCAGCGAGTTGTCAAGCCCCAAGTAACGGTCCTCGTATGTGCGCAGTATCATTCCCGAGCCGAACTGCTCGTAGAAGTTGCCCGCCGTTATGCTCAGTTTTTCACTGTTATAGGATACGAAATAATGGGCCAATCCTTCCCCCTCCCATTGTGCATCGAAACCCAACAGCGGCTTCTGATACATCTCCAACCGTAGTCCGGCACTGAAATCCCCGTTGGTGTACAGCACGTCCGCTCGCGCATTCAGCAACAGTTTCTCGGGCACATCCTGAGCCCCTATCACACTGTCGGCACTCGACATCTGACCGTCCAACTGCACATTCCCCGTCACATGGCCTCCCATAATCCCCTGAGCCTCGGCGCTATTGAAGAATGCACCTTGGAAATTGAATATCAGGCTCGTGCAGATAATCAGTTTTATCCCTTTCCTGGCTCTCATAAACCTTTAACCTTTAAACTTTATATTTAACCTTTATCTCTTATTTTCCCTTTGTTATTTCACGGACTTTCTCGATAACCTCCTCTTCTCCGCCGGCTTGGTAGCCGGTGTGCTGCCATACTATCTCCCCTTCGCCGTTGATGATGAAGGTGTGTGGCACGTTCACGACGCCCATCACTCGTTTCAGGTCGCTGTTCTGGTCCAGGTACACCTCGTAGGGCCAGTCGTTGCCTTCTACGTGGGGTTTCACTCGCGCCGCACTACGCGCATCGTCGATCGAGACGGCCACAATCTTCACGCCCGTCTCCTCCTGCCACTCCTCATAGAACTCTTTGATAGTGTTCAGTTCCAGATTGCAGGGCTTGCACCACGTGGCCCAGAAACTGATAATGATGGGTTTGCCGTCGTTCTGGATAACGGACGACTGCACACTTTGGCCGCTCATGTCCTTCAGCGTGATGTTCTGGGGCATTTTGGCGTTCTGAGCCCACACCTGCGTGGTGAAGGGAGAAAGTTGACAACTGAAAAGCAGCAAAGCTGCAAAAAGAATCTTTTTCATAATTATTTCATGTATTAAATTATTATCGATAACCTTTAACCTTTAACCATTAACATTAAGTACTTCCAGCGATTTTTTTATTGCGGCGAGAGCATCCTTCTCCCGAATGATGAGAGCCTTCGTGTATTCGTTGGCTTCTCCGTCGGCAAGGTCGTCCTCCAACTGGAACAGACGCCCGTAGTGGAGGCCAAAGTCCTCGTATTCAGGATTTCCCAATGCACAGGCGGTGGCAAAAAGACGGGCGGTCTTGCCGTCGATTATTTTCAGGTAGGAGCTCTCTGATAGGTGGGAGCTCTGAGCTCTGAGCTCTGAGGTGCCTCCTACTTCCTGTTGGAGGAGTTCCGATTCTACCATAGCCTCGACGGTCTCGTAGACGCGCTGGGTGGTCTCCGCTTCGTTCACTTCGTGGAGGATACGCATCACCTGTGCTAGTAGGAAGTCCCCTACCAGTACGGCCACAGAGTTGTTCCACCGTGCACCCACCGAAGGAAGGCCGCGCCGCGTGTCCGAGTGGTCGATAATGTCGTCGTGAATCAGCGAGGCGTTGTGCAGCATCTCCACAGCGGTGGAGAGGAGAATGGTGCGCCGCGACGAGGCCTGCCCAAGGGTGTCGGCAGCAAGAAGTGTCAGCTGCGGTCGCAGCATCTTGCCCATTCGCGAGGTAACGAAAGTCTCCACCTCTCGCAGGAGATGGACATCGCCACGTGTCATTCGCCACAAAAACTCGCGCCGCACCTGTGGCAGCAAATCTTCTATAATCTTTTCATTTTTCACTTTTTCACTTCATTATACAGCGTGGAGAGTTTGTTAGTGAGTTGTTTCGAGGCTTTCACCAACGGTAGGCGGAGCACATTGCCGATGAGTCCTTCGATTTCAAGGAGTGCCTTCACACCAGTGGGATTGCCTTCCTCGAAGATGGCGTTCATCAGAGGTAGTAGCCTGTTGTGCAGTGGGAGCGCTTTCTTGAAGTCCCCTTTCAGACCAAAACGCACCATCTCCGAGGTCTCTTTCGGCAAGGCATTGGCAATGACCGAGATGACGCCGTCGGCGCCAAGGGCAATCATAGGGTAGGTGAGGGCGTCGTCGCCACTGATCACGCGGAATCCCGCGGGTCGCCGCCGCAGAATCTCCATCACCTGTTGCATATTGCCCGAAGCCTCTTTGATGCCGATAATATTGGGGCATTCGTTGGCGAGCGTCAGAGTGGTGTCGGCCGAGATGTTGATGCCCGTGCGCCCTGGAACATTGTATAGAATGACCGGAACGGGCGAGGCTTCTGCTATGCTCTGGAAGTGCTGCAGAAGACCGCGCTGGTTGGGTTTGTTATAGTAGGGCGCCACAGTGAGAATGCCCGAGATGCCTTCGAAATTGGTCCGGGCAATGGTGTCGGTGACGTTCAGTGTGTTGTTGCCTCCCAGTCCCAGCATAATGGGGCAGCGCCCCGCAACGGTCTCGACAATGAATTCCTGCACGGCCGAACGTTCGTTCTCGGTCATTGTCGCGGCCTCGCTCGTGGTCCCCAAGGCCACAATATAGTCAACACCCGAGGTGACGATGTGTTCAATGAGATGCTCGAGTTTGGTGAAGTCGACTGTTTCCTGTTGTTTACGGAAAGGGGTGATGAGTGCAACACCCGTTCCGGTGAATATCGGTGCTTTCATATTTACTACTTTATTTCTTTATCATTCCAAGGTATTCTATGATATTGTTGAAGAAACTCTTGAGTTCGACATGGCCGTCGCCGCGGATGATGAGGTCGAAGACCTCGGTGGGATCCTCTGCTGGGGTGGCATAGACGATTTTCAGGCTGGCATCGGTACGTAGGGCGATATATTGCGAGAAGAAGTTTTCGTCGCCGATGGTGTCGATGAGGAGGTCGTAGTGACGGGAGGTGAACTCCCTGATAGAGTCGTTCGAGGGAAGTCCCCAGAAGTTGATGTCGGTCTTGGCGCGGCAGATATAGGTCGCCTGATGGGTCACCACGAAGCTGATACCCTCGTCCTGAAGGGCGATAATATGCACTCTCTTGCCCTGGTTTTCCATCACTTTGGCGAAGTGGTAGAGGATGTTCCAGTTCTGCTCGGTGTCGAGCTGGCAGATGACACCGATAGATCGCACTTCCTGGATGTTGTCGATGCGTTTGTCGCGCGGAGCGTTCTTCAGGTCCCGAATGATGCGCTTGCGGCGGAAGTTTTTAATGAATTCGAGCATATATTAGGGTTTAATGGGTTTAAAGGGTTAATAACTCTTATCTTTTATCTGTTAACTATTATCTATTCAAATAGCGAGTGTTGTCTATATAGTGTGAACGAGCGGCGGTGGTAGGGGGTGGGGCCGAACTGTTCGATGGCGTTGAAGTGTTCAAGGGTAGGGTAGCCTTTGTTACGGTCCCAGCCATATTGGGGGTATTCGTTGTGCAGATGTAGCATCAACTCGTCGCGGTGGGTTTTGGCCAAGATACTGGCGGCAGCGATGGACATATATTTGGCATCACCTTTGACGATACATTCATAGGGGATGTCGGTCTCGTTGTAGAAGCGGTTGCCGTCGATGAGGAGAAACTCGGGTTGGATAGTGAGTTTCTTCACGGCTTCGCACATGGCGTGTGTGGAGGCGTGGAGAATATTGAGACGGTCGATTTCCTCGGGTTCCACGATGGCAACAGCCCAAGCGGCGGCTTCGCGTTCGATTTCTATGCGCAGGAGCTCACGCTGTCGTTCGGAGAGTTGCTTCGAGTCGTTCAGCAGGGCGTTGCAGTAGCCGTCGGGCAGGATAACGGCAGCAGCGACTACTGGACCGGCCAGCGGACCGCGTCCCGCCTCGTCACAACCCGCCTCTCGGCGCCCTTTTATTTTCCAAGCTTCTAACATATAACGGCTGCGGCAATAACGATAAGGAAAAGGAGGTCTTTAAGGTAGGTCCTCCACTGCCTGTGATGGCGCGAGGCACTATAGTGTCGTGTGGTGGAGCTGAAACGCAAACTGGCACAGAGGGCAAAAGGGACGGCGAAGAATTGTAGATTCACAGGGATGACAGGTGAATAGAGTGCCGCAACAATAGCCGCTACGGCGGGCATCACCACAGCAAGAGTGTTTTTCTGCCATAGTGTTGTCTTCTCCTTGAAACGACTCAGTAGGACGAAGAGCGACACAGCGAAAAAGAGCAAAAGCACAGCGTGGGCCGCGACAGCGATGTCGAAGGACGGCAGCTGCCAATGGGCTGAGGGAGTCAGGGTGGCCTTCAGAGCCATGAAGCTCTCCTCAAGGCCGCCCGTCATATAGAGTATCGTCCACAATAGCAGGTAGGGCGCCAGCAGCCCTAACAGAAGTACCATCCAGTCACGCCAGTTGTACAGTCGGTAGCCCATAGCCACCAATAGGTAACTCACCAGTAGTGACAGAGACGGGAGGTAGAAGAGCGAGCAGATGCCGATAAGAGCTGTGGCTCCAAATACTTTGTCTCTTGAAATGGTTAGTAACGTACTGTGGAGCAGTAGTAAACGGACAAAAGTAATAATCAGCAGTCCCACGATAAGTGTCGCCGAGAGGGTCTCCGCAGTGGCACTCATAAAGAGTATGTAGAAGAGTGTCGGTAAGAGGCTATTTTGAGAGATAAGTCCAGTATTGGCCAGAAGCAGATTGAGCATCACGCCGCCGGCAATGACCAGCACAATGGCAATTACAACGGCCAGCATTGGGGAGAAGGCACAATTGTAAAGTACTTCGTAGAGCGGTGCAAATCCCACGGGTGCAGCCATTGGTTGAGGGTCGGCCATCTGAGGAAACCACAGCAGCATCGTCACCACAAGGATGACGACCACTTGGAAGACCGTACTTTGCTCAAACAACTTCAGCATATTTGGAAATTGAAAAGTGATGAAAGAGTGTCTTTACTTGACAATCAGTTTTTCAGTTCGGCTGCCGATACGAAGGATGTAGATTCCTTGGTTCCATGAGCTTACATCTAATGTGATGTCGGTGGTGACGGGAGTCTGAAGGACAAGACGTCCGTCAATATTGTAGACCGAGAGGGTTTGTTGTTCACCGCAGCCGGTGTGGATGGAGACCATTCCGGTAGTGGGGTTGGGAAATACCTTCAGTGGGGTGCGAGAGGATTCTACTTCGTTGATGCTTACTCTCCGCACACACTCGTTTACAGCCTTCAGGGCATCAACCTTACCCCAGCCCCAATGCACATCCATCGTACCGTTGGCCACAAGAGGTCCGGTGATGCTATCGTTGCGGGCGGTGGAGAAGAGTATGTCACGCACTTGGTCGACACTCAGGTTCGGATTGGCCTGAAGCATCAGAGCAACGACACCCGTCACCGCCGGACATGACATTGAAGTGCCGCTCATGTTCGACCATATGTATTTCCTTCCTCCGAGGAAAGTAGAGAGGTAGGTGGGATAGGTTCCCGTGGTCCAGTAGCTTATCGAAGAAACAATGTCCACTCCCGGAGCCGAAATCTCAGGTTTGTTCACACCGTTGATGAGCGGGCCTGCACTGCTGAAGTCGGCTATATTACCCACGTGGTAAACGCCCGAAGACTGGCTATAACGGTCTGGCTTATGGGCGGCCACGCTGATGCATTTTGCGGCGCAGGCAGGCTCGCCCACGCCGTAAAGCGCGTCGCCAGCCGTAAAACCGTCGCGGCCACCGGTGGAGAAGCTGCAACCTTCGTTACCGGCATGGTTGTCTTTATTGGCCAGATTCCAGGCGTGGACGGTACCTTCGGTAGCGGTGAAGAACAGTTGGGTCTGCAGGCTCGTCTTGTCAATGTCAATTTGAATATGGGGGCGATTGTTGAAGGGATTACTTTGTTCCACCAGCACTCGGTATCCTGTGCTTTCGCCTTCGTGGACAATGGTGTCGTAAATAACGGTGTCGCCAATGGCGGTGCTAAACATTGGTGTGCGCCAAAGGGTGCTGTCATTCTTGCGAAGACGGATGCAGGTGCTGAAATCGTGATTCTCTTCACCCCACATGACGAGAACTTGACCCGTCTCGTGAATACTGTAGATATCACTGGCGCGCACCACCACCGTTTTCAATGTGTCCACAGTGTCGCTGCGGAACGTGCGGCTGATGTGGAACGGTATCGAAGTCCGGCCGTTGTTGCCTCCGCTGGTGCAGAAGACGATGCCTTCGTCGCTCCATGCGTTGATGGCTTGACTGAGCAGAGAGCTGCCATCAATGGTGCTGAAGGAGTACATACCCCAACTGCTGTTGATGACCAGACGGCGCGAACTGTCCTGCGCCACTTGCTTCATCCAAGCCACAGCGTCCATCCACGGTTTCTCGCCCAATCCGAAGGAGCAGAAGAGCAGTTTGGCTCCCGGAGCCTGTCCCATCTGGTCGCCGTCGACACCGCGTCCCGCACAGATACCTGCTACATGTGTGCCGTGTGTGCCGTAGCCGTAGAGATTCGCCGTGTCTCCCTTGGCTGCTCTCAACCCTGTGGTGGTAAGGGTTCCGTAGTCCAGACCCTCTCCGTAGCCTTGCTCGGCGGGCGACGGTCCCGACAGCTTGAAATGGTCCCAAGCCATCTCCAACCGCAGATTTCCCGTGCCGGCATTGTAGTTCGGGTGCGAATAGTCGAACCCCCAGTCGGTCACTCCGATATACACCCCCTCGCCGTCGTAGGGCACACCGTCCGTCACACCCAGTCCCGCATGCACGCTGTCTGTCCGCGTGTCGAAGCGGTCCTGATTACACTCCGGTGCCGCAATCCGGTGCGAGATGCTATACTGCAACACCTCCTTTCGCTCCTCCAACAGCGCCAGCGCTGACACAGGGACCCGCATGGTCACAATCTGACCCGCCTGCGCGCCAAAGACGATTCCCGCCTTTTCGAAAGGCAGGCGGTCGAATCCCCGCGACATTTTTGCCAGCATGTCGATGCTGGAGGCTCCCGCAGCGATTTCTTCCGCAACGAGCGCTTTGGTGTCGATGCCGCATTTTTTCACTTGTGCCGTCGCACCCACTAAGAGGCTCATTGCTAACAGCGTAAACAATATCTTTTTCATGGGTTAGTGAATATATAATAATTGCAAAAATACAAAAAAGCTTCGAATTGGCAAAATTTTTTAATAAAAAACAGGGGCTGCCGTTCGGCAGCCCCTGTTTTTGTCAAGCAACAGTGGGGGTCAGACTTCCCAGGTGTCGCCACTGTTGAGCAGGTCGTCCATGCATTTGTATTTGCCGGTGGCCATCTGCTCGTCCATCTGCTCTTCGTAGAGTTGGGTGTAGCTGACTTTCTTCACGTTGCGGATGACGCCGAGGGCCACGGGAAGACCCGCTGCGGGACCCATGTGGGCCAGCATCATGTGGATGCCGGTATCCTCGGTGGTCTCGTCGTGCACCATGATGTCGTCGATGGTGATGCCGTTCTCGCCGAGGGTGACAACCTCCAGCTGGCGGCCGTTGAAGCGCAGACCTTTCTCTTTGTTCTTGCCGAAGAGCATGGGTTTGCCGTGCTCCAGCACGATGGTGCGGTCGTCGCGGACGGCGCGGTCGGTGATGGCGGCATGGGTTTTGTCGTTGAAGATGACGCAGTTCTGCAGCACCTCGGTGACGGAGCAGCCGTCATGCTGGGCGGCGCGGGTCATGCACTCGGTGCTCAACTGCGGCACGCAGTCGAGGGTGCGGGCGAAGAAGGTGCCCTGGGCGCCCATGACGAGCTCGCCGGGATTGAAGGGATAGTCGATGGTGCCGTAGGGCGAGGTCTTGGTGACCTGGCCGAACTTCGTCGTGGGGCTATACTGACCTTTGGTCAAGCCGTAAATCTCGTTATTGAAGATGGTGATGTTCAGGTCCTGATTGCGGCGCACAGCGTGGATGAGGTGGTTGCCGCCGATGGCCATCGAGTCACCGTCGCCCATGTTCACCCACACGCTGAGGGCGGGGTTGGCGAGCTTCACACCCGTGGCAATGGCGCAGGCACGGCCGTGGATGCTGTGGAAACCATAGGTGTCGACATAGTAGGGGATACGGCTCGAGCAGCCGATACCGGAGACCATGCAGACGTTCTCTTTCTTGTAACCCGTCTTGGGGAAGGTGGCCAGCAGGGCGGCAAGGATGGCGTGGTCGCCACAACCGGGGCACCACTTCACCATCTGGTCGCTCTGGAAATCAGCCTTGGTATATTCTTTATCCGCTTTGGGAACAAAATGCTTTTCCATTTCTATGATTGTTTGATTGTTTAATTGTTTGATTGTTTGAATGAAAGTTGGCTTGTCTGTTTAAATGCGTTAGCATTCAAGCATTCAGGCATTCTGGCATTCAAGCATTCAGTAATCTGTTAAACTCAGCTTTCAACTCGCCGACCTCGAAGGGAAGGCCCATGACCTTGTTATACTGGGTCATGGGGCACTCCGGGAACTGGGTGCGCAGGTAGCCGGCGAACTGGCCGTTGTTCAGCTCGCAGACCACAATCTTCTTGTACTTGCGCAGGATGTCGCCGGTGTTCTTCGGCAGCGGGCAGATGTAGTTGAAGTGGGTGTAGGCCACCTTCTTGCCTTCGTTGTTCATCTCCTCGACGGCGAGGGTGAGAGCACCACTGGTGCCGCCCCAGCCCACCACGAGCAGGTCGGCGTCTTTGGCGCCAGTCACCTCCTGGTCGGGGATGTAGTTGGCCACGCGGTTCACCTTCTCCTGACGGTTCTTGGTCATCAAGGCGTGGTTCTCGGGATCGGTGCTGAGAGGACCGTCGGGGCACTTCTCAAGACCACCCACGCGGTGGCTCAGGCCTTCCATGCCGGGGAGAGCCCATTCGCGGGCGAACTTCTCCTCGTCGCGGCGGAACGGACGGTAGTTCGGGTCGTTCTCCTTGGCCAGACGCGGCTTGATTTCGGGCATATCTTTCATGCTGGGGATGCGGAACAGCTGGCTGCCGTTGCCCAGATAGCCGTCGGTGAGCAGGATGACGGGGGTCATGTGCTCGAGGGCAATCTTGGCGGCGTTGAAGGCCCAGTAGAAGCAGTTGGCTGAGCTCGAGGCGGCAACGACCACCAGGGGAGCCTCGCCATTGCGGCCGTAGAGGGCCTGGTCGAGGTCGCTCTGCTCAGTCTTGGTGGGCAGACCCGTGGAGGGACCGCCGCGCTGCACGTCGACGACGACCAAGGGCAGCTCGGTCATCACGGCAAGACCCAGGGCTTCGCTCTTCAGCGAGAGACCGGGACCGGAGGTGCTGGTGCAAGCCAGTGCACCGGCATAGCTGGCACCGATGGCGGAGCAGATACCGGCAATCTCGTCTTCGGCCTGGAACACACGGGCACCGAGGCTCTTATGCTTGGCCAACTCGACCATGACGTCAGTAGCGGGGGTGATAGGATAACTGCCGAGGAAGAGACGGCGGCCGCTCTTCTCAGAGGCGGCGAGCAGACCCCAAGCGGTGGCCACGTTACCGGTGATGTTGCGGTAGCGGCCCTTCTCCATCTTGTCGGCATGGGCAACCTCGAAGATGTGCGAGTGCATCACCTCCAGCTTGTCGGCATATTCGTAACCCTCGGTCAGGACGGCCTTGTTGAGCTGGATGACGGCGGGTTTCTTGGCGAACTTGCGCTCCAAATAGGCAAAAGTATGGTCGAGGGTTTTGTGGGTGGAGTAGAAGATGATACCGAGGGCGAACATATTGCGGCTCTTGTCGGCGGTCTTCTTGTCGACACCCTGTGCGTCACCAATCTTCTCGGTGAACGAAGTGATGGGGGCCTTGATGATGGTGTAGGCGCGCTCGAGTTCATCGGTGAAGGGGTTCTCCTTGTAGCCGGCTTTCTCCAAGGCTTCGTCGGTGAAGGTGTCGATGTCGACGATGACAGTGGCACCTTTCTTGGCCCATTTTAACTGACTCTTGAAGGCGGCGGGATTCATGGCGACAAGGATGTCGCACTTGTCGCCGGAGGAATAGATGTGGTTGCCCACATGGACTTGGTATCCGGAGACACCGGCAATGGTGTTGTGCGGAGCACGAATCTCGGCGGGATAATCGGGGAAGGTGGCGATGTCGTTTCCGGTCAGTGCCGAAGCGTCGGAGAAGAGCGTGCCGCTAAGCTGCATGCCGTCACCCGAGTCGCCAGCAAATCGGACTACGAGGTCCTCTTTATTAACTATCTGATTTTCTGACATGTTATTTATGTATTTTTGTTAATTTTATTATAAAGTTGAAAGTGCAAATATACAAAAAAAAAATTACCCTGCAAAAATAATTTGAGGTTATTGGTTATTGAATGGTTATTGGTTATAGGTTTGCTCCACAAGGTCGCAGGCCGTGACCAAAGGTCAGGCAGATTGGTTATTGAAGGACTGCCGCGGTCGTGTTGCGCAAGCGTCAATAAGCGACAACCCCTTCACTCTCCCAGCAACTCTCTATAGATTTCGTAATCGATTTCTTTGAATACATTGAATATCACCCGCAAGCGAGCTCCTTTGCACGCCTCGATGGCTATCTCGGCGGCACGGCGGTGTGGGAAGTGGTATTCACCCGTGGAAATGCAACAGAAAGCTATCGAGCGGCATCCCTGTTCTTTGGCTTGATAGAGGCAACTGCGGTAGCAGGCCGCCAATTGCTCTTCCTGTCCTCTTGTCGGCTCTCCCGCCAGAACGATGGGTCCGACAGTATGTAACACGTATTTGGCCGGCAGATTGTATCCCGGTGTGATGATGGCGCCTCCAGTGGCTATCTCGCCACCCTGCAGTATGCGGTTGCACTCCAGCCTCAACTGCAGTCCTGCTGCCGAATGGATGGCGTTGTCTATACAGGCGTGGAGCGGATGCCAGCATCCCAGCCCTAATTTGTTGGCGGCATTGACGATTGCATCGACCTTCAGCCGCGTGATGTCTCCCTGCCAGAGTCGGCACGAGGGCCTCACGCAACCTTTCTCTTTTCGCTGTGTCGCCAATTCGGCATCCTGTGCCTGCAGGAACTCCTCGCTCAGTGGCTGCGGTTTCCAAATATTCATCAGTGCCTGTAGTAGCCGCCGTTTCTCGGCAAGATTTCCTGGTATCTCTGCCTGGGCACGGTTCTGTTCCAGCAGGTAGCGTATGCAGAAGTCCAGGTTCTCTTCTCTTGTTTTTTCGTGTTCCGTCATTATCTTTCCTGATACAAGTCTTTCATTATCAATCCGGCAATGGTGAATCCGAAGATGGCGGTGATGTGCGAGGTTGTGCCGTTGATTTGAGCTTTTGCGCTACACCACTCATGGTTGAGGAGGTCGGCGCGACCTTCGCCTATTTCAGCTTTGGGACACATGCAGGCTGAGGTGCCGCAGGTGCGGGCTTCCCCCTGGTTGGACAGCAGCTCGGGACTCCACACACACTGGAACTTACGCCCCGGGAATCGTTTCCGATGCCGCATACGTCGACGCAGCATCGCCGCCAGCGGACAGCCGTCGACCTTCCAGAACTCGCTGACGCGCACCTTGGTGGGATCCATCTTCAGTGCTGCGCCCATGGAGCTGTAGAATTTTGGTCGCACCAGGCCTTTGTCGGTGGCTCGAACGATGAGCTCCAGTTTGTCCTTCAAACTGTCAATGGCATCCACGATGAAATCGTATTCTTCAAGGTGAAACTTCTCGGCAGTGTCGGCACAAAAAATCTCTTGCACGGCCTCAATCTCAGCAGCAGGGTTTATCTCTAACAGACGCTCTCTCAGCGCTTCTACCTTCACACGACCCACGGTGCGCGTGGTGGCCATTGCTTGACGATTGACATTGGTGATGCAGACCCGGTCGGAGTCGACGAGGGTGAGTCTACGTATTCCGCTGCGTACCAGACTCTCGGCGCACCACGAACCTACTCCCCCCACACCGAAGATAATGACGCGCGAGGCGGCTATGGCGTTCATCACATTGTCGCCCACCAGCAGCGCTGTGCGGTTCAGGATGGCTTTTTCGATGGTTCTCATTTAGTGGGTTTAAGGGGTTTAAAAGGTTTAAGGGGTTTAAAAGGTTTAAAGGGTTTAAAAGGTTTAAAGGGTTTAAGAGGGTTTAAAGTGGGTTTAGTGGGTAGTGAAAGGTTATTGGTTATTGGTTATTGGTTATTGAAAGGGTTAGTGAGTTTTGTGGGGTTAATGGGGAGTGAAAGGTTATTGGTTATTGAAAGGCTACCAGCTCAATACCCCCTCTCAAACCTCTCAAACCTCTTTAACCTCTTTAACCTTTTTAAACTTTAAACTTTACCTGGTAAAATCAAACGTGAAGAATGCTCATTTATTGTACACAAGATAAAAAGATTATCTGTTATGGGAAAAAAGTTGTACCTTTGCATTCAAAAATGAATAAACCATGAACTGGATAATACTGATTGTCGCGGGCTTTTGCGAGGCGGGTTTCACCTTCTGCTTGGGGAAGGCCAAGGATGTTGTTGGCACTGAGTGGTGGCTGTGGATGGGAGGGTTTCTACTCTTCACCATTGTGAGCATGGGCCTTTTGGCTAAAGCTACCCAAACCATTCCCATCGGCACTGCCTACCCTGTTTGGACGGGCATTGGCGCCGTGGGTACGGTGTTGCTGGGCATCTTCGTCTTCCATGAACCCACGACCTTCTGGCGCCTCTTCTTTATTTTTACACTGATAGCCTCCATTGTAGGCCTGAAAGCCGTATCATAAACTAATGCTATGACGTTGGCGTTTCATCCTTTGACAGTCGCCGACCGGGAGGCGGTGCAGACGGTGACGCTCCACGCGGGGCGTCGCAACTGCAACTACACTTTCGCCAACCTCGTGGGATGGCAGTTCTGGTTCCACACCGAGGTGTGTGTGTTCGCCGATGCCGTGGTGCTGCGCTTCAGCCTTGAGGGGAAGAGGGCCTATATGGTATGTACGGCAGGAAATCTGTCGGAAACACTCATAGAGGCGTTGTTGTCGGAAAGCGGTGGGGACATGACACTCCTGGGCCTCGAAGACTCGCAGGTGGCATCGCTTTCACCGTTTTCCTATTATCTTTCATTTCTCGTAGAGTCGCGTCGCAACCAATACGACTACATCTATCGTCGTGCGGACCTCGCCGCACTGCGGGGTGGTTTGCTGAAAGCGAAGCGCAATCATGTCAATCGTTTTCGCACGGAACATCCAGACTTCGAATACCGCCAGCTCACACCTGAGCTCTTTGACGAATGCCGCCAACTCACAGCGATATGGCAGGAGAGGAAGGAGGACAGCGTGACCATCGATGCCGAGCGGCGTGTGATGGAGACATCGTTGCCGAGCCCTGGCGTGGCACCCGGCTGAACTATGACATGCTGATGTCTATCATGCCCGAACTGAGGGCCTGCTACGACTTTGTCTTCATCCCGGTGTTGCACCGCCTCAAAACACACCGATACTGGCAGCGTTGGGGTGCGACAGAGTTTTACCGCGACCCCGAGTGTGTGTACTACAAATTGGAGTTGTCGCGTTAAGACAGGCAGGCCTTCACGAACGAGAGGAAGAGGGGATGGGGGTTGAGCACCGAGGAGCTGTACTCTGGATGGAACTGAGTGCCGATGTACCAGCGCTTCTCGGGTATTTCGACAATTTCGACGAGGTTGGCGGCGGGATTGATACCGACGCACTTCATGCCTTTCGTTTCGTACTCGTTGGTGAAGGTATTGTTGAACTCGTAACGATGTCTGTGTCTCTCGCTGATGGTGGGCTTTCCGCCCTTGGGTTTTCCCTTATCGCCTCCAAAATAGGCCTGGTAGACTCTGCTGCCTTCTTTGAGTTCGCAGTCGTAGGCTCCCAAGCGCATGGTGCCGCCCATCTGGGTGATGCTTTTCTGCTCCTCCATAATGTCGATGACGTTGTGCGGTGTCTTCTCGTCCATCTCACGGCTATTGGCATCCTTGTAACCCAGCACGTTGCGGGCAAACTCGATGACCATCATCTGCATACCGAGACATATGCCGAGGGTGGGGATGTCGTGAGTGCGGGTGTATTCGGCGGCGATAATCTTGCCTTCGATGCCGCGCGAGCCGAAACCGGGGCAGATGACGACGCCCGCCAAGCCTTCGAGCTTCTCGGCCACATTCTCTTTGGTGATTTCCTCGCTGTTGACAAAGTGGAGTTTGGCTTTCACATCGTTGTAAATACCGGCGAGGTTGAGGCTTTCACGGATACTCTTGTAGGCGTCCTGCAGGTCGTACTTGCCGACGAGGCCGATATGTATTTCGCGTTTGGCGTTGCGCTGTTTGTTGAGGAAGTCGTGCCACGATTTCATGGCTGGCGTTTCACCGACGGGGATGCCTATTTTGCGTAGGATGGCGGCGTCCAATCCCTGCTTCTGCATGTTTACCGGCACTTCGTAGATGCTGGGCATATCTTCGCTCTGCACCACGCACTCGAGGTCGACGTTGCAGAAGGAGGCTACTTTCATTCGCATGTGGTCGTCGAGGTGGCGCTCGGTGCGCAGCACGAGGATGTCGGGCTGGATGCCCATTCCCTGCAATTCCTTCACACTGTGCTGAGTGGGTTTTGTTTTCAGTTCGTCGGCGGCCTTGAGGTAGGGCACGTAGGTGAGGTGTACACAGACGGCATTGCGACCCAACTGCCAGCGCAGTTGTCGGATGGCCTCCATGAAGGGGGCGCTCTCGATGTCACCGATGGTGCCGCCGACTTCGGTGATGACGAAATCGAGTTGTTCCTCTTTTTCGTCCTCACGCAGCATGCGGCGCTTGATTTCGTCAGTAATATGAGGCACCACCTGAATGGTCTTGCCCAGATAGTCGCCGCGACGCTCACGGTCGATAACGGTCTTGTAGATGCGTCCGGTGGTGATGCTGTTGTTGCGAGTGGTGTGGATGCCGGTGAATCGCTCGTAGTGTCCGAGGTCGAGGTCGGTTTCGAAACCATCCTCCGTTACATAGCACTCGCCGTGCTCGTAAGGGTTTAGGGTTCCTGGGTCGATATTGATGTAAGGGTCGAATTTTTGAATAGTGACCTTATAGCCGCGAGCCTGTAGCAAACGGCCAATGCTGGCGGAGATGATTCCCTTGCCCAAGGAAGAGACTACACCGCCGGTGACGAAAATGTACTTTGTTTCCATAAATAATAATAATGATAATCTATATATTTATATGAGGGGTTGAAAAGGTTTGAAAGGTTTAGAGAGTTTGAAAGAAACCTTAGTGGGTAGTGGGTAGTGGTTAGTGGGTAGTTTGAGAGGGAATTAAACTTTAAACTTTAACCGTTACAAAAACTCTTAACTTTCCTTGACGATGGGATAGAGCTCGATGAATTCGCCTTGATGGCTCTGGCCGTCATTGATAAGTTCAGCCATCTTGCGGCCTACGGTGTCGATGTCGTGGAAGCCTGGCAGCGCCATATTGCCGTTGAGGTCGGTGGTGGTGGGGCCTGGGTGGACGGAAAAAATTTCCAGAGGGGTGCCTGCCTGCTGCAACTCGATGGCCATCACGCCCATCATGGCGTTCTGGGCGGCCTTGCTGGCGACGTAGGCCAACGGATGCCAGTAAGGGCTGATTTCCGAAGGAACGGTCACGTTGACGATACGACCTGTGTTTTGGGTCAGCAAGGGCATTAGTGCCTTGGTGAGGGCGAAGGTGCCAATGAAGTTCACGTTGAGGGTTTCTTGGATGTCGTCGAGCACTGTGTGCTGGCTGTCCACACTCATGTCGCCCGGGATGCCGGCGTTGTTGACGAGCAGCGAGAGTTCGGGATATTTCTCGCCTATCTCCTGGGCGGCCTGTTCGAGGGATGCGAGGTCGCGCAGCTCGATATTTACCCATCCCGGCACGTCGATGCCTGCCGACTTCAGTTCAGTGATAACTTTCTCTGCACGCTGAGCGTCGCGTGCACCAATAATTACTTGCCAGCCGCTCATTCCGAGGTACTTGGCAATTCCGTATCCGATACCTTTATTGGCACCTGTTACCAATGCAATCTTCTTCATAAGTCCATGAAACGTATAATGTCGTGTTTTATTGTTCTCTTATCTCAATTTTGACTTTTTTTCTTGCGCCTGCGGTGCAGGCGGGGGGGTCAAATGGGTATAATTACAAAAACCATTGCATCCCATAGGGCGTGACTGACCACGAGGGCTGGGAGAAGTTTGGGGTTGAGCCTATAGAGGAATCCCCATACGGTTCCGGCCACTAAGGCGGCCATCACCAGCATGAAGTTCATCGACCATATATGTATCAGTGCATAGATGAGGGCTGTCACCACAAAGGCGAGGTCCGCAGCCCGTTTCCCAGACAGGATGCGCGTGAGTGTTCGCTGCACATATCCCCGCCAGAAAAGTTCCTCGGCAGGGCCGATGAGTAACAGGAGGAGTAGCGCAATCACGCTGGAGGGTAGGCCAGTCTTCATGGCGTATACCGCATCGACCTCCGGACGGGCGAAATCGAACATCAGGGAGGAGAACCGATCGCCTACCCAGAACACACCCCATAGGAGGATGGCGATTCCGATGCCGGCAAGAATCTGAAATACAGGATTTTTTAAAAGGAACAATTCCTTTCGGTCGGGAGTGAAGGCTATTGTTAGGGTGGTAAGCACAATGGCGGCACACGACATCTCTAACCAGAAGTTGAAATGTCCTCCCGTCCAAGGACTGAACATAAAGAACCACAATGCCGCAGCTACCAAGATGGCTATTGCGGGTTTCAATAATCTATACTCCATAATAATTTACAGCCAGTGTGAGATAATCAGGCCTACGGCCAATAGCAGAGAGAATTGGAGCTGCAGTTGGGCGGAGTTTAAATCCAGCATCTTCATGGCCTCGCGGCCAGCGGTCTTGTAGCTGGCGGCCTGCTTGAAGTTGTGGTAGGCTTTGAGGCCGGCTATCAGACAGAGAAGCGCCAGGGGAGGCAAGAGACCCGCAATCACGGCTACTACCACACACAAAAAAGGCAGCACCATATAACAGCAGTAGAGGATGGCGGAAGGTTTCTCGCCAAGAATCATTGCGAAGGTCTTAATGCCTGCCGCACCGTCGGAGGAAATGTCTATCGTGTTATTGGCGTGAAGTACCGAGACGGTGATGATGCCGATGGGTAACGACAGCACCAGCGCCTCCCAACACCACCTCCCCGTGACGGCGTATGCAAGCCCTATAACCGTCAACACACCAAAGATGAGGAATATGTCGGCATCGCCCAGTGCGTGGTATTTCAAGAAAGAATAGAGGACTGTGAGGACGACGGCGATAGCGCCGACAATCAGCACCCCGATGCCACTCATGGCCACGATAGTCAGACCCACTGCCGATCCGAGTACGAAGAGTACGATGCTCAGTATGAGGTACTCTTTGGGTTGGAATTTGGCAAATACCAGATTGGGGACAGCGAACGCTTCTGCGTTGTCTACCCCGCTGCGGTAGTCGAACCAGTCGCTCAGCAGGTTACCCGCCGAATGCAGCAGCACCACCCCCAGCAGCGAAAGTGCCAGAATCACCCATGGCGCTCCTCCCGCGGGTAGCTTCCCTTCGGCGAACAGATAGGCAAATGTGACGACAATCGGCATCGTGGATACCGGGAAAGACCAATAACGTGTGGTTGCAACCCATTCTTTTAGTGTGTGCTTCATTGCGTTGTGACGTTAATGTTAAACGACTCTTAATTCCCCATAACGCCACCCCCGGCAGTTTATTGTCCCCCAACGAAAAGAAATTCTCCTCCTCTCCTGTCTCCTATCTCAAAACGATGCGGAATCCTACAGTGGCGTTCCGACTGTTGTGCTCAATCTCACGGCCGTAGTTTCCTTATCCTTCGAGCAGGAGGAGAGCAGGCTGGCGCCGCAGATGAGGATGGCGGCGAGCACCGTAAACAGATTCTTCATCATTGTTGTGTTTTATTGATTGTTAATGTTATTGCTTCTCTTTTTTAACTGAAAAGCAGCTGAATTTTTAGAAGTGGAGATACAAAATGTCCTGATTCGTTCCAGCATGGCAGCATTCCAGGCAGCATCGCCGGGCAGTTGGTAGCGGATGTTGCCAGCCGGCGAGGGGGAGAAGAGGGTGCCGCCCCCGTTGGTGAAGGTCACGGTGCCCCGCGGCGAGAGCGCAAAGAGACTGTCGCCCTCCACGGCATTGATTACCAACAGAGGGTCCCACATTTTCTGGCCGGTTCGGCAGTTGTAGGTCATATAAATCTGCTTGATGGGGTCTACGTCGGTCCAGTCGATGTCGTTGATGACCTGCTCGGGCGTGTATTCAATCTCCTGACCCACCTCCATGGGCGAGAAAACAATGTCCACTTCCCGTGGCCAAAGTTGGAAGAAGGTCTTGGCAAAGCCGATACCCTGCGAGAGGTTGAAGTCGGGTTCCTCCGACTCGCCGAACACACCGCCCATTAAATAAAGGCACTTCACCTTGCGGCGCACCAGTTCCACACCGTCGAGCGACGAATAGCAGTCCGGGAGCGACTGTAGCAACTGCGCCAGGCAGGTGACGAAGCCGATAGAGACGATGCTCACACTATGGTCAGGCTGGGCGGCCAGCAGCCGACGATAGAGTTGCCACCCGTTGGGCAGCGTCGAATAGTCGGCCACCGAGCGTTGGAACATCAGATTGCCATTACTGTCACAATGAGAGGGCAACCCCCTGTAGTCAATCCACACTTTCGGATTCTTGATACCGTCGCGAACCAGGCCGATGGGTACGTCGCCATAACCATAATACGAATCCATCACATCGGCGCAAGCGGCGCAGTCCACCCCCTCGCGGTCCACCACCACGCCCAGGAGGCGACATTTGTTAAGGCTCTCATAGCCGTAGAGCATCATCAGGGAGAATAGGTCATCGGTCGACGAGCCGATGTCGGTGTCCAGGATGATGAGAGGCACACCCGTATATTCATGTCGCTGCCGGCTCTCGGCTTCGGAACAGGAAGTCAATGAGGCCAGGGCACCACAGAAGACCGTGGAGAGCAACAAGGGACGGAGGGCGACAGAGGCCCACTGAATCGTCTTTTTCATTCTAATTCTTTTACAAAACAAGCTACCAGCCCGTAGGTGATGGTGGGACGAATCCATATCTCGGTGAGCAGATAGTCGGTATATTCATTGATGGGTTCCAGACAGATATCGATATTGTAGAGCACGGCAATAACCATATCGACGATACAGATCATCCACAGGTTGCGCTTGGTGTAGCGTTGCCAGTTCTTGCGGGCGTAGAAGAAAGTGAGTGTGCAGAGCAGTAGCACCGATAACGAAAGACAGACCAGATGTAAAGCGTAAAAGGCCAAGGGTGGCGCGAAGAGGATGTCGCGCAGTAGCACCGTGATACCCACCAAGATGGAGCACCAGTAGTTGAAACTCAAATCGTTCTCGACAGAGTTATTGTCCTTGCTGCAGGAGCTTATCGTCGCCACCCCCGACGGAATCATCGCGATGCCCAGCATTGCGAAGAATGCCAAAATGGGTATGTATTTTTTTTCTTTTCATAGTGAATTTTATAATTATTTTTCGTGCAAAATTACATAAAATAATTCACTCCCGCAAGCGCTCAGACGATAAAACAAATGTTTCAGACGATAAAACAAATCCTTCAGACGGAAAAACAAATTTTTATTTTTGAGAAATATTGATACTCAGATGTTTGAAAAATTCATTTGTTTTTCCGTCTGGAACGCTAAAAAATCCCAAATGGATCCAAAATATCTCAAAACACTCCTTTTTGACTCTGGAAAACATAAAAATCGCCGGCACTTTATGCCGGCGATTAGCCTCAAAAAAGATAGAAAAATGAGAGGAATGTCTACTCTTCGTCCTCAGGGAACTTGGCGATATATGCGGCTATCTTCATGTCGGTTTTATTTCTAAACTCGCTGGGAGTCATTGCAAAGCGCTCCCTGAAGCTGTGGGAGAAGGAGGCAATGCTAGTGAAGCCGCTAGCGAGGGCTACCTCGGTGATGGACATCTCGGGATTGTTGGAGAGAAGCTTGGTACTATGGAAGAGGCGCGCATCAGTGAGGTAGTGCTTCATCGTGGGATACTCGCTGCCTTGGGCGAAGGCGGCGCCGATGCGCTCTTTCGTCAGTTGCAGACGCTCCACCAACTGTTCGCGTCCAAACTGTGGGTCGAGGTGCAGGTTCTCGTCCGAGATTATTTTTCGGATATAGTCGAACAACTCGTGGTCAGTGAACTCTTCGAGCTGATCAGGTAGCTGGAAGTTATTAGCAGGTAGGTGGTCACCGTTATCGGATTTCTCTTGGCTATCCGTTACCCGCTGACGGCTACCCATTAAACTTAAATATTTCTCCTCATAGTCAATTCTTTCACTGATTTCCTTCGAGAGCACGGCGTTCTTCTGCCGAATATTGCGCAACTGTCTTAAGTTAATAATAATAAAGACAAATGCCATCAGTGTCAAGATTCCGAGGAATATAATTATCATAGCCATGCGGTGCTTGGCGGCTTGCTCTTGCTCCAATGCCAGCTGCTGCTCTTGCTCATGGTACCGGGCGGCATACTCCTGTGCGGTGGCCAGGCGCTCGCTGTCATTCAGCGTCTTCAGTAGTTTGGAATAGCGCTGCATATAGTCGTAGGCCTGAGCCATACGTCCCTGATGGCGTGCCGCTGTGGCGCGGTCGCGGAGCATGATAGCGTAGTTGATATGCAGGGTGTCGCCGCCCCAAAGAGGCTCCAACTCGTCGTAGAAGGCCAGCATCTTGTCGTACTCGCCCAACAGACACCAGGTGGAGGAAATCATCATCTTGCCATTCCGGGTATGGCTGAAGTCTGTTTGGTCAAAGAGAGCCAAGCAGTGCTTGGCTTGGGCTTTCAAAATATTTTGATTACTTGGAGTATTCGGAGTACTCTGATTGTCAGCCTGCATCGCATAGGCATACGCCATGAAGGCATAGGCCTGGCCAGTGTACCAGTCGATGTATCCGGGGCGACGCTCTTCGGTGGGCATGCGATTCGAGCCGTCGTCGTAGTCGGTGGGGTATTTGCTGTAGTCGCTCATCTTCTCGACGATACGCTCGGCCACAGGGATGATATCCTCATAGCGTTTCTGGTAGTCGAGTGAGCGTATCTTACTCTTCATGGCGCGGACGCAGGCGTCGAACTCCGCGAAGCGGCGCAGCTTGTCGAGCTGTGCTATGGCATCGTCCATCTTGGCGAACCCCTCGTCGGTGCGTCCCAAGCGGATAAGTGATTCTCCCATCTCCGACTGCATCAGCAGTGCCTCAGCCTCATTGTCCAGCTGGCGGCACACCTCGGCATACTGCATACCATATTTGAGTATGCCCTCGTCGTCCTCGCGCAAACGGGACACATAGACAAGCACATCGAGCACCTCGGTCCGTTGTTCGATCGTGAGGTCATCCTCTGCCAATAGCTGCACGCAAAGGGTGCGTGCAGTGTCCAGAGTAGCCTCGTCGTTGCTGTAGAAGCGGGCACGACACACTGTTGCCTCGGTGTGGTTTGCAGTGCCCAGCATCTCGGCTGAGTCGATAATCGTCAACGCTCGCTCCGGATCCTGATGAAAGACCTCCCTCGCCTTCTCGATGGTATAGAGAGTGTCAGATGGCTGCGGGACATGACCGTTTTCATGGCCCCCACAACCCACAACGAGTGTCAATATAATTATATATATTATAATATGTTGTATTTTCTTCATAAAGTCTGTTCGATAAAGCAAAATCGATTGCAAAGATACAAAAAATTCTTGAAAAATACAGACGCATGAAAAATTTAGTAAAAAAATATCCTCCAAAAAGGGTATATTAAAGGCTAATAAAAAATAAAGCGCTTGTTATAGCGCTTTAGTACCCCGGGAGGGACTTGAACCCTCACGCCCTTGCGAGCAGCAGATTTTGAGTCTACCGTGTCTACCATTCCACCACCAGGGCCTTTCTCTGAGGCAGGAGGTTTGAGGTACGAGGTATGATTTTCGACCTCCGACTTCCAACTTCCGACCTATCGAAATCGGGTGCAAAAGTACACACTTTTTTTGACATGGTAAAATATTTTTTTGCTGAACCAAGAATTTTTTGTATTTTTGCACTCGTTTTCAATCATTAAGATTGAATAAAAAAATAAACGATACAATTAAAAATCAGTACAGTAATGAGCGACATGCGTTCTGACAAGGTGTTCATTTTTGCCGGTCGCGCCACCGAAAACCTGGCACGCCGCGTGGCGGAAATTTATGGCATTCCGCTGGGCAATTCTACCGTTTTTCAGTATGCCGACGGCGAATTTCAGCCCTCATACGAGGAGACCATTCGCGGAGGTATCGTGTTCATCATCCAGAGCACCATCCCGCCGACGGACAACCTCTTTGAGCTTCTGATGATGATTGACGCCGCCAAGCGCGCCTCCGCCCAGAAGATTGTGGCCGTGATTCCCTATTACGGCTTTGCCCGTCAGGATCGCAAAGATAAGCCCCATGTGCCTATCGCCTCCCGCCTCATTGCCGACATGATTACCACCGCTGGCGTCGACCGCGTCATCACGATGGATCTCCACGCCGACCAGATTCAGGGCTTCTTCACTCTCCCCGTCGACCACCTCTACGGTTCGAGCCTCTTCATGCCCTATATCCGTGAGAAATTCGACATCGAGGATGTGATGTTCGCCAGCCCCGATATGGGAGGCAGCAAGCGTGCCGGCATGTATGCCAAGACGCTGAACAACAGTTTCGTTATCTGCTATAAGCACCGTAACAAGCCCAACGAGATTGGCGAAATGCGTCTCATCGGCGACGTGAAGGACAAGCACGTCATCCTGCTTGACGACATCATCGACACCGGTTCGACCATCTGCAAGGCTGCCGGCATCATCAAGCAGAGCGGTGCCAAGAGTGTCCGCGCCATGATTACCCACCCCGTGCTTAGCGGCAACGCCATCGAGAAGGTGGAGGCCTCGGAGCTTGAGGAGCTGGTGGTCACCGACACTATCCCGCTGAAGCGCGAGAGCAGCAAAATTCACGTCTTGAGTTGCGACTGGCTGCTGGCTGAAGCCATCCGTCGCGTGGTCAACTATGAGAGCCTTGACAACCTCTACGAGACCACTTTGCACCACAAAGGTGTGATTAAGAAATTGAATGAATAGAATAACGTTATAGCGTAATTACGTAATAACGAGAAATAAGTATTAACAAAAAAAACAAACACAATGAGAGTAGTATCAATGAGCGGTTCTCTCCGTGAGAACGTAGGGAAAAAGGATGCTAAGGCTCTGCGTCGCGACGCCAAAGTGCCTTGTGTCATGTACGGTAAAGGCGAACAGATTCTGTTCAGTGTCGACCAGACCGCCTTCCAGCGTATTCTGTTCAACCCCGAGCCCTGCTTCCAGAAAATCACCATCAATGGTGTAGAGCACATGGCCATGCTGAAAGACATCGATTTCCACCCCGTGACCGAGATCGTCTATCACGCTGACTTCTATGAGCTGACCGATGACAAACCCGTCGTGATGTCCATCCCCGTCCACACCACCGGCACCAGCAAGGGTGTCATGAAGGGCGGTAAGCTGGCTTACAAGCAGAAACGCCTCAACTGCAAGGCTCTGCCCGCCAACATGCCCAGTGAGGTTCTTCTCGACATCACCAACCTCGATGTCAACCAGCGCATCCGTGTGCAGGACATCAACTGTGAGAACTATACCATCCTCAACCCGAAGAGTGCTGAGGTGGTCAACGTCGTCAGTACCCGCGCCAGCGCCACCGCCGGCGAAGGTGAGGGCGAAGGCGAAGCCGCTGCCGAGTAATCATTCGACAACAGAACAAAAAAGAGGCATCCAATCGGATGCCTCTTTTTTCGTTGTCTCTTTTTTTTAGTCTTCCAGCGCGTAGCCGAAACTCTTCAGGGCTCGGTCGCTGTTGCGCCAGTCCTTCAATACCTTTATATGTAATGAGAGGAAGCACTTCTTGCCGGTGAACTCCTCGATGTCGCGGCGGGCTTCGATGCCCAGTTTCTTGATGGCTTTTCCTTGGTGACCAATCAGTATCGCTTTCTGTGATTCGCGCTCCACGTAGATGAGGCACGAGATATTGTCGATGCCATCCTTCTCTTCGTAGGCTTCCACTGCCACCTCGCAACTGTAGGGTATCTCCTTCTGGTAGTAGAGGAGGATTTTCTCGCGTACTATCTCACTGACGAAGAAGCGCATGGTGCGGTCGGTAAGCTCGTCCTTGGGGAAGTAGGCGGGATGCTCGGGGAGCCGCTCGAGGATGAGGTCGAAGATTTTGTCGACATTGAATCCTTCGGTGGCGGAGCAGGGAACGATGATGGCGCGCGGTATCTGTTCCTGCCAGTAGGCCATCTTTTCGCGAATGGTCTCCTGGTTGGAGAGGTCTATCTTATTGATGATGAGGATGACGGGGGTGCTGCTGTCGATGACTTTCTGCAGTACATGGCGGTTCTTGAATGTCTCACCCACCTCGGTGACGAGGAGGAAGAGGTCGGCATCCTGTAGGGCGGTGCCGATGAATCCCATCATCTGTTCGTGGAGTTTGTTGGCGGGGTTGACGATGCCGGGGGTGTCTGTATAAACGATTTGGAAGTCATCACCATTTACGATGCCCATCACACGCTTGCGGGTGGTTTGTGCTTTCGAGGTAATGATGCTTAAACGCTCTCCAACGAGAGCGTTCATGAGTGTCGACTTGCCCACATTGGGGTTGCCGATAATATTAACGAATCCCGCTTTGTGCATCTGTTAGAAGTATTCGATGGTGCGGACGGTAGTGTACAGGGGCAGTTTGCGGTCGCCGAGGACCTCGTACTCCGTGCAGCGGATCCAGTTGCCGTGGGCGTCGTATTCGCGCTCGTAGATGGTGACGAACATCTCCACCTCTTCTTCGGTGTAGTCGTAGAGGGTGTAGCTTGTGGCATCGCCTTCTTCGTTATACTCCCAACGCTTTTCCTGAATCTTCTGTTTTGAGCGGTCATAAACCACCGCTTTGTTGATGGTTTCGTCGGGATTGTAGGTGTATTTCTCGCGTTTGAAGATGTCGTTGAATTGGTCGTTGTAGCTGCGTTGCTCGATACGGCCCATGTTGTCGTGTTTCAGACGCATGCGGCTCTCCACCTGACGTTCGGCATCTTCCACATAAACCTCGATGAGGGTGTGGTCTTCATCATAGACGTAATAGGTGCGGCCGATGACGCGGTCTTGGTTGTCGACCACATGTTCGAGGGTCGTCAGGCCAAAGCCGTCGTGTTTGTAGCGAGTGCGGAAGATGACATCCTCGGCCACAGAGAGATAGGTCTGGCTGCGACGCTGTCCTTTGGCGTTGTATTCGGTAATCAGGTGCTCCATCTGGTCGCCACGCTCCAGGTTGTCGTTAAAGTCGTAGCGAGCCTCGTACATCACCGCGTCCACACGCTTCACCGGTCCGCGAAGTTCGTCGTCCTTCAGGTCGTGACCGCTCTGTGCAGAGACAGTGGCACCCAGTGCCAAAAACAGGATTGCCGCGAATATCTTGTTAATCTTCATTCTTCTCCTTTTTATTAATTATTTTTGATAACGCACCTATACAACATTTATTGTATGCTTTAAAAAAATATTTCACATACTTTTTGTATCTTTGCAAATGGTTTGTTATATTGAAAAGAGATGGAATCAACTATATTAGTGTGCTTTGCGGCCTATACGCTACTGCTGTTCTTTGTGATGTGGCTCACCGGTCGGCGTGGAGCCAAAGGCAATGAGGCCTTCTTCCGTGGCGGCCGTAAGTCTCCGTGGCCTGTGGTGGCCTACGGTATGATAGGTGCTTCGCTGTCGGGTGTGACCTTTATGTCTGTTCCCGGCGATGTCGCCGGCAATGGATGGACCTATATGCCGCTGGTCTTTGGCTATGTGCTTGGCTATGCAACCATTGCGCTGGTACTCTTGCCGTTGTACTATAAACTGAACCTCACCTCCATCTACACCTATCTCGAGCAGCGTTTTGGAGTTCGTAGTGAGAAGGCGGGTGCGCTCTTCTTCATCATCTCACGGCTGCTGGGTTCCGCATTGAGGATGTATCTCGTTGTCTATGTACTTTATGAGTTTGTCTTCAAGGAGATGGGAGTCCCCTTTATCGTGCCGGCGGTGGTTTTCATCGCCATCATTCTGCTCTACACCTTTCGGGGAGGTATCAAGACCGTCGTATGGACCGATATGCTGCAGACCACCTTCCTTCTGTTGGCGGCGGTGGCCACTGTTGTCGCCATCCTCAACAGTTTAGATATGAGCTTGGGAGACCTCCTGCGTACCTCTTCCGACGAGGGGTATACCCGCATGTTCGAGACCGACCCCTCCAAGCCTAAATTCTGGGTCAAGCAGGTGCTCTCCGGTATGTTCATCACCATTACGATGACGGGACTTGACCAGGATATGATGCAGAAGAATCTCACCTGCAAGACGCTCCGCGATGCCCAGAAGAACGTGATGACCAGTTCGCTGCTCTTCATCGTGGTGAATATCCTCTTCCTCTGTCTCGGTGCCGCGCTGCTCACCTATGCCACCCAGAGCGGATTCCCGCTGGAACTTGATGCCAATGGAGTTATTGTGGGTGACAAGGTGTTCCCCTCCATTGCTTTTAATTTCAGCACTTTCACGGCCGTCTGCTTCGTTCTCGGAATGGTCGCCGCAGGCTATTCCTCCGCCGATGGTACCCTTACCGCCCTTACTACAACCTTCTGTTACGATTTCCTTGGCTTCGAGAAGGCTGAGAAGGATGAAACCAAACGATTTCCAATTTTCAATTTCCAATTTTCAATTTTGACCATTCGTCGCATTGTCCACGTCTCCTTTGCGCTGCTTTACCTGCTGGTGATTCTCGCTTTCCGACCGTTCCACGACCAGTCGCTTATCAACACCCTCTTTGACATTGCGGGCTTCACCTATGGACCGCTGTTGGGTCTCTACACCTATGGCCTCTTTACCAAGCGTGGCGCCAACGACCGCTGGGTTCCCTATATTGCTGTCTTCTCGCCAGTGTTCTGCTATTTTGTCCGCCTTTTCTCTCCCTCATGGTTTGGCTACACCTTTGGTTTTGAAATTCTCCTTCTCAACGGCCTCGTTACTATCATGCTCCTCTGGCTCTCCTGTCCTGGGATGATAAAAGAGACATGGATGAAGTTCTGCCGTTGGGCTAAGGGTGTATGGGATAAGATTTCGTGTAGAAGAAATTCTTAATTCTTAACTCTTAATTCTTAATTCTGAATGAACGTCTTTCTCTCCATACTCGGAAGCGGTGCTGCACTGCCCATCGGGGCGCGACGCTGTTCGGCGCAGGTGCTCAATATCGCGGGCTTTAAATTGCTTATCGACTGTGCTGAGGCCACACAGGACCGTATCCGCTACAATCACCTCAAACTGCAGAGCCTGAACACTATCATCATCTCACACCTGCATGGTGACCACTTCTTCGGGCTGCCTGGGTTACTGAGCACCATGCACCTCTGTGGTCGCACGGAGCCCGTCTTCGTTGTCGCCCCCCAAGGGGCCCGGCAGGTGATTGAGACCACCTTCGAACTCACCGGAAACCATGTGGGATTCCCCATCGAATGGCAGGAGATGGACTTCACCGAGGGTGAGCAGCGAGTCTTCGAGAACAATCGTTGCTTCATCGACGCATTCCCTCTTGACCATTCGGTGCCCGACTACGGTTTTCGCATCACCGAGAAACCGCGTTCACCCCGGGAACCGATTGTCTATGCCTATTGCTGCGACACCGCTTACGATGAACACCTCGCAGAGCATTTCCGTGGGGTCGATTTGCTCTGTCTCGAATGTACCTTCGCCAACGATATGGAACGGTTGGCCGCCGAGCGTAAACATCTCACCGCCGGACAGGCGGGTCGCTTGGCACAGCTGGCGGGAGCCAAGCAACTCCTCCTCACGCATATCAGTGCCCGCTACCGCGAGGATGAACCTCTCATCAGTCAGGCTCGCGCCGAGTTTCCAAATTCCATTTTGGCTGCCGACAATATGCGTATAGAAATCAAGAAATAAGACTCCTGAGTCAAGAATTTTTGCACAACAAATACACTGACAATCAACTTTAAACTTTAAACTTTAAACTTTAAACTAAAAAATTGTTTTGCCATATCGCGAAAAGTTAGTACTTTTGCACCCGCTTTTTCGGTTTTTTTCCATAAAAGCAGGACACGGAGAGATGCCGGAGTGGTCGATCGGGGCGGTCTCGAAAACCGTTGACCAGCTTGCCTGGTCCCAGGGTTCGAATCCCTGTCTCTCCGCTGAGAATGAGGGTGTTGCAGAGCGACACCCTCTTTGTTATCCAACAAAAGAAACCAACTCTTAACTCTTAACTCTTAACTCTTATCTATTATCTCTAATCTATTAACTCTAAACTTGTTAATCATGGCACTTATCAAATCATATAAAGGGCGCTCGCCCCGATGGGGGAAGGATTGCTATTTCAGCGAGAACGCCACCCTTGTGGGCGATGTGACGCTGGGTGACCAGTGTTCGGTGTGGTTCAACGCTGTGGTGCGTGGCGATGTGGCGCCCATCACCATCGGCGACCGCTCCAATGTGCAGGACGGTTCCTGTGTCCATGTGACCCACGACACCGGTCCCACGCATATCGGCAACGATGTCACCATCGGCCACAATGTCACCGTCCACGCTTGCACCATCCACGACGGTGCCCTCATCGGCATGGGAGCCACGTTGCTCGACGACTGCGAGGTAGGGGAGGGGGCTATCGTTGCCGCAGGAGCCCTTGTGCTGCAGGGGACAAAGATTCCGCCTCATGAGATCTGGGGTGGTGTGCCGGCCAAGTACATCAAGCCCACCCGTCCGGGTCAGACCGACAACGCCGCCCACTATGTGGAGTACGCCAAGGAATATATGAGGGAGAGTAACGGTTAACGCCTCAGACGTCATACTATTTGGATGCAAAATAGTGCATTAGATACTAACAATAAATAGCACCCCGCGAGGAAGGTCCTCGCGGGGTGCAAAAGTAATGGGAGTGAGGGGAGTGAGGGGAAGTAAAGTTTAAAGTTTAAGGTTTAAAGTTTAAAGGGGGGGCGGTGCCGGCGGT
>Ga0310786_10001500_pt1 | contig 37520 bp, 54 predicted proteins | sample AusTroGonzalo_MG_FD_203881 | JGI IMG/M metagenome (GOLD analysis project Ga0310786, IMG submission 203881) | Bovine rumen microbial communities from tropical cattle in Woodstock, Queensland, Australia - Gonzalo_03 (v2) (version 2) | ecosystem: Host-associated > Mammals > Digestive system >... | reverse complement strand
AAAAGGACAAATGATGCCAAAACCAATACGAATTATTTTGCACGCGGCCGAGGGCGAGTTTATGTTAGACCGTGATTTTGCAATTTTCCCGGATGCAATTGATTTTGCACGCAAAGTGGGATTCAAAAATTATGAAATAACCACACACTATAACAAAGACGATTGGACACCACTGGACAACACAATTGACCCAGTAAAAGTTATGTCTTTTATGAAACGAAAGGATACAGTATGCCAATAACAAGATTACAAAGACACACCGCGCTGCGCCGCAAGACAGAGTTAAAAAGAGTGACCACCTTGCGCGCCAATAAAAAAGCCCGCGCGGCCGAAAAGAAAAAATCATTGACCACAAGCGACTGGAAAAAGTTCTGCGATATATGCTTTGAATTTTATATCCGTTGGCGCGACAACTGGATTGACGGTATTGACGGAAAGATATATCAACCGGGCGACTATGAACATTATCACGCGTGCCACTATATATCACGCGGTTCGTTAGCCACTAGATACCTTGATATAAATTGCCACGGACAATCCAGCGGACACAATTACGCAATGTCACCAAAGGCACCGACACGCGTTCGCAGAAATATGGAAAAATTATATCGTGCGTTTATGATTGAAACCTATGGCGAACAAGAAGTGTTAGAATTAGAATCACGCGAAAACGAAATCTGCCGCCGCACCGATTACGATTGGTATATGCAGGCCAGAGAGTGCTTTGGTAAAGCAGCCAGATTAGATGCACCGCGGCTGCAAGAACGCCTGAACAAACTATATAAAACCACATTACAGAAACGCACACTTGAATTGATTCAACAAAAATTATCGGGGGATTACAATGATTAGCGATTACATTTGGGGATTTATATTATTTATAACAGCATTTGGATTGATTGCTTTTTTTGTGTTTGCAGGTTTTTCAATCGGGCAATACGAATTAACACAAAAATTATGCAATCAAACAGAATATGATTTTTGTGTTCCAGAACCAAAGAAATACAAATTAAAGGATTAAAAATGTTTATAGAAATATATAACGAAATAATAAACTTAAACGCGTTCAAAATTATATGTCCTGTTGATTCGTTTAATCATTACAAGGGATACACAGAATACTCTATACATTTTCAATCAATTGATAATGATAGTGGCAACGACAAAATATATAATTTTAACAGCAAAGAAGCAAGAAACGCTGTTTTTAATTACATATTAGAAACAGCAACAAAAAACAAGGGGGGGCAAGATGCGTAAAAAGAAAAAACAATTGCCAGCACCAACAGTTAAACTGTGTCCTGCGTGCAAAGGCACAACATTTACAGAAAAAAACTTGCCAGCGCAAGACGGATTGCCTGCTGTGCGCGGTTGGATGTGTGCAAAATGTGGTCGCACATACTGGCACAAAAACGAATCGTTAGCATATCAAAAAGCCAAGGCCGCGGCCAACGCGGCTGAACCAAAGGGAGAATAACCAATGTCAAGCCGTGATTTGCCAAACAACATTGCCGAGTGCAACACAATCATCCGCAAATGCCGCACCCAGATTGCACAGGCAAACGGTATGAAAGAGGCCTGCCGCCTTATCAAGGTGGGTGAAACCATAGACGAAGTTGAAGCCAGCGCATACGATTATAAACGCCGTTATAATGCGCGGTTGAACGAAGTGTTGGCACACCGTGCCAAGTTGCAACAAAAGTTTGAAATGGAGTGTGATTATGACGATTGAACATATTAAAATAGGCGACACAGAAACCAAAACGATAGTTAATCTTTGCAAAAAGATTGACGAAATCATCACAGAACTTAATATAATTCTGCAAGAAAGAGAACATTATTGTAAGGTATATGAAGAAGTTGTTAAACCTGCGATGATGCCGGAAAAGAAAAAGAAAGAAGAAACCAGACCTATTCCTGCGTATATAAACGGCATCGGCGAGTGCATCGTTTATACAACCTGTGATAAATGTGTTGATAAATTTCAAATATTCAAGACAAGCAGTGGCAAAATAGCCATTTACTGTCCGTGCTGTGGTAAAGTATTAAAGTATAAAAAAATAAATAAAGGGGATATACAATGGGTGAAATAGCAGAAATGCACTTGGACGGCACATTATGTGAGTGCTGTGGTGAATATCTGGGCAAGCCGTGTGGCTATCCAAGATACTGCCGTGATTGCTGGGCGGATATGAGCAAACAAGAACGGCAAGAATATTTACAAATCTATGGTAAAAACAAAAAGAAAAGGAAGAAAAGTGATAACAATACCAACTTGGATTCTGGGAATTAGTATATTGATTTTTCCAGTATATTTTTTCCTTGATAGGGCTTGGACGACCTTTGACAATTGGTTGAAGGCAAAAACCCTGAACCCAAAACCAATGCGTCCAATTGGTTTTAACAACGAAGGAGTAAGAAATGATTGATGACGATGCAAAAACTACAATTGTAATAGGCTCTGTTATTGTTGCGATTGTTCTGGCACTAATGTTTGGGATTCCCAAATATAATGTCTGGGCAAAAAGATTGTCTGGACGTGCCGAACTTGCACAGGCAGAATACAATCGTAAGATTAAAATTGCCGAAGCAGAAGCAACAAAAGAAGCAGCGAAAGCACTAGCCGATGCCGAAGTGACACGTGCAGAAGGCGTTGCCAAAGCAAATAAAATCATTGGCGATTCGCTAAAAAATAACGAGGCATACCTGCGCTATCTGTATGTAAATTCACTGGCAGAAAAAGATGCCAATGTGTATTATATACCGACAGAGGCGGGCTTGCCTATACTTGAAGCAGGAAAAAGATAAGGATATAACAATGGAAGATAAAAACTCAACAATAGAAACAGTATTTGTAAAACAATTTGAAGCCGATGTGCATATTGCATATCAGCAAATGGGAACAAAATTGCGCAGCACTGTGCGTTCCAAATCAAATGTTGTTGGCTCTGCCACAACCTTTCAAAGAATCGGCAAAGGCACAGCAGCACAAAAATCCAGACACGGAATTGTTCCAGTTATGAACCTGAACCACGAACCTGTTGACTGTGTGTTGCACGATTATTATGCAGGCGATTGGGTTGATGCTTTAGACGAATTAAAAACCAACGCAGACGAACGCCGTATTGTCGCATCCGCTGGCGCATATGCACTCGGTCGCAAGACAGACGAATTGATCCTTGATGCCTTGGAAACAAGCAACAATATTGTTAAATCCGGTAAGAATATCAAAGAAACAATTCTGGCAATGATTTCGTTTTTGAACGAACACGAAGTGCCGGATGACGGCAGACGATTCTGTATTGTCAATGTTAAACACTGGAACGAACTGTTGGAACTGGGCATAAACGAAGCCGCAGACATTGACGGATCAACAGCAATCAAATGGTTGGGTGTGAACTTTATCTTGCATCACAGTGCAGATGCTATGTATATGTATCATCAATCCGCCGTTGGACACGCCTGTGGTCAAGATGTCAAGACAGACATTTCTTGGCACGGCGAACGCGCAGCACACTTTATCTGTAATTCTATGAGCCAAGGTGCTTGTATAATTGATCAAGATGGTGTTGTAAAAACTAACAAAGAAACCAAAGGAAAGTAATATGAAGAAAGCAAATCACGGTGCTATTGATGCAGCACAATTAAAATCTTTTATTGAACGCATTGAAAAATTAAACGAAGATGCAGGGGCTATTGCCGCCGACTTAAAAGAAATATACAGCGAAGTAAAATCTGCTGGATACGATCCAAAATATGTTCGCGCATTGATAAAATTGCGTGCAAAAACATCAGACGAAATCTTTGAAGAGGATGAACTGATGCAAACATATAGAAACGCATTAGGCATATAAAACAAATCCCCCAATGTGGGGGATTTTTTATGAGAAAAACAATATCAATTCTTCTGCCCTGCGCTTTGCCAAACCTTTCAAGAACGCACCACCACCTGTGACCCAATCCCAGTTTTTATAAACTGCTTTCCAATCCTTCGCAATTATTGCTTTTTTCAAACTGGATTTATCAAACGCACTTTGACCAATATTATATATCAAAGAACGCAATGCCTCTTTCTGTGAATTTGTTAAGCCGTCAGGCAGTTTTATTTGTGTTTTAACATACCAGTCCAGCAAACTTTCCGCTTCTGCCTGCGTGCATTTGTCGCCCTTTTTGACAGGTTGTCCGCTTGGATACACTGTTGTGCCATATCCTATTGTCCACACACCTGCCGGACATTTGTATGCAACAAGCCGACAGCCTTCATATTTTTTTATCAAATCATACATTACAAAACCCTTTTCTTCTGATACCAATATAACAAAGCACCGCCACCTATTGCCACAAACAAAAACACCACCCAGAATTTCCACATATCATTTTGGGTTGTGTTTTCTGTTGTCTGTGTTGGCGTTGATGTTTGTTGCGCCTGTATATCAGACGTGGCAGACAACTGATTCCCATCGCCTGCCACTTGAATTGTTTGACTATTGTCTGTGTAATTTATTATTGTTTGCACAGGTTCTTGTGCTGGCGTGCATCCAAACAAACCAACCAATAATAATATAGCCACCGTTCTGCGCATACCTTTACGCACATATTTTTTCTTTGGTTCTGGAACATAAAGTTTTTTGGCTAAACGATTTAATAATCCAGCCAATCCGTTTCTTATTTTTATAATAATCTTTTTCATACTAAACCCCTGTTGGCAACCAGTGTAATAATTGAGAGATTTTTTCGCCTGCCAGCGCAACACTCATCAAGAAAAATATTATCAATGCCCACCCTTTCCACGATTTCAATGCCAATCTGATTTCGTTCCAGATGATACCGTCTTTTCTTTCCTGTTCAACCGGACTATTCAACCGTTGAATAATCAAATCAAACTTGGCATCTTGTTCAATCTGTTTTTTCTGAATAGAATCAACGGTCGTTTCTATTTGATCAAGGCGGCGTTTCATAGACATATAATCCTTGGCTTGCGCTTCGGCCAAGTCAACATCATATCCGTTGACCTTACCTTTTTTGCGAATTTTTTTTAATACAGTCAATTGTTCACACATTTCTTTTTTCATTTCCACACTCCTATAATATCATAATCAACAATTTAATACAATACTTTTTTATTGTATTATACACAAGAATAATGTATAATACATACGACTCCATAAGGTGTCGTTTTTTTCATAAATCTCCTACCTTCATACACGGACTGGTTTTACCCAGTCCGTTGTTTTAATATTTTTTATCATCAGAATCGCCACGCTTGCTATCATAATAACAAGCCTTTGACATAGCCGCATCTGCTTTCGCAATATCTTTTAGGATATCGCTGCCGTCCATCATCTGTTGAACAGTGAGTTCACTGGATGATTCAAACATTTTATGCACCTTGTTTAATAAAATATTCAAGTGTTCATAAACCGCTTTACGCATTTCGTGTTTTTCTTCGTGTGTCATCGTTAATCCCCTTCGGTTTCAGTTGTTGTCGCCACCGATGCACTCGACAAAGCATATGCCAAATCGCAAGGCGTATTCACCAAGATTACATAAGGATCACCGCTTGTTGGTATTATATAATAACCCTTATATCTTTTTCTTGGCATCAAATGATCTGTGCTAATTGGCAAAGCAACCCTATTTAACAAAGGAACTGCTACACCATTAACAGTTATTGTGTAATTAACTGGCGCACCAGTAATCACATTATTTGGATTCAGGCATAACACCAAATCAAACGGCATCAGGTTCGCAATATTATTGCTATTTGTCACTGTTAAAACACCTGCCGTTGTCAGATTTGTTGCCCTATGTAAATTACAATTACAAGTCATAACAAACTCCTTCAAGTTCTGGGCAGAGCAATTGCCCTGCCCGATTGATTAGAACGCGCCACAGCCACAACCGCCATTACAGAACGGTGATTGTCCTGCGTTGTATGTCCATCCGTTAGGGTATCTCACAACGTTCTGCATTTGATTTGCTAAACGCAAATCCGCAACTTGTGATTCCAACGAAGCGATTTTGTTTTGCGCCAAAGCATCCAAAATCTTTTGTGTTTGCGCTGTTGTATTTGCGTTGATAGCCGCTGTGTTTTGTGCCGCAGCATAATTCACACCGTCAATCGCACGCAATGTTGAGCAGCAACACTGGTTTTGGTTAGCCATAACCTGTTGCAAAGTTGAACCTATACCCAATACATCACGGTCTAATTCAGCATATTTGTCGCCGACATAAGACGTTATATCGTGATATACTTGGTTTGTTGCAGCCAAGATTTCTCTTTGATTCGCCATTGTGTTTTGGTTATCAAAGCCCTGTTGCATTTGGTTTTGGATTGCTTCGGTTCCAAAGGCACCGCGACCGTTCATACCCCAAGCACCACCGCCCATCAATAAGACGATCAGCAAGATAGCGAACAAGCCACCATCACCACCACCAAAGCCAAAACCACTACCACCGTAAGGATAGCCACCCCAACGGTTTCCTAATACTGCACCCATATCTGCGGGTGTCATTGCATTTTCTGCCATAGTTTTTTCCTTTTAGTTTAGTTGTTATTTAATCAAACCCGCTTGACGTAAAACATCTGGGGGAAGTTGGTTCAAGTCAAACCCGCAAGATCTAGCAGCGTTGATAACTGTTTGCCTTTGTTGTTCAGGCGTTTTACCAGACATCATTTGCTGCACAGTTTTCATCAGCGGATGATTAGCAAACTTGCCCTGCATAAACATATTAAGAAGCATCTGCGGATTCATTTGTTCCTCCTATCTTCTTTTCTATTTCGCTTATGCGGTCAAGAATTTCCTGCATATCGGTTTTCTTTGTTTGTTCCACCACCAAAGAAAATGTTTTTATTTCCATAAGTCCGTCATTGTTCATACGTCTTTGGAATATTTTGCTGCCATCACGAGCCAACCCAAGATAAATTGTATTTGGCATTGGCGGCAATGTTGCCAATTGTTCAACAGAATCTACCGTATAAGATAGAATCTTTGGTTCTATATGTTGCGGTATCTGCGGTATTTGCTGCGGATACGGATAGTTGTTATACATATTTGGATTCATAAAAAAACTCCTATGCTTTTGTTTTACATAGGAATTATGATTTATTTAGATATAAAAAATAATGATGCAAATACTGAAAAATTAAATCCCAGAAATCAGGCGGTCAATGAACCTTTGATGATAAATATATACATTTCTTTCAACTGTATTTAACTTTATTGCGATCTTTGGAAAACTCAACGGAAGAACTTCTTTATCTTCATCATCACCATAATAACGAAGCAACGCAACTCTACGTTCCAAACGATTATCTGTAATATCACAGATCCATTGCTTAAAAAAATCAGGATACCGTTTAGCAATTCTACGCAAAAAGAAATGCGAAAGCCAAAAAGAAATAATCTTATGCTTTACGTTTTCCATTGTTGGTTTTCCTTACTGCTAACTTTGGTTTGGCAACACTTATATGCGGCCGCTTAAACCCTGCTGTTGTGTAAGATACTTTTATTCTTTGTCTAGCCATTTGTTAAACTCTGGTTGTTATCTTGTCCATCTTGTGTCATTTCAATACTATGCGTTGTTAGTGTTGTGGTTTTGTTTATATAATGCAATAACAATCCACCAAAAACTATTATCACAAATACTATTAAAGCCGCCATAACTTTGAACACTGACCAAAACAATTCCACATTTAGATTAGGTTCTTTAATTTTATTTTCCTTTGTATCCACTGGCATAGATAGCCCTCCCTTGCCTTGCGGCTTTCGCTTTGCTTTTATAAACTTTACCGTGCGACCCCCATTTATAGCCGCCCGACACTTTTCTTACTGGCATTTACTATCCTTTAACGAGTTAAAAAGACAGTATCAGACACAGACAATTTAACACCGCCGCTGTTGCCACGCACTTTTACATACAAATCTTTATTTGATTCTGGTTTGAACACAGCGCGTTCGCCATCTGTTAAAAACTCACCTTCATCTGGTGCTGTTGGCGTTGTTGAAGCACTGCATAAATAAATACCAAACCCACCATCAACTTGGATTGGATATGATTTTGATGTATCAAAAACAAAATTATCTTGACCTTCAACTTGTGCCTTGATCAAATCTTCTACTTTTTCCCAGTCGCCTGAAACATTAACTTTTCCAACGTATGCCATTGCTTAATCCTTTTTTATTTTTAATAGTTTTTTTATTGATGCAAATATTACGTTCTCTTTGAACGTTTTGCGTTCTTCATATTCAGATCTTTTGCCAATATTAAAATTGTCAACAGGTCTGATATATCCCATTGATCGTGAAAATACTTCACACTTTTGTTTTTTCTTTGTCATCTTATTCACCTATTACCGGTTCGTGTGCTGTTAACCATTCTTCATAAGTTACTGGATTTTGTTCATACCAATTTTCTTCTTTTGTATAATCACGAAGATATTGCATATATTGTAAAATACCTATATATACTTCTTCCGAATCAGTTGTTTCAATACCCAACTTGCTTTGGTCTTCATAACGAGAAACACGCCATTCTATGGTATTGATATACGAATCACGAACAGAACGAACTTGTGCTTTCTTTTCATCAACCGTTGGTTCTGGTGTTTCTTGAATTTCAAATCTACGGAAAGTCTTTTCTACTGTGCGAGTCTTAGTTTCAAATTCCCCAGTTTCTTGATTATATTCTTCATATTCTTCTTCGATTTCTTTTGTGATTGGGTCGATTTCTACAATTTTTGCGTTGTTAGAATTACACCAATCGGCTGCATCACTGGGATACATATCTTCAAAAATTTGTCCAATGTAATATTCCATAATTTACTCCTTTAATATCCTATTGCAATCCACTCAAATGAATTAGCACGAGCATCACCTTGTCTATACACAGTAAATGTTGTGGTAGTTCTCTCAGCCGAATTTATATAATTTGGCAAAAAACTATGTGATTGTGTATTGTGGTCTGTTATTACCATAGTTTTATAGTTTGTGCTGCCAAATGCTGTTGGTAAATTTACTGTATAAATTTGCTGATTGTTTGGGTCATCAACATGCCCCCATTGAATAATAATACCATTTCCAAGTTTTACATAACCGTTTTGGGATTTTGATATTGCAGAGGTGAGAAGTATAGTGCCCCAACCGTCTGATGCTGGGGCAGTTGCATATGTCCCCCCATTATCATAATTCCATACGTCAATATAAGTCCAATTTTGTGATGTTGCGTTGTATGCAGCCATACGATTTACAATCGCATTATTTGCATAAAAGCATTGGTTAACAACAAATCCTTTGCCGTTAGTATCAGTGGCTTCAATAAGAGAAGTGCCACTACTGCCAAAGACACTATCTCTTCTAATTTGGTTTGAAAAATATTTATACCCACCAATTGTTTCAGTTCCAGCAAGATGAACTACTGCATTGTCGTTCGCTTTCGTGTTTACAGTAGTAACCAAATTACTATAATCACTGTAATCTACTGCGCGAAATGCGGTTTTTGGTGTAAACGCTGTGATTTTTTGATTTCCATCCGCAGATAAAAACGCACAGACACAACCCGCAATTTTTGAACCGCTAGTCGCACTTGACGAATTATTTTTATTAAATAGTATATTTTCTTGACTATTATATCCTATCCAATATACACTATCCCAAGGATGTATTGAATTGCTATATAAAACAATCCATTGTGGCTGTGCGTTATAAGAGCCTGTATGAGTTAAAACATTGTTTACAGTAACTTCAATACTCTTTAATGTCCCATCTGCATTTCTGCCATCTGGAATCAAACCTTTTACCCCAGGCAACGCAAATACTGTTGAACCAATATAACCAAAACCATTAAATATTTGGTCTATGGAGGTAATTTGACCACTACCAGTTGTTATTTTGGCTATTGGTAATGAATTTTGGGGTGTCCAAGTTGAACCACTGTTGTTTGTGTATTTTACTAAATTATTTGTTGTATCATACCATAACATATATTGGCTCCCACTTGGAGCACTTGAACCAGAATAACAGTAATCAACAGGTAGAATATCTATTGCATTTGCGCCATTTACAACAAATACCAAACGAATGTCATTATTTCCAGATATTTTACTTATATCATTTTGTATCACAACTTCGTCAAACACACCAGCACCATTTGGCACATACACCTTTGACCCTGCTTTCAGTGTCAAGGTTCCGTTGGACAATTCCAATTTTATATCTTGTGGAATTTCTGTAATGCAATTTGTAACGTTGCTCGACCAGTTACCGATGTTTGCACCTGTAGAAGTTAGATTAGACAAACTTGTATTCGCTTTTCCTGCCAATATTGTATCGGCTTGTGTTTGTGTATATACTTCTGATTTTGTAGGTATAACATGTCCGCCTGCGGTTGAACCATCATGAACACGCAATTCGTGTGTATCTGTATCTACGGTTAATTCCCCAGACGACCCTGTGAACGCATCGTTCTGTACTGTTGTTCCACGAAGTAATTGCAATTTTCTTGTCATCTTTATTCCCCTTGTTTTTATTATATATTATTCCTTTATAAAAATCAATACTTTATGATAACGTTCCACAATCTAAATCACTAACTGAAATCACATCGCTTGTAATATCAATTCCATCGCCTGCGGTATAACTTGAACCACCACCGCTTTGTGCATCAATATACGCCTTTAACGCTTTCTGTGATGATACTATTTTATCACTAGGGGAAACCCCACCCAATGTTGTATCTGTGCTGATATTCAAAAACTTTGTCATGAGATTTCCCCTTTGTTATTAACCAATTACCACTGCACGATATGTGTCTGCTGCGATGTTTGACGAACTGTTGATTTTAACAGTAATCGTTCCACTCGCTACGGTTGTGCTAACCATAACTTCATCGCCTGTGCTGACTTCATATACATGAACACCAACGTCTGCTGTGCCTAAACTGTTGGTTATACTCCATGTGCATACACCACCAGATGCCGTCAAAGACGTATTATTCACCGCAAACTTTTTTGCCATGCCGGAAACATAAGTCGCTAATTTCAACGGTGTTACGAATTTAGTATCGTTTGTTCCTGTTGTGACTTCTGCTTGTGTTGCAATCGCTGCAATACCTGCTGTGCTTTCTGTCGCTTGTGCTGGGCTTGCACTGATTTCAACATAAGTTGTACCAGACCAACGGTATGTTTTGTTTTTATATTCACCATCTGTTAAAACAACATAGATTTTACCTGTGTCGGGTGTTAATGCAGAACCACCATCTGTTAAAGACAACCACCCAGCCGATAATGCTGTTGCGCCTGATACGATATAGGCATCAATCACATCGTCAACATAAGAAGGCAGTTGTGATGTTGGAACTTTACCATCATTATCCAAAGATGCCACACCGTTCGCTACACCTTTTGTTGATACCGCTACATAGGTTGCAGACAAATCTGGGATATCAGAAGTGGACAATGTTGTTCCTGCTGTCACTAAACCTTTTGCATCATACGTAATCTTTGTTGCTGTGCCTGCTGTAATTGCTGCATTCGCTGTCACTTTTGTTGCTAATTGTTTTGGATTAACCGCTAAAACTTCACTTGTTCCAGTGCTGACTTCTGCATCTGTTGCGATTTCAATCACACCTTTTGCTGATGTGCTTGCATCTGCAACACTTGCTGATAATCCACTTGAATCCGCAGTTAATGTTACATTTGAACTTGTGCCTAATTTTACTTGAACATTACGTGTTCCTGACACTAATTCAACACCGTTTTGGAATGTGTAATCACCTTGTGATAACGCATCCACCCACGATGTGCCGTTATATACATATTCTGTATTATCGGCTGTGTTAAAATAATGTTGACCAGCTTTTGGGTTAGCAGGTGCAGAAGCCAAGTTTTGTATAACGGCGTTCTGCAACTCGTTTTGACTCAAATCATAGTCAACCAAGATTTTTTTCTTTGCCATTTTTTTCTCCTAGTTTAGATAGGCTGTTCCTTTGAACGCCGCGTTAAATTCAGCAACGACTGTGTTTGCATCGGTATATGTATAATTACCGACCACAACGTTACCACCTGTATCAACCACTGTTATCGATGGGTGTTTCCCAAGATTGTGGTTAATTGTCCATGTGCTTGCTGCTTCCGCTTGGTCATGTACATAAATTGCCGCACCATTACGAATTGTAGCCAAGTCACTAATAACATCTTGTTTAGCGTTTAATGCCGTTGCTGCACTTGTGCTATCATAAATATCGCCTGCCAAACTTGCATAAGTAACCGTCTTATTACTATTGCTTTGTAATTTCCACACTGAACCATCAAAGAAATATGTATCATCAACAGCAACTTCTTCTGTTTCAACTGTCGTACTAGCCATTCCAATAACATAAGATGTTCCATCTGGTTTATAATTTACTGTATTACTTACTGTTCCAACAATAAAATAATCGCCTGTGCTATATTCATAAGGGCTAACTGGTGGGTCGCTTTCTGCTAATCCTGTTGCAGAGTTCCATAACGACAAAAATCTACCACGAGATTTCAGTTCTTCTATTTGAGATTGCAATTCACTATCGGCAGTATCAACATACGTTTTAACCGCTTTTTGTGTTGGCAACAACGAATCACTATTTCCCAGATTACTATCTGTGCTAACCTGTTTTAATTGTTTAGTTAATATTTTTTCTGTCATCTGCCAACTCCTAACTTAATGTTCCACAATCAATATTCATATTCTGGTGTGCATTTGGATCTGTATTATGCGCAAACAAATCTCCTGTATTAACAACTTGTCTAACAGCATTTAAGAAAACAACAATAGTGTCATCTTCTTCTGCACCAAACAATAATGTTATAGTATTACCACTAACTGTCCAGTTACCAGTTTGCGTAATTAAGACACCATTCCAATACAAATCAATTTGTTTATCACTGATATTTTCGCCAAACTGTAACGTTGTTTGTCCAGAAGTTAATACAAATACGTGTCTTTCTGAATAAACGCTACTTACAAAATCCATTGCCTGTTGTGCATAATCTACCGCAGTATCAGATTTATCATTTGCTTCATTAGCGGTTGCAATAGCACTTTCAGCAAAATCATGGGCTTCGTTTGCTATGCGTTCTGCTTCTGTAATTCTATCATCCCAAGCAGAATCTGAAACAGTGTGCCAAATTCCGTCTTGATCTAAATATTCAACCCAACGATGTTCAACATCGTCTATAACTTCTTTTCTTTCTTTTATACCTTTGATATTATCCGTGTTTAATAAATGTGTCCACGTTTTATCGCCGTCAGCCATATTCGGATCGTCAGAAGAATAATCCAACCATCCATTAGAATACCGTAATGCTCGCACCGACAAATCAACACAACGAATAATCGTATTCATCCAGTTAATTGGATTCATTTTTCTGGAATCTATTGTATGTGTTGGATCAACCAATAACGCATTAGCAACTTTGTCGGCAATTTCTTGAATCTGCCGTTCCTGATTATCATCAGATTTTTCAATATGTTTTTGGTTGTTTTGAAATTCAAACGGTTGTTGACGAACAGTATTGCGTTCTATAACAATATAATCGCCGATCTGTAATGTTGCACCCGTCCAAGTCAACAAGGTATTTTCATCAATATCACTGGACGATTGGCGTGCCAATGTTAAAGTATCTGTTCCGTTTGAAATAGTTATAGTGCTTCCTGCCGCAGCGGTCACAGTATATCCTGTTGCAGTGCCGTATTGATTATACACCGTTGCATTAACCGCAGGTGTTGGAGTATCGGTATAAAATAAATTACCAGCAATAGACCAAGCATATAATCCACCGTTCAGCGTAAATGTTGTTGGGTTATAAGTATAATTATTCAAACCACGGCGCACAAATGCCACAGATATTGTGCCATATTTACCTTTCGTCATAGGAACGGAAAACACATTATTGCTTCCATCCCCCTGATACATAACTATTGATCTTTTATTATCTTGCGACATTGCCAATCCTCTGTGTTTATTATAACAAATCTATCAATCGCTTGCAAGGAATCGTTTTGCAAGTTTCTTTGGTTCGTTTCCAATTAACCCTGCCCCAGCAACGAGCATACGTTCCATCGCCGCGCCACGTTGTTCATCAGAAAACAACAAAGGTGAATTAGCCGCGATCTGTCTTATATTATCAAAATATGCTATCATAGGTGTTGACATTTGGAAAGACTTAAAATTCTGATTTTCACCAGTCATTGCTTTTTCAATACCAGATGCCACACCTGATGTTATAGCACCACCAATTCCCATTAACGGCACAACAGATGTGCCAAGAGTATTCGCCGCATCGCTTGCCCAACGCTTCACAACACGATCCCAATACTTATCGTCATCGTCATCATCTGGGAAAAATTCTACTTCTTTTGCCATTGATTCTATAATCGGCGACACAACAATATACATAAACGCAATATATGCCGCATCCATATAATCTTTGCTGATTATCTTTCCACGAACAACAGACTGCATTGACATTATGTAAGACATAAATGGCGACAAGATGCGCGCCCATTGTGTTTGCATACCGTTTGCACGTGATGCAATCATTGAATCCGACTGTGTTAAACGCACAGCAGAATCAGCATCAGCAACAGCCTGTTCTTCTGTTCTGCCTTCGTTTATTGCTTTATCGTGTGCCGCGTTCCACACTGTCAAAGATGCCATAGCATCACCATAAGACAAGAAATACATTGCAAATGCCGACCAGTTATCAAAAAACTTGCCGTTTAACAACATTTTTCTATCCCAACCCATAACAGATTCAGACAGATTTTCATAGCGCGCACGCATATAATCTGATTTATCTTTGGCTTCTGATAACAAATCCATCGTTGCCATTGACTTTAATGTTTTGCCCAAAGATGCAACAAATCTACCACGACCAACAACAGCCATACCCGGTATAATACCAGACATCTGCACAAACATACGCATTACAGACAGACCCAAAATACCAGCACTTGCCACACCTGAACATTTAGCAATCAATTTACTGTCTGTCTTTGGTGGGCTTTTCAAATTTTCCAACCAGTCACGGATGAAACTTGTTGTCTTTTCGCCTGCGATTGCTGCAAATTCACTGCTGCCAAAAAACTTTTGTGCGTTATTATAAGCCACACGGACATACGCCATACGCGCAAACATAAACAAATGCGCTTCCATATTATCAACAATGGACTTTATATTACCATCGGCTTCTTTTTCCACCAATTTTTCATTTGATAATTCGCCCATCTTGACCGGCATAAAGTTTTGATCCAGATTCAAATTGTCTGTATTTTTATTTTCAGGAACATAACCGCCCTTAAATTCTATACCGTTGATGCTGAACGCACGTGGCTCTTTACGCACAAATATACGATTAAATGTTTTACGATACGATTCGTTTAATGGTTCAACCACATCATTATATATGCCCCAAACTTCGTTCATAAAATCTGCATACTGTGGATTCTGCTTTAATGCTTCACTTGCAACCGCTTCTGCCTGTTCGCGCGAGATACCCAATTTCAACAACATATTTTCATACGCGTGTTCGGTTCCCATTGACAATAACAAATCTGCCAAATCGCGCTGTGATATATCCACACCCGCAATTGTTTCAACTTTCGCAGACATTTTAATTTTACGGAACGCATCGTCCATACGACTGTTCCAATCTTTCAACACCAATTCGCTTTTTGACATTGCCGCAAACAACGGATCAACCGTTGCATCAATCACATCTTGTGGCAAAATAGAACGCATAATTGCTTCTGGATTTGCGAAATTGCCAATCAATGCAGAATCTGTATTGATATTTTTTTCTTTTATCAATTTGTCTGTGTTTTCAAACATCTTCTGCAAAGCCAACTTTTCAGATTCTGTTTCTACTTTCCACTCGGCACGCGCAACTGTATCAACAATATTAAATACAGATTCCAGTTTTTCAAACTGCGCCATTGTCATATCGCCAGCACGACCTGTGCCGCCTTCTGCAATATCAGGGAACAGTGGGCGCACTCTGCCAATATCTGTCATAAATTCATTTTCTTGTTGCGTAAACCAGTTTTCCAATTTGGTCATCAGCGGCAAACTTTCTGTTCTGCGTGATAAGATTGGGTAGCCCCACGTCCGCAACAATGATTGCAACAAATCATAAGATTCAGCAGACATAATATTTGTTTGTTGATTCCCTTGATATTGACGTGCGTGTCGTGCAAATTTATTCACACGATTTTTCATCGCATCTGATTTAATACGAATCAAAGATATAATTGCCTGTGTCCGTCTTTCGCCAGCCGCCTTTTCCATTTGTCCAGATTGTTTGAATATCGCATAGCGTTCAACAGCCATTGCTTCACGATCACGCCAATATGCAGAATCAATCACTTTGTTGATTTTCATTGTTGCCAAAGTGTTTTCAACCGATTCGTTTAATGCGACCCACTCGCGTTCAAACGCTTTCATATCACCGCCGTTCAACATAACAGATTCCGCCAGCAATGCTTTGGCTTTATCATAATTGCGAATAGATTTTTCTGCCAAAGTTTCGTCCAACAAATCATATTTGTTTTTAATTGCTTCATCCATTTCCAAAGCCGCCTGTGTTGCCGCTTCTTCTTGAACAGATGGCAAAGCAATAAACTGTTCTAATTCTTGAACAGAATATTCTGGCTGATATTCGCTTTGTAATATTGCCATTGGGTTTTGTTCGCCAGATGCGACCAATTCTTCATACCGCGCTTTAATTGCATAATGTGGATCACGTGTCAAAACAATTTCCAAAGCACGTGTTCTATCTGCTAATTCGCGCTGATATTCTGCACTTGTTTGTTCTTTGTTATATGATTCAACTGCCTTGACATATTTGTTGCTGGCACTTGCGCGATTCGTTAAAACCAAAGATTGATAAAAATCATACAGGTTATTATCTGCGCCCAATGGCTTTTCAACCGCCAACAAACCAAGGTTGCGTTGCATCTGTTCTACATCCTGTTGTGCCAAGAATATAGAATCAAACACACCTGTGATGTTTTTGTTCAAACGAATTTTGCGCATACCTAATGCACGATAAACGCGTGCAAACAAATGTTTCATAAACGCCAATATCGGCCGCATTTCTGCGTTTGGTATTTCGCCAGTGCGAATATAATTTGTAAAAGCATCTGCGCCTTTTTCCATCGCCGCTTCATCAAAAGACATCTTGCCATCTTTTATAACACCGCCGGCTTCACGTGCCAATGTTTCCGCTTGCTTTTTCCAATAATCTGTCAACTTGTCAGAATTGTATTGTTCAATCATATATGTGTTCAGCAAATGAAAAACTTCGTGCGAGAACGTTGTCGGGTTAGACATCTTTTCTAAACGAATAATAAATCTGTCTGCTTCACGTTTGAAACGACCAGCAATTTGATCGTCAGATATTTTTTGAAAGATTTCATCCCACTCTTCCAATGCTTCCAAAGCATCATTATCAACAAGTGTATCTTCCGACATAATACCCATTTCTTGATTGCGTTTATTAAATTCACCAATCACCAATCTGTTCCAATCTGCATCTGTCAAAGAATCAATCTGTTCTTGTGTCATACCGGCATCCAATAACATTTGATCGCCTTGCGCTTTATTTTGTTCTATATCTGATACAGATGTTCTTATGCGCCCTGCTGCCGATTGTTGTTGCAACGGATCGTTTAATGTGAATTTATCAATGTTGGCATTTGCCAAAGCACGCACCTGTGTGCCAGACAAACCACGAATTGGGAATCCTTTATCAGACAATATCTGCCCCAAAGTTTCCGCATCTGTATTACGGATTCTACGTTTTAATTCGCGTTCGTTTTCTTTCTGTGCCTTGATTTGTTCTGGCGTTGCACCAACCACCGGCCCCCTTGGATTTGTGCGCCCGATAGATATTTCAATTTGATCCATCAAAGATTGAACTGTTGGATTATCAACAGACATTTCAGACATACGATTCAAAACCAACTGGAACAAACTTGCATCAAACTGGCGTTCTTGCGTTGTCATATTTTTATTGCGCGACAATAAATCCATAACACGATTATATGCGCTTTCTTTATCTTTCATAGCCACAGACAATTCTGCACCGCGTTTTTCACTGGCAATAATTCTGTCCATAAATGCTGCTGTTGATAAAGCATCGGCACTGAACGATATATTATTTTTTATCAACTGGAACAATTCGCCATCCGAATTTACAACTTCATCATAGTCCGCCAAATCAATTTCAACCATACCGCCATTGGCATCACGATTTGCCAGTGCATCCGCCAAATGTAATTTTTCTGCAACATCTTGGCGTGTATTGACCAATTCTTGTGCCATACTTTCATCCATAAATACGGTTGGCGGAACTTGGCTGTTGGCAATCATTGTTTCCAAATGCGCACGCGTTGTCACCGGTGCTTCTTTGGCCGCCTTTGAATCGCGCCGCCAATTAAATAATGCTTCTGCAAAACGCATCCCTTTGCTTGTTTCTTGCGCTGCCTGACCTATTGTTTTGTTTTTGCGAGCCAGCGCATCCGTGCCACTTTGAATACCACGACCTGCCGCAGAAAAACCAGCAGACATAAATGGTGATGCTAACGCTGTTTCTATGATTGTATTCCATTTATCTGCGTGTTCAGGCGCAAATGGATTAGCAACAAAATCTTTCATATCTTGCGCAGACAAACCAATAATAGACCCTTCTTGACCACCGGCTATTTTTGTTGCCGCTGCTGTCATACTGTTTTGCAAAACTTCTTGTGCGACATCAATACTTGTATCTGCCAAAGTATCAAGTGTCCATTTACCCAATGTTTGTTTTTTTATTTCATAACCAAACTGTTTTACAAATTCCGGATTTTGAAAAACTTCTTTTCTTATACCAGATTTAGCAATAGCACGTGTCAATGGTTTATTGATTTTTGACAAACCACGACCAACAATGCCGCCAGAAAATACCATTGGCAATGCTTCCAGCGCACCATTTATTACACCAACATTTTCTGATAATTCACGCGCACGATCTTCTGGAATATCAGGATACATATTTTTAATTTCCTGATAAGCACCACCGGCTTCTAATTCTGCTGTTCGGTTATATGTTGTTGCTGCACCTGCCGCACCACCAGCCAATGCTGCCACCCACGCAGGCGCACCAGCACCAGCAGTCAATGCTGTCGCCGCAGCACCAGCCACAAACGCCAAAGGATTGTCCGCAATACTTGTGCTAAACGACATTAAACCACGCCCTAATGCAGATTCTGCCGGACGAGAACCATCAATAATTTCTTGTTGTTTTTGGACTTCTGCCAATGCTTCTTCAATTTCTTGTGGATCGCCACCTTCGCGCGCCTTCATCAATGCGTTTTGTTTTTCGTTCATCAACAAACCCTGCATCGCATAATTCCAGTTGCTGCGAACTTGACCAAATACACCCAAATTATTATACGCATCATCCAGATCCATCAATCCTTCACGGCGTTCATATTCGTTTCCATACTTTTTAATCAACACCGCGTGATTACGATCGTTCAACAAACTGCGAATCGCCCGAAAATTTTTTGCTTCCGGTATTGTATTATCACGCATCACTGCCAAAAAACGCGGATTACTTGCCAATTGATCGTTTAATTCTTTTACAACCTTATTTGTATCACCAATTAAACTTTCTGTTGGGCTTGTTAAATCTGCCTGATTGTTCAATAAAAACGATTGTTGCGAAGGATTTACATCCACTTGTTCCGCTGCAATTTGGCTTTCACGTTCCAACATCAATATACTCCTAAAATATCTTCCAAAACAGGCAGTGGTGAACCACTCATTGCCGCCTGAATAATCTGTTCACGATACATACGCACCGTTTCCCTTTGCAATTGATTTAACGAACCATCGCTGATTACATCATCTATTGCATCAGATATTATATCATATCTTTTTTTATAAGTCGTGTCTTTTGTTTTATAAATTTTATCAGACGACATCAAAGCCCGATCAAAATACCCTTGCGCCGTAATATTCTGCAACTTGGTATTTACTTCGTCTGCCGGTGTTTTTGCCCCAGCAATCGCACTATTTATCATACGCTGCCGCTGATCCACATTTGGCCACACATTGTTTTCCGCTTTATACTTTTGCATTTCACGGACAAGATATTGTTTCACAACCATTTGTTTTGCCGGATTGTTTTTCAGTTCAACAAATTGACTGTTGTCCAATTCTTTTTTCAAATCAACACCGCCCTGTCGCAATTCGGCATTTACAGAATCCCACTCAACAACACCTTTCATTGCACGCAACATAGCATATTGTGTTTCGCCATCAAATCTTCCCAACCCCAATGTTTCCACATTGCGTTCACCGTTGGCAATCTTTGCATAAACATCCATACGTGAATCCCTGTTTGCGAATCGGGTGTTTATACCAGTGAAATATTTTTCAACAATCTGGCGTTGTTCTGCTGGCAACGCAGCCATTTGCAATTCATAAGCGTTGCGCTTTTCAAGAAAACGATCCATACGTGCTTTGTCTATTCCAGAAAAAACTTCTTTTAACGGACTGACTATCGGTTTTGCACCAAATGCAGCCGTCACAAATTCTGGGGTTTCAATCATTGCCTTTGCACCAAAGAATTCGCTTCCTGCGTTAACAGGTAATTCTGGAAATTCAATATCGTTCATTTCTATGATGCGCTTTGCTGTTTCCATTTCAGCGATTTGCGCGTTCATATCAGAATATGTTTGATATAATTGTGGTGCAAATTCTGCCAAAGCCGCTTCTGACTTAAAGCGTTCTTCTTCGGTTTCCGCCGCCAAAGCACGATTTAATAAATCACTGCCCATTGCTGCATAACTGTCTGCTGCCTTTTGATCTTGAACGGCTTTCTTTTCGCGCGCTTCATTGACAATACTATCACGGATATACTTGGCCTCCGAATCGTTTTGCACATCATACACCAATTTAATTATAGGAGTTGTCAATTCTTCATCATCGTTATTCATCGCTCGGCCAAGTTCACGTGCGCGATACGCTTCTTGAATTGCTGTTTTTAATTTTGCCTGTGATGCCGTTGTCAAATAATCATAAACATTTGGATTTGTTTTCATTTGGCGCAACGCCTCTAACGGATTGACCGCAATCTTTTGTGTGACATAACCCGCAGCCGCCGCATCTTGTAATTTTGCTGTTTCCAATTTTACATAATCTGCTGGATAACCACGCAATTGAACAGCGTTGATGCGTTCTATTTCCGCCATAGAATCTGCCATTTCTTGATTCGTTTTAGCGGTTATCATACGATTACTTGCGTTCACCAACGCCGCTTCAAATGTTGCTTTCTGGGCAGATTGAATTTCATTTGCTTCATACGCAGCAGATTGCGCAATAAATGCGCGCTGACGTTTATCAATATATTGCTGCAATTTGGCTTTGGCATCCGGCGATGCAATACGGATCTTGCCATCGTCTTTTGGTTCGCCAGTTAAATTATTAAAGTATTTATAAGATTCATCTTTCATTGCCTTATAAATATCTTTTGCCGCATAGCCCTTGCGCGAATTAAATAAATCCGTTTGAAACGCCGCCATATGTTCGTCAAAGTCATTGGCTGCCTGTTGTGTCAAAGCATTATCTTGTGCTTCCTTCTGTTCCAAATACGCCTTGCCCAAACTTTCAACACCATCTATTACAGGCGTTATATTCAGCGGATTGACTTTCACTGTTTTCTGTGGTTCAACAAAAGATGGTTGGCGCAATACTGGATCGCTACCCATTACACCGCCCGAATCTGGAATCTTCATAACCATTATTCTACTCCATATCTGCCAATATAAAATGATGTTGCTGCCGACATTGCACCAATCGCGCCGCCAACCCAGCCATTTATCTTTGCAACTTCTGCATTTTTACGTGCAATAGATGCTTCCGATTTGTTGATAATTGATTGCGCTTCATAATTGCCCGCACTGCGAACAATTTCCGCACCCTGCAATCCTGCTTTCAGCATAATCAAAGATGCGTTGTAATTGGTTTTCCAATCTGTATTATCGTTCAAAACCTCATACACGCCTTTGCCAACAGCAAAACCACTTGCGCCTTGTGCCACGCGTTGTTCTGATTTTCTTTGTGCTGTTTGAACATATATTGCGTTTATATCAGATTGTGCTGCGCGATTTATTTCACGAATATTTTTACGCATCAAATCCGCATTGCGTTGGTTTTGGCGCGCCATATATTCCATTGACGTGGCCTGCATATTGTATTGAACAGATTGAGAATAACCATTATACACAGAAGATATTGCTTTCATCCCTGCGACAGTGCCGTCCAACCAATGTTTTACCTGAAACGCTGTGCTGGCATTTGGATTATCAAACCACTCGCCAGACGAAAAACTTGTTTTATTTTTGGCATCAACTTCAACCTTGACTTCTGCCGGTCTTGTTGGATCGCCACCAACAGATTTTGGTTGTTCCACCGGTGATTTGAAAGTTGCTGTGCCTTTTTCTTTTTGTTGTTGCGCATTAAAAATTGTATCTGTCGCAACAGCAATATCGTTTGGCGAAGAAAAAGACGGTTTATATACATCGGGATTCACAGGCGAATAACCACCTTCCCATCCCTTTGATGGAAGTATTGCGCCTAAAAGCCCTGCTAATTGTTCGTTCATTTTTTATATTCCAATACTATATATTTTTCTTTTTCCTTCCTCACATTGAATCCGACACTGGTCAATGATGATAATATCTGGCGTGCCTGTTTATAGACAATCGCATTTATTTCTTTCTTTTCCGCCAACTCTTTAACAATCTTTTCAAGTTGTGGAAAGCAATTTTCTTTTTCCCGCATAAAGTGGCTACACGTATATACAACTATATTATACACTTCTTTTGCATCAAATACAAATACAATCGCCATAACACGATGATCAACTTTTATCGGAAATGATGCGCAGCAATTTTTATTCATATCATTTAATTGCCGTATAGACACTTCATTATAGTTGTCTTTCATATCCAATATAGATTGCACCGATAAATGCGCGTATAAGATTTGTAAAATTTGATCACTAACTTTTGTCATTGAACGTTATCCCCAATGTTATAGATTCTAAACGCGCCGGATATGGCTGGCGTTGTAAAATCTTGATTGTTGAATCCCACCGGAACTCGCTATTTGTGTCCAGTTTTACCTGTCCGCGTTCCAAGAATTGCCCATTGTCAGCAACATCTTTCTTCGCAATTCCGGCATCATATTCGCGATTCATTGTTTTATACGTTAAACCGCGAGAATCACCATAACGCAAATACGCTTCGTTGATTGTCTTTTTGCGACCAATTGTGCTGTTGCCATTATTGTCTTGAAATTCCAATGGTATTGTTTCCATCACAGCATAATAAGGCAACCCAACCAAAACATCGCCTGTCAATTCAATTGTGTTTGGCAATGTGATTTGTCCATTTGTCACGGTATAACCATTAAAATCAACATCGTCTATTTCAACAACATTGCCCCCTTCTACAATTGTTTGTGGGTTTTGTATATCATATTCACCATAATACAGATTATTACTTAAATCAAACACACGAACTTTTTTACCCTCAAACCGTCCTAATCCCGTAATAACATTATCTGTTATTGTATTCAAAGGCACTCTGACAACCGAATCCATATATATATCATCAGTTCTATAATAAAACATATCCAAGCGCAATGTGCCGTTGTCATCTGTTATATAATATACACTATCTTCTGTTTCACGATTGACAACCAACAAATCTTTATATGGCGCATAACCTTTGATTTTATACCAACCATAAATGTTTTGCTGTTTAATATATGTTAAACAATACAATTCGCCATCATCGCACAATACAAAGATTGTCTTTACTGGAAAATCCTTAAACGCTAACCGCTTGATTGTCTTGCGTTCAAAGATATATTTCACCAACAATGTTAAATCCGTGCTATCATATTGACCGTATTCATTATAAGACAAGTCATAAATATTTTTATTATTCGTATTTGTATAAATCAAAGAACGCCGCACAAAAACGGGTGAAACCTTTTTGCTCAATCCTTCAAACAAAATTACCTGCGATTGCAAATCACCATATCCTTGCACTTGTGAAATTGTATAACTACTTGACATTATTAAATCAAGTCCCGCACAAACCTTCAACCAAGAATCAAAATGCGTAATAGGAACCTCCAAATAACCTGCTTCATCAGAATTACGCAATTCTGAATATGCCATAGAATCAGTATTGCCAACCTGCGAAAACAAAACACGCGCAACACCATCTTGTAATTGCGTCATGAATAAACGCTGCCCATAATCCGCCAAAGAATTCACATATTGAATACTCCCATCCGGTCCCATATAAGGAGGTATTTGTTTCCCCGCAATTCCAATATCAACCGCCAAGGTTCCTTTATCATGATACGTGTAAGACGTTTGATTTGCAACAACAAACAAAGAATCCAAAAATAAAAATTTTCCCTGATATTTTTTATAAATATTTATCTTATATCCAGTAACAGCTAAATCATTTGGAATTGCAATAGTTAAATCAATTCTTTGAGAATACGGTTCTATCGTGGAACCTTCACCCAATTCAACGTTTGCAGTCACAGGAGTGGCAGTTTTATAAATGCTTTCATGTTCTAAATCTTTGGACACACTAAAAGCATATTGATGCTCTATGGTCACACTTGGAGTTGGCGCTGTTCCTATAACACTAGCAGAAATCGTTGCGCTATTAGGTAGCACTTCTTCAAAAATAGAAATAGACGTATAAGGGACACCTAAATTATTTAATTGAATCTGTATCAATTTATTTCCAGTCCCATCAAAAACATACAAACTTTGTTTTAATTCGATAAAATCCAAAGATGCCATCGCTGGCATAAAACCTGTTGGATACGATATTGCAACCCAAGTTGTTGCGCCGTCCAACATATAATAAATCTTTGAAGAACATAACAAAAGCAAAACATTCTTCAATGATGTGAATTTGAAATTTGTTCCTGCATCAGAAGGGATGTTTGCAACAAACTTCGACCCACGACGAAATTCTAAGCCGCCCGCTTCACGCAACGCCCAGTTTTCACATTTTTTCATGCCGGCTTTTACTTTATTAAAATCATTACGACCATACAATTCTGCCGCAATAATTCCGCCTGTGAAATTGCTTTGGGTATAATTGACTTTGTATTCTGGCATCTTACCCTCTTACGTCAATATAATCGTTGTTTTCTATTTTTTCTTTTTCTGATTCTGATGCATTGGCAACACGTGCAGAATCTAAAACCGCCTGTAATTCTTGCGACAAAATTCTTATATCTTTCCCTTTTGCGCGCGCCACTTCAATAGCAACCTTTAATTCCAACGCTTCGCGCAACCACGCTGGTATAGAATCATTTTGTGTTATCGCCATAATATATTCAACAAACAAAGGATTTTCGTTTGATAAAATAATTTTATTGCCATTTGCATCAGAAGATACGCGTGCATTATTATCACGATATTCGCGTGCCAAATCTTTATAAAACCCCATCACACGCAATGCTTTCGCTGGATACGCATAAACATTTTGTCCTTGTTCCGCAATAGGATCATTGTTCAATGTCTGCAAATCTGCCTGAACACAAACTTTCTTAAACGCCCATGGATGCGATGAATAGACAAAGTCAACAGCAACAGGCCAAACATCATTACACAAATCCGCCAAATTACTATTTTCGTCTAACGCAGTGATGCGAGAATCTTGCCCAGATTTACGTATCCCACCATTGCAAATTGAAACGATTAAATTGTCTATCATCACAACAACCTTTATTTTTTATCGCCTTTTTTTAATTCAGCAATTTCTGCATCACGCTTTTCTAATTCTTCTTTCAAAGATTTATTGTCGGCTTCGGCTTTTTCTAATTTAGAAGTCAAATCAACAATTTTTGCAGCAGATTCTTTTTCTGTCAAACCCATTGTATCTTTTGCAACTTTTTCAACGCGTGCCAAATATTCTTTTTCTGTTTCCCAGCGGGCTGCGTTCATTTCTTCTTTATCGTCAACCAACACAGGATCGCCGACATTATAACGTTTGCCTTTGAAAAAAATGTTATTCATTTTTGCAATGTATTTTTTAGACATTTGAAAACCCTTTTGTAAAAAGTTATTTTACCGGGCAGACGAATCCGCCCGGTGTTTTATTAAATTTCACCAATTGGCGCACCGATATAAACATCACAGTCGGAACTGGTGAGAGTTGTTAAGACCGCTTTCACATAACGTTTATGTGCAGGCAAGACAATTGATGCCGCACCAGCAGCACTTAAAGCGATAGTGCTGTTAGGAACGTCAGCATATGTTGTGCCATCAGCAGAATCTTGTAATTTTACAGATCCCGCTTTTGTCGCGATCACGTTCAGATAGCCACCGAAATTACTGTGACCACCTTTGTCAGCAGCACCAAAGTCCAAAACGTTTGATGCGCTTTGTGCTAAATCTTTCAAGTAGAAAGAATTTGCTCTATCTATTACTGCCATATCTTTTTCCTTTTATGCTGTGGGGTGGTTGCCCACCCCGGGTTATTAGGCAACGACATCTTCTGCTTCGGAGATAGATTCGTCAACACGGATCGGATAACCATTAAAGGTCATAACCGGTTCGCCAAACAATTCTGTCTGACCATACACGAAAGATGCGTTTGTTTTAGCGTTAGCGCGCAATTGGATTGCCAATGCAACACTCTTTGGAACATAGATAACAGTTGATTTTTTGTTTTGCAAAGCGACAGGTAAGTCGTTCAAAACACGCATCAACAATGTTTCGTCAAAGGTTGTTGCGCCAACAGACGATACGTCAATGTTAGCAACACGGCGGAAAGCGCGTGGATCACGTGTTCCTAAGCCCAAGAACGCTTCAACTTTATACATTTCGGCATCAATATTTTTAGTGGCATCGTTTGGATCTTGTATGATTTGTCTGCCAATAACTTCAAAATTAATACCAGCACCTTTACGTTCTGGAACGATCGCATAAGCACCCGATAACAAATCCCAACCGACAACATAGATAGAAGTCAATTTAGATGCAGATACTGTTCCGCCTGCGGAAACAACACGATCGCCATCCAATGAACGAGTATGCCAAGCAATACCGTTGATAGAATCTGCACCATTTGCAGCAACACTATCATAGATAAAGTCAGCGTTCATTGATTGACCCCAACCCATCAATATGCCTTCCATATTGTCTTGACGAACTTCGTCAGGATTTTTAGCATAAACGAATTCCATTGTGTCAATCCAAGGCAAAGATTGATAATTCTTTAACCCAAATTCAACGTTATCGCGAGATGGGAAAGATCCACCAACACCTTGGTTCAGACGTTTTACTTCCGCTGATGGTAATCCTGTGCGGTAAGTTTCTTTATGTGTCAAGATATTATTTGCTTTCTTGACTGGTGCGTCCTTTAAGATATTTGACTGGGTCATCAGGACTTCGGCCGTCTTAATAGAGTTGCCATTAGCGTCCAGATTTTTAGCCATATCATAAATGGAACGACCACTTGTTTGAAAATTAGCCATTTTTTAGTCCTTATAGTTTTTTTGAAAAATCAAACATTGTCCGCCCATAAGAATCGGTTTTGGGTTCAGATGTTGTATTTGGCTGTGTGCCTTTAACAACTTTCGCACCTTCAAATTCCTTGGCGATTTTCAACATCAATCTATTCAGGGCAGGGCTTTTGTCAAATCCAAACTTTTCCATTTCCGCATAATCTGCTTCGCTGGAAAATTTTTTCATTGTATCAACAACCAACTTTTTATTCCCCTCGTAATCTTTGCCGAACTCGCTGTCAGTTTTCAAAGATTGTTCCCATTTTGCTTCCAATTCTTGGGTTTTCTTTGCTTGGTTTTCTTTGTTAATTTTAGTTGCTTCTGCCAATTTTTTCAAATAGGCATTAACTTCCGTTTTACCCTTGAATAGGTCTTTGTTCTCGTTGAACAATGATTCTTTTGCAGCATCATCCAAACCAAGTTCATCAGGCCACTCAATATCGCTAATAGTAAAACTATCCCCGGCCGGTGTCACAGGATCAACCCCGGCACCTTCTGTTCCGTTTACAGGCGTTGTGTCCGCTGGCTTTGTTGCCGGCGTTCCTTCGTCTGTGCCATTTGTGGTTGAATTTGTTTCAACCGTTGTGGCTGGATCAGTTGTTGCGGGTGTTGTTTCAACACCATTAGTCGTCACTGTTGTTTCCTCTGCCATTTAATACCTCCTTTAAGGTTTTGCTGTCAGATACAAGTTTCTTAAACTCATCAGGATAATTATACAATAAATTGTTCAATAGGTCAAGCCCCAGTTCGTGCGCTGTTTTTTCTGAACGATACGATATACCATCACCAAGATTTACGCCGCACTCGGCCAACAAATGTAAAATAAACAACCGGCCTGATCCTGTTTCTAAAATATTTTTTAATGCAACCCGGTATTGTCTTTCATCCATTATCTTTCCTTTTCTTTTAACGCCGCAATGCTATCATAAACTTCAACTGGAAATTTTACGTGATGTTTTTTCCACGCTTTAACCAATCTTTCCAGATCAGATGCACGCAAAAAACCTTTGTCTGCTTGTGCTTCATCACACCAACGATGTGCTGGCAACACTTCTTTGCCACCCTTACTGCGCGGAATTGGTGAGTGGTCGGCGGTTAGTTGTCGGCGAGAAAGAATCAATAAACCACATAAGTGACAACATAATTCTTTATCGTGCAGCAATGCCAACCATCTTTTATTCATTATACCATCCCTGCTATTGTTTCGCCGGCAGCGGCATAATTCTTTAACGCTTCCGACATTGATTTTTCTGCAACCGGCTCTTGCACAGCACGTTCTGCTGCTGCACGCGCTTCGGCTTCTGCCTGAATTTGTTTTTCAACATCTTCTGTTGGAACAATCAAACTTTGATCAATATCAAGTTTTTCAGCATAAGTATCAACAATCTTCATAACGTCTGGCTTACGCGCCGCATTTGGATTCATTGCGCCAACCACACTGACAAATTGTATCCAGCGTTCCAACAATACCAATTCAGACAACGACATAGATTGTGCCAACAACGAGTGAAAACTTACTGTCATAACTTTTCCACGCAAAGATGATGGCATATTGTCTGGCAGCCACCCTGCTTCTAAACCAATCTTAAATGCACGTTCACACAAAGCACTTAAAGCACGCATTGCGTTTTGAATCACACCAGCCAAAGCAATCAATTCTTCTTGTGAAATCTTTTTCACTTCTTCGGCTGTGCGCGTTTTTGGATTACTCATCAGGAACGAGAACAAGTTTTTGAAAGTCAAATATGCCAATCGTTCGTCAATTTCACGCGATTGATTTACACCTTCGCCTGTTGGGAAATTGGTTGTATATAACGGTGACACACCATCTTTGATGTTCGTATAAGTAATTTCATTTGATCCGGTTTTTAATCCACTTGCACGCAAAGCAGGGTCTGCTTTCAATGGTGGTGCAATGTTTTTCTTGCGCGCACGTGCTGTATCTTTTTCCGTTTCTTGTAATTCTTTTACATCACCAAGAATATCGTGACCAATACCTTGTGTATAGACGGACGTTGTTTTATCATACCAATGGAAAACAACAAACGGAAAATCATCCATACCTTTCATTTCCAAAACACAATCGTCATCACTTACGCCTTCAATCCAGACAACAGAAATAAACGGTTTATTAAATTCATTTTTGAACGCAGGCAAATAATCAGGATTTGGTTCAACCGCTTGAACACAATTGTATTCCGTAAAACCATTACCATTATCCAAATCTTGTTTCAAAGATTGTGGCAACGCATCATAACCAAACCATTGTTTTAATTGTTCGGCACTCATACAAAAAGGATGATATAAAACATTTTCATTGCCTTCAAAATCTTCTGCCAAATAATATTCACCGCAAGTCATTTTACCAAAATCCAAACCTGTCTTGTTGGATTTTTCTTCGGTTATAACACCAAGTCCATACAAACCGGCTTCATAGAATAACGATGTTAAAAACGAACTGATGCCATTTGCCTGAAATTTTTGCATAACGCATAACGATGATTTATACAACCAAGATTGTTCATCGGCCGTCATATTATCAACACGATAACCAAACCATCTTGAATCAGGCGGACACAATGTGGCAACCAAAGATGTTGCCAAATCACGCATATAGCGTTGTGGCTTTCCGTTCATATTGTCTTTTGGATAAGTATAACGCCGTCTATCTTTTGCGCTTTTTGGATCAGTTGAAAATACACCTGTTGATGGCGATAGGAATTTAGAAATATCTCGCCAATCTATTTCAAATTCAGACCGCTTTGTTTTCAAAAATGCCAAGCGGTTTTTGAAATAATCTATTTTACGGTTCATAATGTTCCCCTTGCATAAAATGGATTGTAATTTTCATCTTCTTCATCTGTGGTGCTTGTCGCTATTGTTGCAGGCGCAGTGGTTTTTGCAGCCGCAGAATCAATACCAAAATCAAATTTGCTGGTTCGCCCTGTGTCGCCACCTTGTTCCGCAGCCAATGCTTCCAAGCGTTTCTTTTCCGCCTTTTCATCGGCTTCTGCCTGTTTGGCTTCCGCATCCGCAATTGCTTGTTCTTGCTTTTTCTGCGCATCTTTTTGCATTTCATAAGAACGTTCGCCAGCGTATGTGCTGTATGCCAGTCCTAACCCTGCTATGATCGCTGAACCTACTGCCATTATAAATCCTTTTTGAATCCTGAATTGTTATACCCTAACCGAGAAAACACAGCGTTGAATTTGGATTCTTTGTATCCGCTGATGCTTTCACCGACTATTATTTGTTCTGCACCTTCCGACTTGGCGATTTGTTCTAAACGCTTCACCATCGGAATAAACTCTTTGCCACGATACTCTGGCTTACAGTATAATAATAACACATTGCAACGCTTTTTACAATCAAAATCTAGAACAGTCAACCAACCAATCACACCAATGCCATCTTTCCATATTTCCCAATCAATGTTTGGTGCCAACGAAAGTATGTATTCTTTCTGTTCCTTTGTCCAGTGCATATAATCATCACTGATTATATCAACCCAATTTTTGATAACCGCCACCGGCATTTTCATTATCGCCTCCTATTTCAGCAAAAGGTCCACCTAATTGAACAACCGCTCGCAAATCTTGTTCTTGTTTCACCGCGAGAGAAGGTGAAATTTTTTTTATTTCAATAATCTTTTGTGACGTATATTTTGTTTTTGTTATATCTGGCCTAACTCTAACAAAAAACTTTTTACCCGGCAATAAATCTGTTCTCCATGTATCATAATACCATCTACCATAATAATATAAAGTTTGTATATATGCCGGTGGGGACATATTGTCTTGAACCTGAACAATCATAAGTTGTTTTGCCATTAAAACCTCGATATAATAAAATCTGTTTTTACAAAAAATTCTGGTTTACCATAAGAATTTTGAGAACAAGCATTATAAGCGATTCCTTTATCTAAAATATCTGTTGACATCAATATACACGAATAACTTAAATTACTTATAACAATTAAAACTTTTATCATCCTAAAATCTCTCTTTTACCACCAAGCATTAAATCTATACTATTATCATAGTTATAATTTTGACGTTGAACATTAAAACTACGACCACGAACAGTTTTATATATTGTTCTCGTTGGAACAGTTATTGTGTTTATTTTTTGCGCCACAATAGCAGGACAAGGATTGCCAAAATTTTCTACTAAATTATTGCCTAGCCAATTACGCAAATCATTTATTTCACAGTAAACAAGAAAAACTTTTTGAAAAGTTGTATAAGTAATACTGCCGTGAACAGGAACAACATCATTTCTTCTTACTGACTGTTTTGGTAAATTATCTCTTTCGCTCCAAGAAACAACATTTGTTATCATATCAATCCTCCCTGTAATCAAGCGTATTATCTGTGGCAACCTCGTTTATACGCCCCATCATCAACAATGTTTCAATTGGTGATTCTGCATAACGGCGCATCACATACGCATAACGCATAGCATCCATCAAGTCATCATTGGTTCCAACTGGCGCACCATCGTCTTGATAGTGATACGTGGCTTTTTCTTCAAAGATGCCTTGTAAATTTCTAAACACAAAGAATTTTCCATCCAACATTGCTTGACGGATTTTTATTAAACCGGCTTCAACACGCACAGATTCATTTTCGTCTTTTGCACAATGTGGCGTGAATTTAATTCCAAAGCGTTCATAAACTTCTTTGTAAGTCCAACCTTCTGATTTTCTTTCGTCACCAATTGTGCTGATACCAGTATTACGCATAAAGTCGTGTGGAAACGCAACAGGCACATTGTTGCCGCGTGCCAAAATCTTTGATGCAATTTCAGAATCTGCCATACCGGTGCCTTTGAAACAATCATAAACATAAACTGTATCATCTGGCGCAACCGCAATCCAAACACAAGCAGCCGGGTGAATACCACGTCCAAAGTCCAAACCTGCGATTCGTTTCCAATTGCGTGGAATATCAAACGCATCAACCGCCAATCTGTCATCAGTGATTGGATATACCTGCCCCATACCTGCGCTGGGAACACCATACAAACGCGCTTCACGTTCTGCTGCGTTCAATCCAGAATACATTGATACCAAAGAATCAATACCTTCCTGTGAAATGTGTCCGACATCAAATACGGACATAATCACCAATCCCTTCTTTGGATCATCGCGCCGCCAGAAACTTTGCACCAATGGTGTCATACCGTTCAAAGGTGTGAACGCCATCATAAAATAACCATTAGTTCCAGCAATACGACCCATCAATTCACCATAAACTGTTTGTGGTGGTTCTTCATCGCAATACACCAAATCGGCTGTCAACGACTGCAAGTTTTCACGACCCTGCGAATACACACGAAAATAAATTGTGGTTATCAATCCATCAGTTGCGCGCACCTGAATACTGTCCAACAAACCACCGCCAACACCACGCGCTTTAACTGCGGAATCTTTTACAATCCAATCAGGCGCAATTGATCCGCTGGTATAACCATCGGTATCCATACCAACTAATTTTTTCTGAATAGAATCACGCAATGTTTTAGAATCGGTTGAACAAACAATAATCACACGGACTTTCTGTCCACTGGTTGCATCAATGTGTCCGGGAATACGCCAGCCCTGATGCCAATCAGGAAAGCATTGTGTCGCCTGCATAGCGACTTCAAATGTTCCACAGATGGTTTTTCCGGTCTGGTTTCCACCGCCAATAACTTTATTTTTGACGGTTATATTATGGAATTCTTTTTGCTTTGGGTAAGGTTCATAAGTTAAAAACCTACGCTTTGCTTCCAGAAGAAGTTGATCTTTGTTTTCCATTTTTCTTTCTAAACTCCATAAGCATCTTGATTTCTTCGTTGGTCAAATCGCCAGTGTTAGTTTCTGGCTTTTGGTTTTTCAAAGATTCAATCATTGCATCCAGTTGTTCAATAGCCTTCATACCAATCTTGCCACGTTCGCCAGCGATGCGAGCCAACTTTGAAAAATCAGCCAACTGGTCTTTTGTTGCACATTTGGTTGGCTTCATTTCCCAATACACATCAACCAAATCAAGCGCGATCTTTTCGCGTTTTTCTAATAATTCGTTCAAATCGTAAGATTTTTTCTTTGCCATACCAAAAGTATAACACAAACCGATTCGTTTTGCAAGTATCAAAAAAAACAGATATTAAAACGATTATTCTGTAATACTGTGTAATACTGTGTAATACACTGTATTACTGTGTAATACACTGTAATACAAACCAAAAATGTTATATATAAGTATCGCGTATGCGTATATGCGTATTCCAGAGTATATAAATATATATTATTTTATTATCTGGAATAATTTCTCTATTACGAACTATATACCAAGAATATATAAATATACATATATGCAAATTCTGTAATACACTGTATTACTGTGTAATACACTGTATTACAAAAATATATAATTTTTTTGATAAAAAAATTTGACATCTGATTTTTTTATGATACTATGCTTTTCAACGGAAAGGATATTCAAAATTATGGGTGAAATGATTTCGGGAATACTTTCTTTCCGTTGTTAATCGTTTTTCCCGAAATCTCACCCGCCAACAAAATGTGGGGAGTGTCGCGATGCCAGAAAAAAATAATAACGAATTTGTGTTTCCTGCAAATTTGGCATTGGCAATAGAAGAGGAATCATCTTTTTCAGAACAACAAAAAATAAACGCATACGCAGCATTGTGCCGGTATTTAATTTTTGAAACAGAACCCGTTGATATTACATTGCGTATGTTTTGTAAAGCAGTTAAAGTATCCATTGAAAATGAAAAAAAACGCAAAAAACAAATTTCTGAATTAAAACGTAATTGTGTTTTACAAAGATGGAATAAAAAAATAAATCAAATTGAAAATCAAAACGATGATCAAATTGAAATTATCACACCAGAAAATAAATTTATTACATTAACAGACAATATTGAAATTCATAATGCTTTATCTGATTCGGAAAGCAGTCTTAATTTTTTCTTGGCAACAGGTTCAGGTTATGATGAATTAACAGTTTCCGAACGCGAATTTGTTGATCGTGCAGATGTGCGCGAAAAATGCACGTGGCACAAAGAAATGCAAGCAGCCGCCAAAGCGATAAAAAGAAAACCGTTTTGCCCACCAACTCTTGAAGAGTGGTTGGATTTTTGTCGCGAAAAGAATTTGAATTTGGAAAAAATGCGCAACGCTTATGAAGGCTATGTTGCAGCAGATTGGCACGACACGCAAGGTTCACCGATTCGTAATTGGAAACAAAAAATTTTGATGGTGTGGGCATCCAGACCTGATAATTATAATACACAAACCGCTAATTTTGCGCGCCCGACCGAGATGGAAAAACTTGCAAAGGGCGCAAAAATAGCAGAAGCAATGTTAAAAAAACAGGGGATAATATGATGACACTTGAAAAATGGACAGCAGTTATTGCTCACTTATTTGTTTTATGTGGTGTGCACAAAATGGATGAACAACAACACGGTTATTATATTGCCGCAATGTTTGCAGAATTAAAAGAAAGATTTACTGATGATGAAATTGGTATTGCTGCACGCCAGATTGCTGAAACAGAAAACCTGTATGGTGCATATCCATCGTTAGCAACTTGGTTAAAATACGCGCCAGCAGAACGGTTGCGGATTCATAATTCAAACAAACAGACAGCATATATCCGTGAATTTTTACACGATATATCTGATATTGATCCTATGGTATTTGATGCAGATATGATGGAAAAAGATTTTATAGAAACGTATGGTGATCACGGCAAATATGTTTTGATGGAATTTGGTGGTGTGCGTGGATTACGCCTTGCTTTGCGCAACGCAACACAATTCACACAAGAATCTATTATCAAAGATTTTATCAACGCGTGGGAAAGGTCAAAAACAGATATGCGTATGAATTTGCCACAGTTGGAAAAAGAAAAAACATTACAAATAGAACAGGATAAAAATGATAACTAAATGTGCGTATTGTGATAAAATAATTGATATTGGTTGCGCAATAAAACGCAGCCACATAAAAAAACAAATTGAGTTTTGTTGTTATGAACATTACTTAAAATTCTGGTCTGGAACACCCGGATTTGTGCCGTTCCAAGAAAGTCAAGTAAAAAAATAGTCATTTAACAAAACGAATCGGTTATAATAGTTGTGGAACAAAAAAGGAAAAAATATGAAACCAAAATTTTATTTAGAAGTTCAGCAACATATCTTTGATCCAAATGATAAATTTAATTATCAAACGAATCAAGATTGGTTGAATTTGCGTGCTGACAGAATTACTGCATCTATCGCTGGTGATTTATTTGTTAAAGGAAAACACAGCACAGGTTTAGGATCAGGTATAATTGAAAAACTTGAACGCCGTGCAATGCAAAAGTTTTCTGGTTGGATTGATGATGAAAGTTTAACATATTCTGAAAAAGATGCGATTAAACGCGGAATTGTTTATGAAGATGAAGCGGCACAATGGTATGAAAAACATACTGGTCGCACAGTTGCAACCTGTGGTTTTGTTGAACGTGGAAAGTATTTAGGTTGTTCGCCAGACAGAATTGTAATTGGATTTGATCGCAGATTATTACAAATCAAAGTTCCAATGCCACAAAACTTTATTAAGGAAGTTATGGCAGAAGGGAAAGACCATATTGCACAATGTAAAACAGAATTGTTCGTATGTGATTATTTGGTAAATGATTTGTTGATATATTCGCCAGAATTACAAACTGGATATATCCGCCACGTTGAACGTGATCCGGAACACGATAAAATATTATTATCAAAGATGCGTGTGGCTGTAAAATATCAGCAACAAGTGTATGATAAAATTGAATTATTATTACAAGACAAATAAAACCACGGAGGTAGTTATGGCAAAAAATGTATGTTATGCTGTTGAAGTTATCGGAAATACTATTGTTTTAACACAACAATGGCCGGACAGACAGGTTTATATTAAAATGTCGCGTGCATCTGCGCACTGGGTTGCACAACAACTTTGGAATATATTTGATCAGAAAAGACAATATGCAGAACTGCCAGAAAAAATGAAAATGGCAGAAGTGTCGCGCGTAAAAAAAATGGCCGACTATTTATTTGGAGGCAAAGATGAAACAAAGCACTAGAACATTTTTGGCTGTTCATAAAATATCGCGCGTGGCATATCAGTTTAAGAATCGTGCTGATGCTGTAAGAACATTGACGTTGCGTGGGCAAAAGATTGATGATTATGAATTATGGTATGCGTATTCTGATATGGCAAGAAAAAAATATTCTTCTGGATACGCAGAAGCACATCGCAGGGCAGCGCGGGAATACTGGCGGCGAACAAGTGGTAAAGGTTATTCTTCACGTGGCCGCCCTAAAAAAGATTTAGGGTATGTCAAGTAATTCTGTTGGTGGCGGCGTTTCATCCGCCATCCTACGCCAGCCGGGGGCTACCAACAGAAACCCGGCAACAATAAAAAGGAAACAAATGAAAAACAAAGAGGTGCCGTTTTGGGAATTCAAGTGGGATTATTTGCCGGATTGGGTAATACCGAAGTGGATGGAGTGCAGGAAAGCACGAAATCTGCCAATACCAAAAAAACTGATGGAACATCTGCAACAGAAGCGTCAGCAGACCCTGTTCTAAAAAATTGGTGGGAAATAACGTGGAAAGGTTGGGATGGTCGCATACGCACAATTGAGTGTGAAATATATCAAGAGTGGCCGCCCGCTGTAATTGGCGTGCATCCTTGGGGTAATAAGGAAGATTGTCGTGGGATACCGATGTTTCAAATTATCAGCAAGGTAAAAAAGCCAAAGCCAGATCCACGTGATTTGATAAAACAAAGAGAGAGATACAAATATGAAATGGCCTAAAATCGTTTTGAACGGAC
>Ga0310786_10001499_pt1 | contig 37522 bp, 34 predicted proteins | sample AusTroGonzalo_MG_FD_203881 | JGI IMG/M metagenome (GOLD analysis project Ga0310786, IMG submission 203881) | Bovine rumen microbial communities from tropical cattle in Woodstock, Queensland, Australia - Gonzalo_03 (v2) (version 2) | ecosystem: Host-associated > Mammals > Digestive system >... | reverse complement strand
AAGTCGGGGCTTTGCGATAAAAAAAGAGGATATGCCTATTTTGACACACCCTCATGTCTCTTCCATATTTTGAGGCATCTTAATGAATGATAAGGACCTTTCATTTATTATTAGTAGGCATATACAAGCCCATACTTTTCATGTAGCTTACGAAGTGAGCCGTCTGACTTCATCTGACGAATGACATTGTTCACCATCTGCAACAGATCCTCCTGCCCTTTCTGCATGAGGACACCAATTTCACCATGAGTAAAGGGAGCGTTCAACAGTGGGGCTGCGAGACGGGTGTCGGTCTGCACATAATAGGGAGCCTCTGTTATCTCTGTTATCATCACGTCGGCTACACCTTCAGCAACGAGTGTCGGTATTTCCTCGTTCTTCTGATGAACGACTATGTTTGCGTGAGTCAGGTTCTCGTTGGCAAACTTCTCATTCAAGCCGCCAGGATTCACCATTACAGTCACTTCGGGTTTGTCGATGTCGGCCAAAGACTGGTAGCGGCCTGCCTCCGAAGCTCTACAAAGGATGGTCTTACCATTAGCCAGATAGCCGTCGCTCATTAGCATGGTCTCACGTCGGGTATCGGTTATGGTTATTCCGCCAATAGCGAGGTCGAACAACTGGGGATCTGTTAATACATCGGCTGTCAACGTAGGCCATGAGGTCTTTCTGAACTCTGGTGATACGCCTAATCGTGAAGCGATCTCCTTTGCGACCTTAATACCAAAGCCCCAATATGTTCCATCGGGTTCACAGAATGATAAAGGTCTGTAGTCACCTGTAGTACCAAAGAGGATAGTTCCTCGATCCAGGATCTCCGCTACTTTGCCTTCGATGGGAATATCTGTATAGGTCGACAAGATGAAAACTGAGTGTTGACCGTTCTCCTTCCCGAACTGGATAGCACCTTTCAGGTCGTTCTCTGGAAATAGCTTTGTACTGTCGAAGTAGTAAAGGCCATCCTCACTATTGTACCAACCGCCTACATAGCCTTCGTGCTGCAAGGCATGACTAATAACCTTGTCGAGTTGGTTTCGCGAATGACTGTTCTGAGTAGCAGCATAACTGACGGCTATTCCCTCCGTCGGCTCCGTCATCGTGCGAATATCAAGTGTGAATCCGTCTGGATGGGTCTGACTGAAAGCCCATACCTTATCAGCAATAGTTGTTATGTTGCTCTGTTCTGTAGCGTTATCCTCATTTGAAGAACATGAGGCAAAACTGGCCGTTACGCAAATGGTCAGGACGACTATAAGAAACCAAGTCTTAATTCTTTCCAATTGTATCATATCACAATAGTATTTCCATCGTTGTTTTCTGTACTTTCATCCCCATGTTCCTGTAGAAATTCAATGCAGCATTATTCCCTTCCCATACATTCAGGGTAATGTTGTTGCAGCCAATTGACTTTGCATAGTCACGGACAAACTCATATAATGCCGTTCCAACGTGTTTGCCACGAGCCTTTTCATCTACACAGATGTCATCAATATACAATGTCTTGATGTCCTGGAGTAACTTATCATCCTTGACCACCGTAATCATACAGAAAGCATGACCTAACACCTCCCCATCGTCATAAACAAAGATAGGCTTGCTGTCATCTTCAAATAGGGTTTCAAGTTCCTGTTCATCATACTTGGTGGTATTGGGCTTGAATAAATCAGGACGTATTACATGATGCACCATATCCACCTGATGCAGCAAATCTATGATAGCCTGAATGTCTCTTTTACCTGCTTTTCTTACCATTATATCACATATTCTCTTAAAACGGGGGACAAAGTTAATCATTTCTCCCCGATATTTTGTAATTTCGGCCTCATTATTAGGATAGTTTAGGATAATAGTACCTTTACGGTTGTTCAGACGTAGGGAACAGGGAGAAGGAACGTAGCAAACAGGGGGAAAGTGCCATAGTAACAGGGAGTAAACCCGTACTCTTCGAGTCGGCAGCGTACGGGGAAACAATCAGCAGCGCCCGCTGCTCATTTCGGCAACGGGCGGCGATAAAGTCGGCAGCATTCGCTGTGTACCAAGTTTTATACTGATGGAGTAGTCTTCAGAAGTGTGTAGTGCCAGGTGCGGCCTTCACGATAGCGACTTAGGCGTGGATTATCCCCTTGGCAAAGGCTGTCAAGATAGCGTTGGGCGGACTTGAACTTCAATCCGCTGAATATCTGGAAGGTCTTAATGGTAATGTATCCATGAAATACACTCTTCCGCAAGGCCTCGTCCATTGCCTTCTGGTCGTACATCTGACTATTACCTACCCTACCCTTCCGACGGCGGAAACCGCGACGACCACAATCGGCATCCTTAACAAACTGCTTGGAAGGAATGAACTCAATGCCATTATACATGACATCGCGCCCCAACACTTTCTCCGGGTCAGTATGATCGCCCAGGAGTTTTAGTTTGGGAGCAAACGAGCCAAAAGGCGTTTCCACTCGACAACCCTGCTTCAACCACATCGTTGTGACTTCTTCCAGCAAACCGAAGAAATGCTTCATCTCACCCCTGCTGGTATGGCGGTATTTGCAGCAGAAGTCATCGATATCGTCAATAGTGTATTTGTACTCTACAACGGGCTGGGCATAGAGCAATGGCTTGCCGTCCTCACCTTTAGTGGGGCGCGGTTGTAGTTCAAAAAGAACTCCGTCTGTCTTGCGGGGCATAATCGTTTCGTTTCTAATGTTTAAAAATCCCCACCGTTCTTTGGTGGGGATTTCGTTTCTTAGAGATTCAAGCTCTTCTTGAGGGCCTCAATCTTGGCCTCAGCAGCCTTGATGCAACGCTCGTAATCGGCGGCGTCCTTGAACGAAGGATCCTTCACCTCCGTATAGAACTTAATCTTCGGCTCTGTGCCTGAGGGACGGACAGAGACCTTTGTGCCGTCGTCGCAGAACCACTGCAGCACGTTCGACTTGTCAGGCATATCCAACGGCGTTACCTTACCGTCGTCCGTCTTGGCCTCCAGCGTCTGGTAGTCCTTCGCGAGCACGATCTTCGAGCCACCCAGATCCTTCGGCGGATTGGCGCGGAAGTCGGTCATCATCTGCTTAATCTCGTCGGCACCAGTCTTACCCGGACGGACCACATTGATTGTGACCTCCTTTGAGAAGCCGTACTCCTTATAGATGTTCATCAGCAGATCGTAGAGCGTCATGCCGTTGTCGCGGGCCCAGGCTGCAATCTCGCAGATCAGACAGATAGAAGCTGGGGAGTCCTTGTCGCGAACCTTGTCGAACGGCAGGAATCCGAACGATTCCTCACCACCGCCGATATACTTCTTCTTGCCCTCGTTGACGCGGATCTCGTTGGCAATCCACTTAAAGCCCGTATAGCAGTCCTTATACTCTACGCCGTTCTTCTTGGCAATCTCGGCAATCACCTCGGTGGTCACGATGGTCTTCACCAGGAACTCATTGCCCTTCAGCTGACCGAGCTTCTTCTTGTTGGCAATGATGTACCAAGAGAACATCATACAGGTCTGGTTACCATTCAGTATCTCCCACTCTCCCTTCGGATTGCGGCAGACGATGGCCAGACGGTCGGCATCAGGATCGGAGGCAATCACGAGATCGGCATTCAACTTCGTGCCCAGCTTCATACCCAAGGTCATTGCCTCGGCATTCTCGGGATTCGGGCTCACCACCGTCGGGAAGTTACCATCGATCACCATCTGCTCGGGCACCACGTGGATATTCTGGAAGCCCCATGAACGCAGTGCCATCGGGATAATCACACGACCTGTACCGTGCATAGGCGAATAAACAATGTTGAGGTCCTTCTGGCGCAGGATGACATCCTGATCCACCATTGCCTCCTTAACAGCCTGGATGTAGTCCCAGTCCATTTCACCACCGATGATGTCGATAAGGTCCTTATTACCCTCGAACTTCACCTGGTCGATGGTCACCTTGTTTACCTCGTCGATGATGCCTTTGTCGTGCGGAGCCAGCACCTGTGCACCGTCGTCCCAATAAGCCTTATAGCCGTTGTACTCACGAGGGTTGTGCGAAGCGGTGACATTCACACCAGCCTGACAACCGAGCTGACGGATGGCGAAAGAGATCTCCGGTGTAGGACGCAGACTCTCGAAGAGATACACCTTAATGCCGTTGGCTGAGAAGATGTCGGCAACGGTCTCTGCGAACATACGTCCGTTGTTACGACAATCGTGACCTACTACTACTGAACTCTGCTTCCCAGGGAAAGCCTTGTTGATGTAGTTGGCAAAGCCCTGTGTGGCCATACCCACGATATACTTGTTCATACGGTTGGTACCGGCACCCATGATACCACGCAGACCACCTGTACCAAACTCCAGGTCACGATAAAAAGCATCAATCAAATCAGCCTTGTCGGGATTGTCCAACATAGCCTGTACTTCCTTACGTGTCTCCTCATCAAAGGCGGGAGCCAACCATTCTTTTGCACGTGCCTCGCACTGAGCAATCAACTGAGCATTATCTGCCATAATTCTTCGTTTTTATTTGTTTTAGATTATACATTAAATTCCAATTCACAAAGTTACGAAGAATTTGGCAAAGATGTTCAATTTGGTGCTAACTTTTTTGTTTCTTTAAGATTTTATCTATTTCGTCGAACTGTTTTCCCATGTTCAGATTGAAATAGATGCGATAAAGTGCAGGTCCCCATTTCTCCGCCCCGCCAGGTGCCAGCGTGCGGTATTTCTCCATATATGGCATCGCTTTCTGATACATCTTCTTGATTAGTTTCTTATGCCGAACCGGATCCATCCGCAGGACGATGTTCAGATAGGCTGTTCCCGCATTATAATAGGCCTCTGCCATATCAGGATAGCGCTTGATTACACGATTCGAATAATCAAGACTCTCTGCAAACTTCTCAAGCTTAAGCAGCACCACAGACTTGGCGAAGAGGAAAAGGCGACTGGTAGAATCAGCTTCCAAAGCCTGGTCGGCCACCTTCAGTGCCTCCTCAGGCTGATTCTGATAGCTATCCATCAGTCGGGGGAAAAAATAGTTCGACATCGGATAATCGTTGAAGCCCTGCCACAGCGTAGCCACATACATTGAGTCATCCTTCAGCGACTTCCACGATTCTGCCACATATTGTAATGTCCATGAGCGTTTGGCGGTATCCGCAAGTGCGAGGTCACGATAGCGCAGCGTCATTATCGGTTCCTCCATCCGATAGCCGTTATAGGTAGCCCAATAGGCTGCCTCCGCCATACGGGGCTCCTGCGAAAAGTCGTATTCTGTGAATAAAGGCTGTCGACGACAGTTGATATAGGTTTCAAAATAGTCAAAAGCCTTCTTGAAATCGCCTTTTCTCACATAGAAAGCACCTCCATTAAAAAGGTTATTACGATAGCCCATCATATCACGTGCCACATCCTTACGCAAATCGTGACTTACCTTGCCTTTCTTGTCGGGACGGGCATCGAGAGAATCCAGACGGAAAGAAATTGTAAACAACCGACGGACAATCGAGAAGAACTGCGCCGTATCCTGCTGTTTCTTCATATAGAACTTCTCATTGGCTTGTTCGTATTGCTTCTGCACGCTCTGCCACCAGATCTCATAGATACGTTTGTTCTCACGATTGGCGGAGTCCTTCAGCAAGTCGGTCATCAGTTTCTCGGCCTTATCAAAATTCTTGCCGCTCTTCAGATAAGTGCGCGCCTCGCCAATCTGCTTGCGCTGGGCGCCAACAGAGAGCGTTGCCATAAGAGCCATGAATATCGTTGATCTCCTGAAACTCATCTTCCTTTCCTTATTAAAAAAGAGAAAGCCCTCAGACTTTCTCTCTTCCTTGTGATTCCGGCGGGATTCAAACCCACAACCTTCTGATCCGTAGTCAGATGCTCTATTCAGTTGAGCTACGGAACCAATCCGTTTTTGTTTTGCGGGTGCAAAGGTACGTACTTTTTTCGAACTGACCAAATCTTTTCAGCACTTTTTTCAAAAAACGTGCAAATTTCACACGATTATGCGTGTTTTATGGTAGTTCTCCCTGAATTCCGAAGGGCTACAACCCTTCTTCTTGCGGAAAATACGATTGAAATTGCTCAGGTTATTGAACCCGCAGCCGTAGCCTATCTCCGCAATCGAATGGGTACTGTCAACCAACATCCTGCTGGCATAACCTAGTCGCATGTCGATGATATAATCCGTCAGATTGCGCCCCGTATGCAACTTGAAGAACCGACTGAAGGCACTGGGACTCATCCCAGCGATATCAGCCATATCGTTCAGACGGATCTCGTTCATATAGTTCTGATTGATGTAGTTCTTCACCTTGAGTACCCGACGGCTGTCGCTCGCCACCTCTACATTCGCATAGCTGCTAGTAGCCAGAGCCCTTGCACCTGGACAGAGCGAGAGTTCATAGAGAATAGTCAAAAATTGCTGAAATGCATAGAAGCCATCCTTGATGGTACTGAGTGTACAGAGCATCGGATAGACCTTCATAATGGCATCCATCGGAAAACAGAGTCCTTTCTTCGCCTCGTGCATCATCTTCTGCAGAGATCTGAAGGGATTACGTCCAAAGATGGTGTCGTCGGAGAAATCGATATCGAAGTGTACCGTTATCTCGTGAATATCCTCGCTGTTGCAGGTATTCTGTTCCCACACATGCTCCAGGTCAGGACCGGTAATCAGCACCAGGTCATAGTCGCCAATCACTTCGTTAGAGTCGCCCACAATACGGCGCACACCGGGGGCATGCTCAACAAAGTTCAATTCAAATACCTGATGATTATGAATGGGGTAAGTGAACTCCTTCTTGCGTCGTTCCGCTATGTAGAGCACATCCTTACCCGTCAGTTGGGTGATTTCATGTATGACCTTCGACTCAACCACTATTCACTATTCGTTATTCACTATTCACTAAATCTTGAGTTCCTTCAAGATCTCCGACATGCGCTGCATGTTCTTAATGCGCATAGGGACAAGGGGCAGACGCAACACATTCTCGATGAAGCCCATCTCCGAGAGCATTGCCTTCACACCGGCAGGATTACCGTCGACGAATAGCAGCGAGAAAAGGTCGGTAAAGCGGTGATGAATCTTGCGGGCAGGGTCATACTCGCCACGCATCTGCAGACGGATCATCTTCGAGAATTCCTTAGGCAGGGCGTTACCAATCACACTGATCACACCCACAGCGCCACAGCTCACCATAGGGAAGGTCAGCGAGTCGTCGCCGGAGATCACATCAAAGTCATTAGGCTTGTTCTTGATGATCTCGTCCACCTGCTCCAGATTTCCGCTGGCCTCCTTAATAGCCACGATGTTCTGACAGTCGCGGGCCAGACGCACGGTGGTGGCAGCCTGCATGTTCACACCTGTACGACCAGGTACATTATACAACACCACCGGCAGTTTGGTGGCAGCGGCAATCGCCTTGAAATGCTGATAGAGTCCTTCCTGCGAGGGTTTGTTGTAATAGGGGCAGACACTCAAGATACCATCGATACCCCTGAAGTCGCCATTCTTCAGTTCCTCAACTACAGCTGCAGTGTTATATCCGCCACAACCCATCAGGATGGGCACACGCCCTTGCACATAGTCCACGATGGTGTCCTTGATTTTCTGCTTCTCTGCGGGTGTGAGCACAGGTGTTTCTCCGGTTGTCGCGAGGATACAAAAAAAGTCGGCGCCGTTGCTGAGCTGATAGTCAACCAGACGTATCAGAGCCTCGTAGTCAACGGAGCCGTCTTCCTTGAATGGGGTGATCAGGGCAATGCCCAGTCCCTTAAAAATATTGTGTACCATACAGTCTAATTCAAATCGGCTGCAAAGGTACACAATATTTTTGGATTTTGATTGAAATTACATCAAAAAAGTATTAATCAATCGTACTTTTTTTATCAATCGGCCTTAAACAAGTCCTTAATACCTCCAATCGAGCCGAGCAGGTTCGTAGCCTCGTAAGGCAGATAAACGGTCTTGGTCTTGTCGCCCTCAGCCAGCTCCTGCATCATCTGGATATACTTCTGAGCCAGCAGGTAGTTGGCGGGGTTCGTCGACTTGCCCACAGCCTCGGTGATGAGTTCGATGGCCTTAGCTTCAGCCTCTGCCTTGCGGATACGTGCCTGGGCCTCACCTTCTGCCTCGAGGATAGCCTGATCCTTGGCAGCCTGAGCCTTGTTCACGATGGCTGTACGCTCACCTTCTGATGCCAGGATCTCAGCAGCTTTCTGTCCCTCAGAGGTCAGAATCTGTGCACGCTTGTTACGCTCAGCCTGCATCTGCTTCTCCATCGCTGTCAGCACAGAGTCGGGAGGTGTGATGTCCTGCAGCTCCACGCGGTTCACCTTCACGCCCCACTTGTCAGTAGCATCGTCGAGCACGGCACTCAGCTTCTTGTTGATGGTGTCACGCGAGGTCAGCGTCTCATCGAGTTCCAACTCACCGATGATGTTACGCAGCGTGGTCTGAGTCAGCTTCTCGATAGCGTTAGGCAGGTTGTTGATCTCGTAGGTAGCCTTGAAGGGATCCACAATCTGGAAGTACAGAAGGGCGTTGATCTCCGTCTGTACGTTATCCTTGGTGATCACGTTCTGCTTGGGGAAGTCATACACCTGTTCACGCAGGTCGATGGTAGTCGAATACTGGTAACGTCCGTGATTCAGCACCACGATCGACTTGGCACGGTCGATAAACGGGATAATCACGTTGATTCCTGGTTTCAGAGTGGCGTAGTAGCGTCCTAAGCGCTCAACAATCTTCGTTTCCGACTGAGGGATAATCACAAGGGCCATCTTGGCGAACAGAATCACCAAAACGATAATGGCAATCAATACATAACTCATAATGTCCATAATTTAAGTTGATTATTTAATACTATTCACTATTCACTTTTCACTATTCACTCACTACTGTGATGATGGTGCTCTCGCGGCCGACGACGCGCACGTTTTTGCCATCAGGGATATCCTGCGGTTCGTTGGTGACTGCCTTCCAGATGTCACCGTCGATCTGTACGCGGCCGAACCCGTCAGCCTTCACTGTTTCCACCACCCTGCCCTGACGACCCATCAGCGCATCGGCATTACTCACGCGGGGATCCTCACCCTTGTGGAGATAACGTCTGGCGAAAGGACGCACATAGACGAGTGCAAGGATTGAAAATACAGCAAACATTAGCAGTTGCCAGTAGATACCGCCACCCACGGCTGCTGTAATAGCGGCGAAGACCGATCCGATGGAGAAGCAGATGATGAAGAAATCGCCTGCCATCAGCTCCAGGATCAAGCAGATCACGGCCACAACGGCCCACATCTGCCACATGTGTTGTGCTAAATACTCAATCATAATCGTATCGTTTTAGAGTGATAAAATAAAGTCGTCCCAATCTTTCGAGGAGCCTTTCGTGCCGAACACCTTCGAATAGAGTCGGCTGCGGGTCGTTGCCACACTCTCCTTCGAGTGAGCCGTCAGCAGCGCGATGTCCTTTGGCTGGATTCGCACCTTAATCAGCAGGCTCACGTGGTAGTCTTGTTCCGACATACGGTAGAGGCTATATAGCTTCTCGGTGAAGCCTGTGTAGATGCCGTTCACCAACTCAGTCAGCTCCGTCCAGTCCTGATGCGTTAGACTTCTTCCGCCGTTCAGACAACTCTGAATCCGCTGGTACACGTCCGACGAGAAGATCATCGTCTCTGCATGCTCACGTTTCTCATTCTCCAGGCGCGCCACCTTATTAGTATAATCAAGCGTGGCTTTCTTTTCCTCGAGTTCCAATCGCAGCAGCGAGTTCTCGTCACCCAGCTTCTTCAGCAATGTCTCCAGCTCAACAATCTTCGCCTCGTTTTGGGCGATACTCTGCGAGCTCTGTGCCTGCTGGGCCTCTTGCATCGTACGGATCTTCTCGTGCATGGCCATCATCTTACGGCGGCTGTTCTGTACAGTTACTACGAAGAGAACTGCGTAGACCACCATACCTATTATTAATAGGAACCACTCACGATCTGTGAGGCCGAGGCCGGATGTCATCATCATTGTCTGAATCATGGCGCAAAGTTACGACTTATAAACGATACTTCCAAGTTTTTTCGTTCGCAATAGTTTGCATCTCAATTTGCAATAGTTTGCAGCAGTATTCTCAGTTCTCAAAAGTTTGCAAGCCCTTGATAACCTTGACCACCTTACCGTTCTTCAACCGCATGATATTCAACCCCTTATGCGGCTGCGAGAGGCGTTTGCCATCAGGCGCGAAGATGACTTCTGGCTGATTGCTGTCGGCAGAAGATTTTTCGACCGTAATGATGCCGGTAGTTGAATATTGGTCGTAGCTGAAGGCCTGATCCTTCAGGTCGCCCCACACGAAGCGCTCCAATCCGGGATAGTCGATAAAGGGATTACGGTTCTTCTGGATACCATACACGGTATTATTACGGTTGATCTCCTTCTCGCTTACGGGATCGTTCTTTGCCCACTTCATCAGCATCGCCAGCTGCCAGGCACTCAGACCCGGATAGGCATTGCCGTCGAGCGTGGGCCGCGATTCGGTGTTGTTCTGGTACCAGTCTGCTATTTTCTCCTCATAACAGGTCACCATATAAAAATAGGTACGTGCGAAGTCGCCCTTGTATTCATCGTTGGGTTCAAACACCGTTCCGTCATAACCCTCCACAGTGCATTTGCCAAGTTTGCTGAAGTTGTTGGCAGACTTATAGTCCTCGCCCTTTGTTTCGCCAAAAGGATAGTTGGCTCGTTTGTTATTCACCAGCTTATCAGTTGGGTACATGTGATGCAGGTCGGTATACATCGGCATCACCTTCTTACCGAACCAACTGTTGGGGAAAGAATGCTCGCGGTTGTAGTATTGACCTTCGGTATTGCCACTGCCTGGGTCTTGATCAGTGACGAAAGTGAAGTTTGAGATGCCCGAATACATATCCCACACCTTGCCGTCGGCACGCACGTCGGTCGCCTGAAAGTGTGTCCACAGTGCCTTATAGGCGGCATTCAGGTCGGCACCCTCTTCGTCGCGGTTATACACAATCCCACAGAGTGCGGTCTTCAGTGCCGCTCCTTTCTTTCCGTCGGCAGCCTTATAATACTCGCCGGAATCATTCGGTCCCTGCGCCCAGCTCCCTGCCGCCAGCGACAGCGACATCAGAGAAATAAGTAGTCTTTGTTTCATCAGTATATTTTCATTAGTTATGTTCATCAATCCTATCCCTCCATCGGGAAGAGACCGAAGAGCTTGGCATCGATCATATCCGTCACCTGTTTCAGGTGTTCTGGATTCTCGCCGAACTTACAGTAATCGCCATCGACAATAATCAACTGACCTTTATAGGTTGATATCCAATCTTCATAACGCTTCTCCAGACCCTGCAGGTAATCAAGTCGCATGGTTTGTTCATACTCACGGCCACGTTTCTGGATCTGTGCCACAAGTGTGGGAATGCTTGAACGGATAAAAATCATCAGGTCGGGCAAACGCACCAACGACATCATCAGGTCGAACAGGTCGGAGTAGTTCTCAAAATCGCGGTCACTCATCATCCCTTGCCCGTGCAAATTGGGGGCAAAGATACGGGCATCTTCAAAGATGGTGCGATCCTGAATAATCACTTCATTCGACTTAGAGATCTCCACCACTTCTTTGAAGCGCTTGCTGAGGAAATATATCTGCAGATTAAACGACCATCGGGGCATGTCGGCATAGAAGTCGGCCAGATAGGGGTTGTTGTCTACGGGTTCAAAACGTGGCGTCCAGCCATAACGGTGGGCGAGCAATTTAGTTAATGTGGTCTTGCCACTACCGATGTTTCCTGCTACTGCGATGTGCATAATTTTTTAGAGGTGAGAGGTTAGAGGTGAGAATTGTGAGGTGAGAAGAGTCCGAACAATTCGGCATCGATACGGTCGATGATCTGCGAGAGGTCCTTAGGGTTGTGGATGAAGTCGAGCTGGTCTTTCTCCACCGTCATCACCCTACCCTTGTATTTCTTGTAGATGAAGTCGTCATAGCGCGCGTTCAGGTTCTGCAGATATTCCAGTTGGATGGTCTGCTCATAGTCGCGCCCGCGCTGCTGGATATTGCTCACCAGGTGTGGCACCGATGCCCGCAGGTAAATCATCAGGTCGGGCAATTTCACCAGCGACATCATCTGGTGGAACAGTTCCATATACGTGTCGTAGTCGCGGTTGGTCAGATTACCCATCGCGTGGTTGTTGGCCATAAACACATACACGCCCTCGAAAATCGTACGGTCTTGTATGATGGTATGGTCGGTCTCGGCGATGGCTATCAGGTCGCGGAAACGCTCTTTCAGGAAATACACCTCCAGATTAAACGACCACCGGTGGATGTCCCGGTAGTAGTCCTCCAGATAGGGATTGCCCTCCACGGCCTCGTAACGCGGCTCCCAGCCGTAGTGCTTGGCGAGCAGCTGTGTGAGCGACGATTTCCCGCTGCCGATATTTCCTGCTATGGCGATATGCATCTCAAATATATTTGATTCGGCAAAATTACGATTTTTTTTTGAAATGACAATAAAAAAACAAAAAAATGTTTGTACCTTTGCAGCATGAAACAAATTATTATAGGACTAATCATGGTCGTCTGTCAGACGATGGCCTGCAACGCACAGGTGATAGACACCGTGTTGAACAAAGTGAGTCAGCAACCCTTTAACTTCTCGGTGGCTGTTCCCGACGGAAACTACCGCGTGACGGTGACGCTCGGTAATAAGAAAAAAGCCGGACAAACGGCGGTGCGCGCCGAGTCGAGACGACACTACGTGGATGAGGTCGTGACGAAGAAAGGAAAGTTTGCGACGGTGGAGTTTATCGTGAACAAACACAGTCCGGTGATCGAGGGCGACGTGCGGGTGAAGCTGAAGCCGAGAGAGGTGGACTATAAAAACTGGGACGACTCACTGAATCTTTCATTCTTCGGTTTAATGCCTGCCGTACAAAGGATTCATATAGAGCCAATTACAAATGTAACAACGATATTCCTCTGCGGTAATTCGACGGTGGTGGATCAGGAAGATGAGCCCTGGGCTTCGTGGGGACAGATGATTACCCGCTGGTTCGGTCCGCAGGTGGCCATCGCCAACTTTGCCGAGAGTGGACTGAGCTGTACCACTTTCCTCGCCCAACTGCGATTGGACAAAATCCTTTCTCAATTGAAAAAAGGTGACTATGTGATGGTAGAGTTCGGGCATAATGACGAGAAGGAAAAGAAGGTCGGCGACGGGGCCTGGTATTCGTATTCGCGGAATCTGAAAATCTTCGCCGACCGTGTGAAGGCTGCCGGGGGAAACATCATTTTCTGTACGCCGACGGCCCGCAGGTTCTTCAAGGACGGTCGAATCGAGAATACCCACGGCGACTATCCCGAGGCGATGAAGACGGTGGCCGGAAGAGAACAGGTGCCGGTGATCGACCTCACACGGATGTCGACCACCTTCTACGAAACGCTCGGTGAGGAGGGTTCGAAGAAGGCGCTGGTGCATTATGCCGCCAATACGTTCCCGAATCAGGAGAAGGCGTTGGCAGACAACACGCACTTTAATCCTTACGGGGCTTGGGAGATTGCCAAGATGGTGGTGATGGGTCTAAAACAGATCCAGTCGCCCTTAGCCAGCTATCTGCGGCCAGAGTGGCAGGACTTCGATCCCGCACGGCCGGATGATCCCGACCAATTCGTCTGGCAGATGTCATCAGGTAGCAACCTCACAAAGCCCGACGGGAATTAAAAAATGATATTTTTTAGAGATTATTGCGGGAAGTTGCGATATTTTTCGTACCTTTGCACACTGATTTTTAAAATAATAACGAAAATTAGATGGAAACGACCGCAATTCTGCTTCTGCATTGCCCCGATAAACAGGGCATCATTTCAGAAGTGACTAAGTTTATAACCGACAACAAAGGTAACATTGTCTACCTGGATCAATATGTAGACAAGGTAGATGGCATGTTCTTCATGCGCATAGAATGGGAGCTTGAGGGATTCCTCATTCCCCGCGACAAGCTTTACGACTATATCACCACGCTCTATGCCCAAAGGTATCAGATGAAGTTCTCGCTCTACTATAGTGACAAACGTCCGAGAATGGCCATCTTTGTATCGAAGATGAGCCATTGTCTGTACGACCTGCTGGCACGATGGAAGGCAGGTGAGTTCAACTGCGACATCCCCTGCATCGTGTCGAACCACGAGGATCTTCGCTATGTGGCCGACCAGTTCGGCATTCCCTATTACGTGTGGAGCATCAAGAAAGACCACTCGAACAAGGCCGAGGTAGAGGCTGCTGAGATGGAGCTGTTGAGGAAGGAGGATATCTCGTTTATCGTGCTGGCCCGCTATATGCAGATTATCAGCGACGAGATGATTGCCGAGTATCCGCATCACATCATCAATATCCACCACTCGTTCCTACCCGCCTTTATCGGTGCGAAGCCGTATCATCAGGCGTATGAGCGTGGTGTGAAGATTATCGGGGCCACTTCGCACTATGTGACAGCCGAACTGGATGCCGGTCCGATTATCGAACAGGATGTGACACGCATCACGCATAAGGATACGCCTGAGAGTTTAGTGCTGAAAGGCAAGGATCTGGAGAAGATCGTGCTCTCGCATGCCGTTAGTAAGCATATCCAGCGCAAGATTCTGACGTACAAGAACAAAACGATAATATTTAGTTAATGCAGCGGACTTTATGGACTGACTCGGACTAATATGATGTCCGTAATAGTCCGAGATAGTCCGATGCAAAAAGAAAAAGAGAATGAATGTTGCAATCGTAAAATATAATGCGGGAAATATCTATTCGGTGGTGAATGCCCTCCGAAGGATGGGGATTGAACCCACGCTGACAGACGACGCCGAGCTGCTGAGGAAGGCCGACAAGGTATTGTTTCCCGGTCAGGGCCACGCTGGCGAGGCGATGGACTACCTGAGAGCCCGCCGATTAGACGAGGTTATCAGGGATCTGAAGCAGCCTGTGTTCGGCATCTGCGTGGGACAGCAACTGCTCTGCAAGCATTCGGAGGAGGGCGATACGCAGTGCATCGGTATCTTCGATGCAGACGTGAAGCGCTTCCAGCCACAAAAGCACGAGGACAAGGTGCCCTGCATGGGATGGAATGAATTAGATGTAAGATGTAAGAAGGAAGAAGTAAGATGTGATACGCTGATGAAGGGGCTCGGTGAGCATCCGTACGTGTATTTCGTACATTCATACTATGTGCCAGTATGCGAGGAGACGATTGCAATAGCCGACTATATCCTGCCCTACTCCGCTTCGATGCATAAAGACAATTTCTACGCCTGCCAGTTCCACCCCGAGAAGAGTGGCAAGGTGGGTGAACAAATCCTTAAAAACTTTCTGGAGCTATGATAGAGTTAATACCCGCCATAGATATTATCAACGGTCAGTGCGTGCGTCTGACGAAGGGCGACTACGACCAGAAGACCGTTTACCGCGACTCACCAGCCGAGGTGGCCAAGGAGTTTGAGCAGATCGGCTTCAAGCGTCTGCACGTGGTAGACCTCGACGGGGCCAAATCGAAGCACATCGTGAACAGTTCAGTTCTCCGTCGTGTCACGACGGATACTCAACTTGTTGTGGATTTCGGCGGTGGCATCAAGACCGACGAGGATATCGAGACAGCCTTTGCCGCAGGTGCCTCGATGGTAACTGTGGGCTCCATCGCCGTGACCAATCCAGAACTGTTTATGGGCTGGTTAGAGAAATACGGTGCAGAACGGATGATTCTTGGTGCTGACGTGCGCCACGGAAAAATCAGCATCAACGGCTGGAAGGAGGATTCGACTGAGGATCTACTGCCCTTCCTGAAAAAATACATCGACGCCGGCGTAAGGATGGTGCTCTGCACGGAAATTTCGAAGGACGGCACGCTGTCGGGACCTGCCATCGACCTCTACAAAGAGATGATGGACACCTATCCCCAATTACATCTAATCGCCAGCGGTGGAGTATCATCGATTGACGATATCAAGGCCCTCGAGGCAGCAGGCATCCCCGCCGTTGTCTTCGGCAAAGCCATCTACGAAGGTCGCATCGACCTGAAAGAACTGATTGTAGAATTTGGCAGCGGACAAACACGGACTAACACGGACGAATCAGAAAGTCCGAGAAAACCCGATACTGTCCGATGCAAAAATAAATAGCATCATGGGTTTAGCAAAGAGAATAATACCCTGTCTGGATGTGAAGGACGGCGAAACCGTCAAGGGCACGAACTTCGTGAATCTGCGGAGTGCGGGCGACCCCGTGGCTTTGGGCAAGGCCTATAGCGAGCAGGGGGCCGACGAGCTCTGCTTCCTCGATATCACCGCAAGCTTCGAGGGGCGCAAGACCTTTACGGAGATGGTGACACGTGTGGCGCAGGAAATCAATATCCCCTTCACCGTGGGCGGTGGCATTAACGAACTGGCAGATGTAGAGCGACTGCTCTATGCCGGTGCCGACAAGGTAAGTGTGAACTCTGCCGCCATCCGCAGACCAGAGCTTATCAATGAGATTACGAGCAGGTTTGGCTCGCAGGTGTGTGTCTGCGCTATCGATGCCCGATTGGATGAGGATGGCTGGCACTGTTATCTGAAAGGCGGTCGTGAGCGCACGGAACGCGGACTTTTTGAATGGGCCCACGAGGCTCAGGAGCGCGGTGCGGGCGAGATACTCTTCACCTCGATGAACCACGACGGTGTGAAGGAAGGCTATGCCAACGAGGCTCTCAGAGAACTGGCCGACAACCTCTCGATACCCATCATCGCCAGCGGCGGTGCGGGCTGTAAGGAGCATTTCCGCGATACCTTCATCGAAGGCCATTCGGATGCCGCCTTAGCCGCCAGCGTATTCCACTTCGGCGAGATTCCCATACCCGAACTCAAACAATATTTAAAATCAGAAGGAATAAACGTACGTATATGAAAATAGATTTTGAAAAAAGCGGCGGCTTGGTGCCCGCCATCATTCAGGATGCCAACACCAAGAACGTGTTGATGCTCGGCTATATGAACAAAGAGGCCTTCGAAAAGACGATAGCAACGAAGAAGGTGACTTTCTGGAGCCGCTCGCGCAACTGTCTCTGGACCAAGGGCGAGACTAGCGGAAACTTCCTTAATCTGGTGAGCGTGGCTGTAGACTGCGACAATGACACCCTGCTCGTGAAGGCTATTCCCGACGGGCCCACCTGTCACACAGGTACCGACACCTGCTGGGGCGAGAGCAATGAGAGCAATCCCCTGCTCTTTTTAGAGGAGTTGCAGAACTTCATCGACAAGCGTCATGAGGAAATGCCAGAAGGCAGCTATACCACATCGCTTTTCAAGGACGGTATCAACCGTATTGCCCAGAAAGTGGGTGAAGAGGCTTTAGAGGCTGTGATCGAGGCCACCAACGGCAGCAAGGAGAAGCTGGTGTATGAGGCCTCGGATATGATCTACCACCTGATTGTGCTGCTCACCAGCAAGGGGCTGCGCATTGAGGATATCGCCACTGAGCTCCGCAAGCGTCATGATCCCAACTGGGACAAAAAGCGTCGCGAGGCCAAGGCGAAAGGGGAAATGGAATAAAATTGTAAATTGTCAAATTATAAATAATACGATGCTGGTTGAATATAAGAAAGCGAATATCTGTCAGAGAGAGGGTGAGAGCGTGCTTGAGAACGTGAACTTTTGCGTGAATGAGGGCGATTTCATCTATCTCATCGGACGCGTAGGCTCGGGAAAGAGCAGTCTGCTGAAGACCATCTACTGCGAACTCGACATCGACGAGGCTGAGAAGGCCGAGGTGCTGGGACAGGATCTGTTGGAGATACGCCGTAAGGATATCCCCGCCCTGAGAAAGCAGATGGGTATCATCTTTCAGGATTTCCAGTTGCTCACCGACCGCAATGTCTACAAGAACCTGCGTTTCGTACTGCTATCGACAGGCTGGAAGGATAAGCAGCAGATCGACGCCCGCATCCAAGAGGTGCTCGAAGCGGTGGATATGAACGACAAGGCTGAGAAGATGCCCCACGAGCTCTCGGGTGGCGAGCAGCAGCGTATCGCAATTGCCCGTGCCATTCTGAATCATCCGAAGATGATCGTAGCCGATGAGCCCACCGGCAGCCTCGACGCAGAGACAGCAGAAAACATCCTCGAACTACTGAGGAAGATCTCACAGAAGGGAACGGCTGTGATTATGACTACCCACAATATACCTTTGCTCGACAAATACCCAGGCATTGTGTATCGTTGTGAAGAAGGCAAGGTGGTAACTATTGATAATTTGATATACGGATAATGGATAATTAAAATAATAAAGGAAATGAAAGTAATGAAATTCGGCGGCACATCCGTCGGCACTCCACAGAGAATGAAAGAGGTGACGCAACTCGTCACTAAGTCAGGAGAACCAGTCTTCGTCGTACTCTCAGCGATGTCAGGCACCACAAACTCACTGGTGGAAATCTCCGACTATCTGTACAAGAAAAATCCTGATGGCGCTAATGAGGTAATCAACCGTCTGGAGCAGAAGTATCTGAAGCACGTTGAGGAGCTTTACAGCAAGGACGAGACGAAGCAACAGACACGTGAGTTCCTTAAGGGTGAGTTCGACTACCTGCGCTCGTTCACTAAGGAACTGTTCACCAGCTTCGAGGAGAAGAGCATTGTGGCTCAGGGCGAGATGATGTCCACCAATATGGTGGTGAACTACATGAAGGAAATCGGTATCAAGGCCGTACTGCTCAATGCCCTCGATTTCATGCGCACCGACAAGAACTCAGAGCCCGACCCCGTGTATATCAAGGAGAAACTGAACGCCATTCTCGAAGAGAACGAGGGCGCACAGGTGTACATCACCCAAGGATTCATTTGTCGTAATGCCTACGGTGAGATCGACAACCTGCAGCGTGGCGGTTCCGACTACACAGCCTCGCTCGTAGGTGCTGCCATCGGTGCTGAGGAAATTCAGATCTGGACCGATATTGACGGTATGCACAACAACGACCCACGTGTGGTGGATCACACCGAGCCCGTACACCAGCTGCACTTCGAGGAGGCTGCAGAGCTGGCATACTTCGGTGCGAAGATCCTACATCCAACGTGTGTGCAGCCAGCAAAGTATGCCGGTATCCCCGTGCGTCTGCTAAACACGATGGATCCCGATGCGGAAGGTACCACCATCAGCAATGCCACCGAATACGGAAAGATCAAGGCCATCGCTGCCAAGGACAACATCATTGCCATCAAGATCAAATCGTCGAGAATGCTTTTAGCAACGGGTTTCCTGCGCAAAGTGTTCGAGATCTTCGAGAGTTATCAGACACCGATTGATATGGTCTGCACCTCAGAGGTGGGCGTATCAATGAGTATCGATAATTCCGCCCATTTGGGAGAGATCGTCGACGAGCTGAAGAAATACGGTACTGTGACAGTTGACACGGGAATGTGTATCATCTGCGTGGTGGGAGATCTTGACTGGTCGAACATCGGCTTTGAGACACTCGCCCTTGATGCACTGAAAGATATCCCCGTACGTATGGTGAGCTATGGTGGTTCGAACTACAACATCTCATTTCTCATCCGCGAGGAAGACAAGAAACGCGCTCTGCAGAAACTGAGCGATACGATTTTTAATAAGTAGACAAGGAGCCAAGGATACAAGAATACAAGACTAATAGACAAGACGATGGGAAAAGGAATATTTCCAATAGAGAGGTTTCAGAAGATTCAGACGCCTTTCTACTATTACGATACGGAGGTGTTGCGCCAGACACTGCGCACCATCAACGAAGAGGCTGGCAAACATGAGGGCTTTGTGGTACACTATGCCATCAAGGCCAATGCCAACCCCAAAATCCTGCGCATCATCCGTGAGGCTGGACTCGGTGCCGACTGTGTGAGCGGTGGTGAGATAGAAGCTTGTATTAAGGCCGGCTATCCTACCTCGAAGATCGTATATGCCGGTGTGGGCAAGGCCGATTGGGAAATCAATCTAGGTTTAGACAATGACATCTTCTGCTTCAACGTAGAGAGCATCCCCGAATTAGAGGTCATCAATGAACTGGCAGCGAAGAAAGGCAAGGTGGCACGTGTTGCCTTTCGTCTGAATCCCAATGTGGGAGCACATACCCACGCCAACATCACCACGGGTCTCGCAGAAAACAAGTTCGGCATCGCCATGCGCGATATGCTCACCATAATCAACGAAGCCCAGAACATGGCGAACGTAAAATTCGTGGGGCTGCATTTCCACATCGGCTCACAGATCCTTGATATGGGTGATTTCCAGGCGCTCTGTAATCGTGTGAACGAATTGCAGGATGAACTGGAGCATCATCGTATCCAAGTGGAGCATATCAACGTGGGCGGAGGTCTGGGCATAGACTACGAGCACCCCAACCGTCTGCCCATCCCTGATTTCAAGGCCTACTTCGACACCTACGCCAAGAAACTCAAGCTACGCAACGGTCAGACGCTGCACTTTGAGTTAGGGCGTGCAGTGGTAGCCCAGTGTGGGTCGCTTATCACGCGTACATTATATATTAAAGAAGGAGCCACTAAGCGCTTCGCCATTGTCGACGCCGGTTTCCCCGACCTCATTCGTCCCGCCCTCTATCAAGCCTATCATAAGATAGAGAACATCACCAGCGAGGGGCAAAAAGAAGCTTACGACGTAGTGGGACCCATCTGTGAATCGACCGATGTCTTTGCCAAGCAGATAGACTTGAACAAGACCCGTCGCGGTGACCTGTTGGCCATTCGTAGCGCAGGTGCCTATGGCGAGATTATGGCCTCACAATATAACTGTAGAAAATTGCCAAAAGGATATCTCAGCGATGAATGAATTCTCTGTCATCATGACCGTCTTCGACAACGGCAGCGACCTGGAACAACACCTACCCGCCTTTCTGACGCAGCAGTATGAGCCAGGCTACGAAGTTATTGTCGTCGACGAGTCATCGACTGATAATACCGATGATGTGCTGAAGCTAATGAAGCAACAGTATCCTCATCTTTACTCCACCTTTCTTCCCAAGCCCGATATCCATATCGTAAGAAAAAGACTTGCTTTAACAATTGGTGTGAAAGCTGCTAAAAAAGAGTGGATTATATTCTCTGATATTCATACGTTTCCACAGAGTACAACTTGGCTTCAGGAAATCTCTGACAACCTAGGCAAGAGCTCTGGCATTATGCTGGGACGCTACAAAAAAGGCGAACTGAAGATGCGTCTATTCGAAGATATGGAAGCGGTGAGTGACTATATCATCAAGAGCGAACGCCAACAAGCCGACGGTCACAAAGGCACCCGAATGAGAAAACTCAGAGGCAAGTATGATTTCATTGCGGTGAAAGCCAACGAGGCCCACGAGCTTCTGAAATATTTTGAGCAGCCAATAGGATTTTGCCGTCTGCTCAGTCTCCGCATGAGTATTTTCTTCCGTAATCTCTTTTAATTCATGAAGATTCTGCACGTCTATCCGAAAAATGATGAGATGGTGGCGCAACACGTCATCCAGCTCATGGAAAGCATGCAGTTCAGTGCAGAGGTGCAGGCCGTGAGTGACCTCTCTGACTTCAAAAACGTGTGTACTAACTTCGAACCCGATATTGTGCATTGTCACGGCTGCTGGCAATATGGCATTGTGAATGCGGGTAATTTTGCCCGTAAACAAGGCGCAAGAATCGTGCTATCGCCACATGGGCAGTTGGAGCCGTGGGTGTTAGAAGAGAAACCCCTGCAGGAGAAGTTCCATAAGACCGTCCTCTGGCAGAAGCCCTTTGTAGAAAAAGCTTTTGTGCTTATAGCTTTTGGCAAGATGGAGCAGCAATATCTGACACAGCTGAATTGGAATCCCCGCATTGAGGTTATCCACAATGCGGTCATCACCAACAGCACCACCAGGGAGAAAATGTGTACCCAGACGTTTGCCGTCTATCAGAAAGTGCTCGACTCGAGTGTGCTCGAACAAATGGACGACGACACGCAACAGCTTATGGCCACGATCATCAAGATAGGCATCTTAGGCGATGCGAGATGGAACCAAGAAGAAGAAATCAGGAGTCAGGAGATTGACTGGCGACGCATGCTTATCTATGCCCAGCATCAGAATATCCGCAACTATATTGACTACGGCATTAATCTCCTCGGTCTCTCGGCCCTCAGCCTTGATACAGAGAAACTACCCGCCTATTTCCCAGAGAGTTATCAACTTCCACAATCCATCAAAACGATAATTGGCGATTATAAGGGTGATGAGACCGACTTCCTGGTGCGTATGATCCGTCAGATAGAGAAGCAACCACTTCTGCTTCACCTAATAGAGTTTACCCGTGAGCTCTATCGCGACACCGTCGACGACGATGCTCTGCAGGAAGCAATCGAAGAGAAAGGCCTAACGAAGTTCACAGGCCGATTGATGCAAGTGTTACATGAGCAGACCCTCCTGGACGAAGGCTACATGATCGTTGACCCCATCGACGACCGAGGCACACAGAAAATACGCGAATCCATTTCTAATCACCTGAAAATATGACATCTAACCATCACTACAACGAATCCGACAAGCACTATCTGCAACTGTTGTCACAATCGTTTCCCACCATTGCCGATGCAGCCAAGGAGATTATCAACCTCGAGGCCATCATGAATCTGCCCAAGGGAACAGAGCATTTTCTAGCCGATCTGCATGGTGAGAGTGAAGCTTTCCAACATGTGTTGAAGAATGCCTCTGGAAATATCAAGCGTAAGGTGAACGAGCTTTTCGGCAACACCATCCGAGAATCAGAGAAGAAAGAACTCTGTACACTGATCTATTATCCCGAGGAGAAACTTGAACTGATCAAGGCTCAGGAGACCGACCTCGTCGACTGGTATCGCATCACCATCCATCAGTTGGTACGTGTGTGTCGTGATGTATCGTCGAAATATACCCGAAGCAAAGTACGCAAGTCCCTGCCTGAGGATTTTTCCTACATCATCGAAGAACTGCTTCATGAGCGCACCGACGACATCGATAAGGCAGCATACGTGGCCGTGATTGTGAATACGATTATCTCCACAGGTCGTGCTGACGACTTTATCTGTGCCATCTGTAACGTGATACAGCGTCTAGCCATCGACCAGTTGCATATCCTTGGCGACATATACGACCGCGGGGCTGGGGCCCATAAAATTATGGATACCCTGAGGCAATATCATTCATGGGATATACAATGGGGTAATCACGATATTCTGTGGATGGGGGCTTCAGCAGGTAATGACGCCTGCATCTGTAATGTGCTACGTCTCTGCCTACGCTATGCCAACCTGAGCACCATTGAGGAATATGGCATCAACCTCGTGCCTCTGGCCACCTTCTCTCTCGAGATCTATGGTGACGACCCCTGCGAAGAATTTCTTCCCCGACTATTGCCTGGCAACGAGATGGACGAAAAGACACGCCAACTCACAGCTAAGATGCACAAGGCCATCGCTGTGATACAATTTAAGGAGGAAGCCCAGATTTTCAAGCGCCATCCCGAGTGGCAGATGGAAGACCGCTGTCTTTTCGATCATGTGAATTACGAGAAAGGTGTCTGCGAAATAGATGGCCAAGAGCACAAGATGGGCTCTTGTCATTTCCCTACCATCGACCCAGCCCATCCAAACAAACTCACCGACGAGGAAATGCTTCTCATGCAGAAGCTTCACCACTCTTTCCGCATTTCCGAGAAACTCCACAAGCATATCCGCACGATGCTCTCACACGGTTGCATGTATGCCATTCATAACTCCAATCTGCTTTTCCATGCGTCGATTCCCTTGAACAACGACGGCTCGCTGAAGGAGGTGGAGATCTATCCCGGAAAGAAATACGCAGGCAAGGACCTGATGCATAACATCGGCATGTTGATACGCGCTGCATTTCAAGCCAACAGCACCAGCGGTGAACTCGCAACAGCCCCGGAAGAATATCCCCGAGATTATGCCCGCGATTATTTTCTATATCTCTGGTGCGGAAAGGACTCCCCACTATTCGACAAATCGAAGATGGCCACCTTTGAACGCTATTTCCTCAAGGATGAAGAGACGTTCAAGGAAGAAAAGGGAAACTATTTCAAACTACGTAATTCCGAGGAAGTATGCGACCGCATTCTTGATGCCTTCGAGGTGAAGGGCGACAACCGACACATCATCAACGGTCATGTGCCTGTGCATGCTTCGAAAGGCGAGAATCCCATCAAGGCTGGCGGACGACTGATGGTGATTGACGGTGGTTTCTCTGAAGCTTATCATAAAGAGACGGGCATCGCTGGATACACGTTGGTCTATCACTCACGCGGTTTCCAATTGGTGCAGCATGAGCCATTCACCTCGGCCCGCGACGCCATTGTCCGCGAGACGGATATCAAATCGACCAAACAAATTGTGGAGATGTCGGCACATCGCATTTTAGTCGCGGATACTGATAAGGGCGAAGAATTACGTGCTCAGGTGCGTGATCTGAAGGAGCTGCTCTATGCCTACCGTCACGGCATCATCACCGAGAAACGGCGTTAGAAAAATAATTATTCTGCGTAGTCAGAGAATTGTTTTCTCTGAGGTATGTCACGATAATAGAAGAAGTCTTTACGCAGGGTGATATTGCCCTCGTAAGGCAGCTTGGAATAACGGTGTTTGATGTAGCATTCGCCCGTCAGATCACCAATATCGTCGAGCTTCAGTTTCAAACGTATCTGCCCATTCTCATCCGTTGTATCATCCAGATAGAGATAGTCGCCATCAAAGGATGTATTCACGCTATGATAACTGTGCAGGCGGTAAATCGTACACTCCGTACATTTCAGCCCCTTATCAGTCATTACCAGTCGCAACAGCAACTTCGGTGCGTCTTCATATACCCAGCCCCAATAGCCAGTGAATACACGACCTTTCTCACGCACTTCCATGAGGTCGTTGATGAACTTCCTCATCTCCTTTACCTCCGAGTATTCTTTCCGTTCACCAGCCTCATCGCCAGAATAGCTCACGAAATTATCGACAAACCAGTCATTGCGCTCAAACTTCAGTTCCAGCGTCATGGTGTTATGCTTTCCGAAATTACGGATGTCCATTTCCACCGTAGCCGTTGAATCGGTAAGAATTTCTATTTTCTTAGCGTTATAGGTCCATTCTGGCGAGCAGTCCTGTCCCATGATCCAATGATCGTAATCCAGACAGACGAAGCCCGTTTCTTCATTCAATTGCAAAGTCTGTTGTAGAAGAGCGTAATAACGCTGAGAGCAGAAAGCGCTGTCGAGATACATCTGACGATGGTAGACCTGATTATAGATAGTGTCTATGCGCTGTCTGATATAAGTTTCAGAATGTTTATCTACGATGGTCTCATTATCCCTCGTCTTATTGCCGCAGGACATCCATAGACCCGTCACCATCAGGCTCAAGATTACTATAATGAGAACGCTCTTATTCATATTTCTTTTCTGAAAGGACAGGCAGTGAAATGTGATAGCGAACGGCGAGGAAGCGGATAAGACAGGTGATGATGAAGCTAATGACAGCACACCACTCTACTTGCAAGCCAAATTCCGCAAAGCACCAATAGAACACACCCCCCAACACAGAAGCCATTGCATAAATCTCCTTATGAAAAATAACTGGCTCGTTGTTGAGTAGCACATCACGGATAACACCACCCGCAGAACCCGTGATGCACCCCATTATAATGGCAACCCAAAACGGTTGACCAAAGAGAATACTCTTCTGAATACCTGCAATGGTAAAAAGAGCGAGACCCAAAGTATCAAATACGAACCAAGCGTTCTTCAACGGTTCCATCCATTTGCCAAACAACACTACCGTCATCAGCGCAACACCCGTACATATCATATAGATAGGCGTGGTCATCCAGAAGGGCGTGGTGCCTAACATGACATCGCGGATAGTTCCACCACCAATGGCCACAGCGATGCCACAGACATAGCCACCAAACCAATCGAAATGTTTTGCAGCAGCATGACGGATACCCGAGATGGCAAAGGCAAAGGTACCCAGCAGTTCAATAATATAGATGATATAATCACTATTCATTTTTCAAACCTTTTACCCCAATAATTCTTCATCCGTTCCACAAGTTTCTCCTCAGCAGGTGAGAGTTGTCCGTGCCAGATACGCTCATTCGCCAGTTCATCGGGCATATATTGCTGGGGGGTAAAATGTCCCGGGTAATCGTGAGGATACTTATAGCCGTCGTGATAGCCTAACTCCTTCATCAGTTGCGTAGGTGCATTGCGGATAGGTAGCGGAACAGGCAGATTACCTGTACGACGCACCAGATCAAGGGCAGCATCAATGCCTAAGTAGGCGCTGTTGCTCTTGGGCGAAGTAGCTAAATAGACGGTAGCCTCAGCCAAGGGGATACGTCCCTCAGGCCAGCCAATCTTATTGACGGCATCGAAGGCGGCATTGGCCAACAGCAGAGCATTAGGATTGGCAAGACCGATATCCTCAGCAGCAGAGATGACCAACCGACGGGCGATGAACACTGGGTCTTCACCACCTTCGATCATCCGAGCCAACCAGTAGAGGGCGGCATCGGGGTCGCTGCCACGAATCGACTTGATGAAGGCGGAGATGATGTCGTAGTGCATCTCGCCATCCTTGTCATAAGCTAAAGGGTTCTGCTGGAGGCGAAGGTTCACCAGTTCATCAGTGATCACGATGGGAGAATCAGAATACTCGGAGTTTTCGGAGTAATCGGAAGATTCTGACTCCACCACCAGCTCCAGAATATTCAGCAGCTTGCGGGCATCGCCACCGCTGAAGCGTAGCAGGGCGCCCGTCTCTTTAAGTTCGATATGCTTCTCTTTGAGGATGACATCGGTATGAATAGCGCGATTGAGCAACTGCAGCAGATCGTCTTTCTCAAGCGACTTGAGCACATAGAGCTGACAACGGGAGAGCAAAGGACGGATCACCTCGAAAGAAGGATTCTCGGTAGTGGCACCAATCAAAGTCACGATACCGCGCTCCACAGCTCCTAAGAGAGAGTCCTGCTGTGACTTGGAGAAACGATGGATCTCGTCGATAAAGAGGATAGGCGACGCCTCATTGAAAAAGCGACCCTTCTGCGCCTTCTCAATCACTTCGCGCACATCCTTCACACCACTGGTCACTGCAGAAAGCGTGTAGAAAGGTGTCTCCAGTTTGTGGGCAATGATCTGCGCCAGTGTGGTCTTGCCAACACCCGGAGGTCCCCAGAGGATAAACGACGAGATACGCCCCGCGTCGATCATTTTCCGCAGGACGGCCCCCTCGCCTACTAAATGCTGCTGCCCGATATAGTCGTCGAGCGTACGAGGACGGAGTCTTTCAGCCAGTGGTTGTGACATATTTGATTGCAAAGATACACTAAAATGCGAAAAGAACAAAAAAAATGGCCAAATATTTGTAAATAATAAATAAAGTTTATACATTTGCAGAAAATTAGCAAAAAACGATAAAAAATGGCAAAAACAAAACAACAAACAGAAGATGTGAATGTCGTGTCATTAAAGACACTTACAAAGAGTTCCGTATGGGATGTACAGGAGAATGACGTGTTTCGTATGCTTGATTCCGGTATCAAGGATGCAGATATCCGCGAAAACCTGCGCCACTATATAGACCTGATCCGCAGCGCCTTCGAGATTATCGACATCAAGGAAGATGTCAACAACGTGAAAAAGACCTACGAAAAGAAAGGCTACAAGGTCTTCACGCTGAAGATTGAAGATAAGAAACTCTCGTGGGGCATCAAAAAGAAGCCCATCCTTCGTGTCACAGATCTGACCTATGAGAATATCCGTCACATATCTGCCAACAAGTTGCTGGAGGTGATTGAGCGCAACTTCGGAGGTGGATGGGATTCACTCTCACAGTCTATTCAGGACATTATCCTAAGCGGCTTCGACATCTCTACTACCACCCTACCTAAAGACCGACTGCACAAGAAGGGCGGCATGTACGAAAAGAAAGTGGAAGACGGCTTTGAGGTACTTGAGATTGAGAAGGGCAACTGGGTTGAGGCCATCTTCGCCAAGCTCAAGCCTGAACAGGAAAAACCCAAGATGAAGTATGACTCTGAGGATGATGAAGAACTCGGCGACGAGGAAGACTTTGAGGTACAGGACGACTACAAGAACCACGACGATGAGGACGACACTGTGGAGGATCCCGATGACGACGAGATCACTGAGGACAACTACTCTACAATGATGGATCTGGGTGGAGAAGACCCCGATGACGAGGCAGCTCAGTTGTCGGACTACGTAGACGAATAATCACCATTTTTAAACCATAATTAAATCAACACCAACATGAACATTCCTTCAGTATTCTGGCTCGTGCCCATCGCATCGGTTGTGGCATTGGGCATGGCGTACACCTTCTTCCGTCAGATGATGGCGGCCGACGAGGGTACGCCCCGCATGAAAGAGATTGCTCTCTATGTACGTAATGGCGCAATGGCCTACCTCAAACAACAGTACAAAGTGGTAGGCATCGTATTTGTTGTACTCTGCGCCCTCTTCGCCTTCATGGCGTATGGCCTTAACGTACAGAACCCCTGGGTTCCTTTCGCCTTCCTGACAGGCGGTTTCTTCTCCGGTCTAGCAGGTTTCTTTGGCATGAAGACCGCTACCTATGCTTCTGCCCGTACGGCTAATGCTGCCCGTGAGAGTCTCGACGCAGGTCTGAAAATCGCCTTCCGCTCGGGTGCAGTGATGGGACTCACCGTTGTGGGTCTCGGACTGCTCGACATCGCCATCTGGTTCGTGGTACTGAACCATTTCGACCAGGACGGACTCATCTCCATCACTACCACCATGCTGACCTTCGGTATGGGCGCCTCTACACAGGCTCTCTTCGCCCGTGTGGGTGGCGGTATCTACACGAAAGCAGCCGATGTGGGTGCTGACATCGTGGGTAAGGTGGAGGCCGATATCCCCGAGGACGATCCCCGCAACCCCGCAACTATTGCCGATAACGTGGGTGATAACGTAGGTGACGTGGCTGGTATGGGTGCCGACCTCTATGAGAGCTACTGCGGCTCCGTCTTGTCTACTGCAGCCCTTGGTGCAGCTGCCTTCGGTGTGGCAGGTCTCGATATCCAGCTCAAGGCTGTGATTGCCCCAATGCTGATTGCCGCTGTGGGTGTATTCCTCTCACTGTTAGGTATCTTCCTGGTTCGTACCAAGGAAGGCGCTACGATGAAGGATTTGCTCCGCTCACTCTCATTAGGTACTAACGTGAGCGCTGTGCTCATCGCCATCGCTACCTTCGGAATCCTTTATTTCTTAGGTATCGAGAACTGGTTAGGTCTCTCCTTCTCTGTGATCTCCGGTCTGGCAGCAGGCGTGATCATCGGACAGGCTACAGAATACTACACCTCTCACTCGTACAAACCTACCCAGAAGATCTCTGAGGCAGGACAGACGGGTGCAGCAACCGTGATCATCAAGGGTATCGGTACAGGTATGATTTCCACCTGTATACCTGTGATCACCATCGGTGTGGCCATCATGCTCAGCTACCTCTGTGCCAACGGTTTCGACCTCTCTATGACGTCTGAGAGCCTGTCGCACGGTCTCTATGGTATCGGTATTGCAGCCGTCGGTATGCTCTCTACGCTGGGAATCACATTGGCTACGGATGCCTACGGACCTATTGCCGACAATGCCGGTGGTAATGCAGAAATGTCGCAGTTGGGCGAAGAGGTTCGTCATCGTACGGATGCCCTCGACGCATTAGGCAACACCACCGCTGCTACTGGTAAGGGCTTTGCCATCGGTTCTGCTGCTCTCACGGCACTCGCACTGTTAGCCTCCTATATCGAGGAGATCAAGATTGCAATGACCCGTGCCGACGTGATGATGAACGATGTGAAAGGCGACCTTATCTCGGCTGCCGATGCCAATATCCCAGATTTCATGAACTACTTCCAGGTGAACCTGATGAACCCGAAAGTGCTCGTTGGTGCCTTCATCGGTGCGATGGCCGCCTTCCTGTTCTGTGGTATGACCATGGAGGCAGTAGGCCGCGCTGCTGAGAAGATGGTGCAGGAGGTACGTCGTCAGTTCAAGGAGATTGCCGGTATCCTCGAAGGAACAGGCACACCTGACTATGGCCGTTGCGTTGAGATATCCACCCGTGCAGCCCAGCACGAGATGATAATCCCGTCGGTATTGGCCATCATCATCCCCATCGTCGTGGGATGCGTACTCGGCGTGGCTGGTGTCTTAGGACTCTTGGTAGGCGGTCTGGCAGGTGGCTTCACACTGGCTGTGTTCATGGCCAATGCAGGTGGTGCCTGGGATAATGCAAAGAAGAATATCGAAGAAGGTGCCTTCGGAGGCAAGGGCTCGTTTGCCCATAAGGCTTGTATCGTGGGTGACACCGTTGGTGACCCCTTCAAGGATACGTCTGGTCCGTCGCTCAATATCCTCATCAAACTGATGTCGATGGTGAGCATCGTGATGGCAGGACTCACAGTCGCCTTCATGTAAACATAAAAATTAGCCGCTGAGTTTCAGCGGCTAATTTTTTGTAACTTATTGATTCCTCTCTCCGTACAAAGTCCTCGTAGCAGGACCAACGGCATCCCCCGGAATATTTCCTTGATACTAAACTTGTTATAGAGGCGTTCCTCCTGAATATAACGACCTATCGCTTCGAACAGATGCACTGCCAGTTCGTAGTTGATGTCGTCGCGGAAATAACCTTCCTGCACACCACGCTTAAAGAACTCCATCATATTCTCACGCGAGCTCTTCTTCTCACGGTTCAGATAACGGAGTACACGCGGATACTTCACAAGATCGTCATAAAACAGAGGATTGATGGCATTCGCCTCCTCAACTCTCATGTGGTACACCTTCAGCAGAATCTCCATCAGGTCATTTTCCTTGCCCATTTCTATGAACTTTGCCTTCCGATTCTCACGGGCGGTCTTCACCCCCTCATAGATCAATTCCTCCTTGGTGGTATAAATCTCATACATGGTGCGCTTCGAAATGGTTAGGATCTCCGCAATATCGTCCATCTTCACTGCACGGATACCTTTCTCTGTAAACTCCTTCATCGCAGTCTTGAGAATTACCGCGCGCAAACCTTCCTTATATGCCGTAATTGTTTTCTTTTCTTGCATATTCTTGCATATTTGGCCACAAAGTTACAAAAAAAGATTGAAAAGTACCAAAGGATATGCGAAAAGACAAAAATATTTTGTAATTTTGCGGGCGATTTGCAAAAATACTCATTCGAAAGGATAATAATACACAATTAATAGCATCACAAAAATGGTAAAGATTTCAAAAGAGGCAGCCCTTGAATATCATCAAAGTGGAAGACCTGGCAAGATTGAAGTAAAGCCGACGAAGGCGTACAGAACACAAACAGACTTAAGTTTAGCATACTCCCCGGGTGTGGCTTTCCCATGCCTTGAGATTCAGGAGGATCCCAACAATGCTTATAAGTATACTGACAAGGGCAACCTCGTTGCCGTTATCTCCAATGGAACAGCCGTCTTAGGACTGGGCGACATTGGCGCCATGAGCGGTAAGCCCGTCATGGAGGGTAAAGGTCTGCTCTTCAAGATTTACGGTGGCATCGACGTTTTCGATATCGAGGTGGCTGAGAAAGACCCCGAGAAGTTCTGCGAGGCCGTAGAGCGCATCGCCCCCACTTTCGGAGGCATCAACCTCGAGGACATCAAAGCGCCAGAATGCTTTTATATCGAGGAGCGTTTGAAAAAGACCCTCGACATTCCCGTCATGCACGACGATCAGCACGGCACTGCCATCATCTCCGCAGCAGGCTTGAAGAACGCGATGGAAGTGATTGGTAAAGATATCAAGAAGGTGAAGATCGTGGTGAACGGTGCCGGTGCCGCTGCAATCTCCTGCACAAAACTCTATATGGCCATTGGCGCCCAGAAGGAGAACATCGTGATGCTCGACTCCAAGGGTGTCATCTCCATCGAACGTCAGGACCTCAACGAGCAGAAGAAATTCTTCGCCACCTCGCGCACAGATATCCACACGCTGGCTGAGGCCGTAAAGGATGCAGATGTGTTCGTAGGCCTCTCTAAGGGCAATGTGCTCACGAAGGAGATGGTACGTACGATGGCCAAGGATCCTGTGATCTTCGCACTGGCCAATCCCGTGCCCGAGATCTCCTACGAGGATGCGATGGATGCCCGTCCCGACGTGCTCATGTCTACAGGTCGTACCGACTATCCCAATCAGATTAATAATGTGATTGGCTTCCCCTATATCTTCCGTGGTGCCCTCGATGTTCACGCTACGGCTATCAACGAAGAGATGAAGCTCGCAGCCGTTCACGCCATCGCCGACTTAGCCAAGCAGCCCGTGCCCGATGTAGTGAATGATGTCTACAAAGTGAACAACCTCACCTTCGGACGTAACTACTTTATCCCAAAGCCCGTCGACCCACGCCTCATCACCGAGGTATCCTCAGCTGTTGCTAAAGCAGCCATTGAAAGTGGCGTCGCCCGCAAGGAAATTACCGACTGGGACGAATACAAAGACTCACTGAGCGTACTTCTGGGTCAGGAGACTAAACTCACCCAGAAGCTCTATGCCACAGCCGCAGCTCATCCGCAGCGCGTAGTCTTCGCCGAGGCCGTTCATCCCACCATGCTCAAGGCTGCTGTCCAGGCCAAAGCAGAAGGCATCTGCTATCCCGTTCTGCTGGGTAACGACGAAGTTATCAATAAGTTAGCCAAGAGTCTTGATCTTTCACTTGAAGGCATCGAGATTGTCAACCTGCGCCATCCTTCTGAACAGGAGCGTCGTGAGCGTTATGCCCGCATCCTCACCGAGAAGCGCCAGCGCGATGGCTACACCTTCCAGGAGGCCAACGATAAGATGTTCGAGCGTAACTACTTCGGTATGATGATGGTAGAGACGGGCGAGGCAGACGCCTTCATCACCGGTCTCTACACCAAATACTCGAATACCATCAAGGTTGTCAATGAGGTGATCGGTATCCGTCCTGAATACGAGCACTTCGGCGCCATGCATATCATCAACTCTCCCAAGGGCACATATTATATCGCCGACACCTTAGTGAACGAGAATCCTGATACCGACACCCTCGTCGACATCGCCAAGCTTGCAGCCACTGCCGTGCGCTTCTTCAACGAGAAGCCCATCATCGGTATGATGAGCCATTCAAACTTCGGTTCCTCCACCAGTGCAGGTGCCAAGAAGGTGAAACGTGCTGTCGAGCAGATGCAGGAGATGTATCCCGACCTGCCCATCGATGGTGAGATGCAGTTGGATTGCGCCCTCGACAACGAGCTGCGCGACGAGCAGTATCCCTTCACCCGTCTCAAGGGTAAGAAGGTTAATACCCTCATCTTCCCCAACCTCACCTCTGCCCGCTCCTCTTACAAGATGCTGCAGATGTTGGGTTCCGATGCGGAGATCATTGGTCCGATACAAATGGGACTGAACAAGGCCATCCACTTTATCGACTTCGGTGCTTCTGTTCGCGATGTGGTGAACATTGTTGCTGTCGCAACCATCGATGCCTATGTGGATAAGATCAAGAGCAAGCTCTCCGCCCTCGGCAAGTAAGATTATTGTTAATATATCTTAACTATCACGACGCAGTTTTTACTTTCGAGTAGAAACTGCGTCAAATCGTTATTAGTGTAGGAATGATTATCAACTTAATATTTTCAACTTAATAAAATTAACTTATGAAAAAACTTATTCTATCGATGCTGGCTCTTACAAGCCTGACAGCATTCGCTCAGTTTGGTGCCCCCAGACAGAACCCCATCGTTCCTTCAGCAAAAGCAGAGGTTGAGGATTTCAAGCCTGCTTCCAGCAACCAGGAAAACAAGCAGTTCCCCGCCATCAACTCAAAACGCCAGGTGCGTGCACAGATTTCTGCGCCTCAGGCTACGTTCGTTGGCCTCGACATTGCAGGCAAAATTTATGAGATGACCAAGGATGAGAACGGTGTATGGACAGGTACTTCAGAGCCACAGGACGAAGGTTTCCACTACTATCAGCTCAATATCGACGGTGCTAACGTGCCTGATCCGAACAGTTTGTACTACTATGGCGCTAGCCGTTGGGGAAGCGGCATCGAAGTTCCTTCCGATGACCAGGATTTCTGGCAGGTGAAGAATGTGCCTCAGGGCTCTGTCAGCGAGGTTTTCTATTGGTCTACCTATACCGAGCAGATGCGTCGTTGCCATGTATATCTGCCTCATGAATATTTCACCAATCCCACTAAGAAATTCCCCGTTCTGTATTTGCAGCACGGTATGGGTGAGAACGAGTACGGCTGGGCCGAGCAGGGACACACCGCTCAGATTTTGGACAACCTGATTGCCGAGGGTAAGGCTGTTCCTTGCATCATCGTGATGGATAATGGTCTGAATACACGTCGTCCTGGCGAGGCTGGAGGCTTTGGCGGTTTCGGTGGCCCGCGTCCGCAGGGTGCTCAGGGTGCGCCTCAGGGTCCTCGTCCGCAGGGTGCTCCTGGTCAGGGAGGTCAGCGTCCGCAGGGTGCTCCCGGACAAGGTGGCCAGCGTCGTGGCGGTTTCGGTGGCTTCGGTGGTTTCTCCGAGGGCTTCAAGAATGTGCTCTTCAATGATATCATACCGATGGTTGAGAAGAACTACCGCGTGATTGCCGATCCTCAGCATCGTGCATACGCAGGTCTATCAATGGGTGGCATGCAAGCCCGTGAGATCACACTTGCCAATCCTGAGAAGTTCGCTTATGTTGGCTCATTCAGCAGCGGTGCATGGAGTGTCGACCAGGTGAAGGGTTCAGAAGGTTTCGCCAAGAACGTGAAGCTGCTCTTCATGAGCGGTGGTGGCAAGGAGAACATGGGTTGCGTCGAGGCTGCCAAGAATATCAAGGAGCAGGTCGGTATGAACGCCGTAGGTTACGAATCACCAGGAACCGCCCACGAGTGGCACACCTGGCGTCGTAGTCTCTTTGAGTTCGCCCAGCTTATCTTCAAATAAGATTCCACATACCACATACTAATATACTATTTATCAACGGAGGGGCGGTGTTTGCCAGATGGCAGATGCTGCCTCTTTTCGTTTTGGCACGGTATTTGCAAGTAGATTGTCAAATAGTCAAATTGTAAATATATAAGGTTATGCAAAAAGGTAATATTGGTGTAACGACTGAGAACATATTTCCAGTCATCAAAAAGTTTCTTTATAGTGATCACGAGATCTTCCTCCGTGAGATGGTTTCCAATGCGGTAGATGCCACGCAAAAAATGAAGACCCTGCAGGAAAAGGGCGACTTCAAGGGCGACTTAGGCGATCTCACCGTGCACGTGAATTTCGATGCTGATAAAGGCACCATTACCATCAGCGACCGCGGTATTGGTATGACCGAGGAAGAGATTGATAAGTACATCAACCAAATTGCTTTCTCTGGCGTCAGCGACTTCCTCGAGAAGTACAAGGACAATGCCAACAACATCATCGGCCACTTCGGTCTTGGTTTCTACTCCTCGTTCATGGTGTCGAAGAAGGTAGAGATCATCACCAAGTCATGGAAAGAAGGCTCAAAGGCCGTGAAGTGGAGTTGCGACGGCTCACCAGCCTACGAGATCGACGATGCCGAGCGCGAGGACCGTGGATCCGACATCATCCTCTACATCGACGACGACTGCAAGGAGTTCCTCGACAAGTATAAGCTCGAGGGTCTGCTCCAGAAGTACTGCAAGTTCATGGCCGTGCCCATTGCCTTCGGTAAGAAGCAGGAGTGGTCGAAGGAAGAGAGCAAGATGGTGGATACTGCCGAGGATAATATTATTAATAATGTGGAGCCGCTGTGGACCAAGGCCCCCTCAACACTCAAGGACGAGGATTACAAGTCGTTCTATCGCACCCTCTACCCCATGAGCGACGAGCCCTTGTTCTGGATCCACCTTAACGTCGACTACCCCTTCAACCTCACAGGTATCCTCTACTTCCCGAAGATCAAGTCGAACATCGAGCTGCAGAAGAATAAGATCCAACTCTACTGCAACCAGGTTTTCGTCACTGATCAGGTGGAGGGCATTGTCCCTGAGTTCCTCACCCTGCTCCACGGTGTGATCGACTCTCCCGATATTCCTCTGAACGTCAGCCGCTCCTACCTGCAGAGCGACCGCGAGGTAAAAAAGATCTCCACTTATATTACCAAGAAAGTGGCCGACCGTCTGAAGGCCATCTTCGGCGAGAACCGCAAGGAGTACGAGGAGAAATGGGACGACCTGAAGCTTTTCATCAACTACGGGATCCTTTCCGAGGAAGGTTTCTACGACCGCGCCAAGGATTTCGCCTTGATGAAAGACACCGAGGGCAAGTATTTCACCTTCGACGAATACAAGACTCTCATCGAGGCCAATCAGAAGGATAAGGACGACATGCTCGTCTACCTCTATGCCACCGATAAGGAAGAGCAGTACAGCTACATCAAGGCCGCTCAGGACAAGGGCTACAGCGTGCTGCTGCTCGACGGCCAGCTTGATGTACCCACCATCCAAACCTTGGAGCAGAAGTTCGAGAAGAGCCGTTTTACCCGCGTCGACAGCGACATCATCGACCGTCTCATCGTGAAGAGCGATGCCCCGAAGTCAAACCTTAGCGACGATCAGAGTGACAATTTGTCAGCCGTATTCCGCACCCAGCTGCCAAAACTCGACCATACCGAGTTCATGGTACAGGTTGATGCTCTCGGCTCTGAGGCCCGTCCGGTGGTCATCACCCAGAACGAGTATATGCGCCGTATGAAAGATATGAGTAAGTTCCAGGCAGGCATGGGCTTTTATGGTCAGATGCCTGACAGTTTTAACCTCGTTCTCAACAGCGACCATCCTTTGGTGAAGAAAGTGCTTGACGAGTCTGAGGCCGCCACTGCCGAGGCCTTGAAGCCCATCGTGGCAGAGCTGAAAGGTCAGGAGGCCCGTCTTGCTGCTATCCGTCAGGCACAGGATAAGAAGAAGTACGACGAGATCACCCAAGAGGAGAAAGACCAGAAGGCAGAGGCCGAAAAAGCTGTACAGGCTGAGAAAGACAAGAAGACGGCTGTCATCGCCGACTACGCCAAGTCTAATTCTATCGTCCACCAGCTCATCGACCTGGCGCTTCTCCAAAACGGTATGCTCAAGGGCGAGGCCCTCGACCGTTTCCTCAAGCGTTCCGTCGACCTTATTCAATAAACAAAATGCAATTAGGGCTCGCAATCACTGCGAGCCCTAATAACGTTTTCTAACCAAATAACTAATCATTACTAACTAAAAACCATGTATGAAAAACCAACTTTCACTTTTTTGACGGAATAAAGATACAGATGGTTTAATGTTTTTAGCAAAATATTCTTTTTTTAATAGATCGCGAATTCAACTGGCAAGTGCAATCGCACTTTCTATTGTATGAAGTCCTCTTCATCCTCCAAGACCTCCTTCACAGTGACGGTGAGGATGTCTGTACAGGCGTTTAGTATTTCTTCCTTTTCCCAT
>Ga0310786_10001498_pt1 | contig 37534 bp, 56 predicted proteins | sample AusTroGonzalo_MG_FD_203881 | JGI IMG/M metagenome (GOLD analysis project Ga0310786, IMG submission 203881) | Bovine rumen microbial communities from tropical cattle in Woodstock, Queensland, Australia - Gonzalo_03 (v2) (version 2) | ecosystem: Host-associated > Mammals > Digestive system >... | reverse complement strand
GGGGGGGCGGCGTGTGTTCTGTAATCCCCCCTATGGCCGTGAACTGCCCGCCTGGGTTCGCAAGTGTGCTGCGGAATCCGAAAAGCCGGACACGCTGGTGGTTATGCTTATCCCTGCCCGTACTGATACATCGTACTTTCACGATTACATCTGGCATCGTGCAAAGGAAATCCGTTTCATCCGGGGCAGACTTCATTTCAACGGGTCTAAACATTCGGCCCCGTTCCCTTCTATGATTGTCGTTTTTTAACACAGCTTTATGAAATCAATTCAGTATACACAGAAGTTGCGGCACCTTGACTGGTTGAAGGAAAATGCGAAGGCATACCGTGAACACGCCGAACGGATGCGAAAGGACAATTTCGGCGTTACTATTTCGTACATCCGGTACACGATCCGGGGCGGCGTTTATCAAATAGATGCGAACCCCCACCTGGAAATACCAGCCCGTTACATCTACGGCGGTCTGACAGATGCCCTGGACCGCATACAAAAAGAAATCGAAGATCTTGAAACCGAACTTAAATCCGTAGTCGTAGAGTTATGAAATTAAGGGTTGCCGTTCTGCGTTTTAGAACGAAGTCCGGGGTTACGGTAACAAAGTATTATATCGAATACTTCGGATTTTATTACGGTTGGGATTTCCTGTACCATCATGGTTTAGTGTCATTCCGGAAAAGGGCCGACGCAGAAGAATTTATCCGGCTGTATAATTCAATCAAAAAACACAAAAGATTATGAAACACGAATCCTGCAAGACATGCAAATACTTTTGGGAACCAGATTGCATGTTGCTGTCCCCGGTTCCGATACGGGTAAAAGGTCCGTCCCGGAACTTTTGTTCATATCACAAACCCAAAGAGGACAAAAAGAAATGAACCCGTATACAGACATCCTTTTCCTGTCGTTAATCGTTATCTACATCGTAGATGTGTCCGGCTTTACTGAATCCTGGCTGGGTGCCTTTTCCAAATGGTTGGGGCACCCGGTTAATTCGGTCAAGCCCTTTTCGTGTTCCCTTTGCATGACATGGTGGGCCGGGATCGTCTACCTTATCGTAACGGGGCGGTTCTGCCTTCCCCTGGTCGCTTATGTCGCCCTGTTTTCGTACCTGTCGTTTCCGATTTCGGAGTTTTTGATATTTATCAAAGAAATTTTGTTGAAATGGATTCGGCCCTAACAGACGACAAAAAGGAAAGCATCGTCCGCAAAATTCGGCGGTTCCCCTTCGAAGACCGACGGTACATCATTTATGCCGCCGTCCTTGACCTTGACCGGGACATGGGCAAACCGAACGGACCGGACCGATACGCAATCCTGTTGCGTATAGCTGAACAGGCGACCGGGCACCAGCTTACCGATGAAAGGACCAGGGAAAACACCGACATCCGTACACTTGTCGCAACCGAAATGCGGTCCGAAGGATTTACCCTGGAAGAAATCGGGATCTATATGCGTCGCAACCATAGCACCGTAACACATTATACGAAGATGCTGGAAGACGCTATGAAGTACCCGAAAATGTACGCAGACCTAATCCAGAAACATGAATCATTCAAACAACAGTTAAAAGATTATGACAAACGAAACCTTTAATGTACTTGCACAGTACGAAGAAATCTTTAACCGTGTCAAGGCCCGGCAATACCAGCCGTATCCCGGACGGGTCGCCCTGCAAAACATGGTAAAGGCCGTAAAGGAAGTACGCCCGAACTATCGCACGAACCTGGGGTGTTCTTCCTGCGTCCGGTCCCTGGTGCTTGAATGTGCCGGAATGTACTGGACGGAAAAATCCAGACGGGAACACGATGCGATTAACGCCGCCAAAACTGACGAAATCCCGAACGAAACCGAACAGACGGGGGAGAACACCACCCCGAAGAAAAAGGCCCGTAAAACGAAGAAGGATGCTTAAACAGAAACAGGACACCCCGGTAAAGTCAATCCGGCAGAATAACGGCCAACTGCCCTGGCTCCCGAAGAACCCCCGGCAGTGGACGCAGACGGATATAGACAGGACGGTGGCATCAATCCGGGAAGATGAAGACTTCCTGGAAGACCGCCCGTTACTTCTGGTCCCCGGCGACAAAGAAGGGCAGTTCATCGTCTTTGCCGGGAACCTGCGTTACACAGCCGCAAAGAAACTGAACTTGAAGACAGTTCCTTCCGTCCTGTACTTCCCCGAATCGGAAGAAGACCAGCTTACAGTCAAACGCCGGGCGATGAAGGATAACGGCACCTTCGGGGCATGGGACATGGACGCACTTGCGAACCAATGGGACGACCTGCCCCTGGCAGATTGGGGTATCGATGTACCGGAATTCGATGCGTCCGGACTTGACGAACCCGAACAGGATGCGGAAGAAGACGACTTCGACCCGGATGCGGATGCGGTACAGGAACGATGCAAGCCGGGCGACATCTGGCTGCTGGGCGAACATCGCCTTATGTGTGGCGACAGCACCGACCCGGATGCCGTCGCAAAGCTGATGAACGGGGCGACCGCCGTTCTTTGCATCACAGATCCCCCGTATGGCATCGACATCGTGCGGCACGATGTCGGCAAAATCGGCGGCGACAAACCTGCGACTTTCGGGAAGACCCTGGGCGATTGGGACAGGAAGGGTTTTCGGGAAGAACAGGACACGAAGAAATACCAGGCATGTGCCTATCACAAAATCAAGGGCGACGATACGACCGACACGGCACGGCTGGCGTATGAAGTCATGAAGACCGTATCGAAAGACCAGGTAATATTCGGCGGTAACTACTTTACAGACTTCCTTCCCCCGAAACCCTGCTGGATCGTCTGGGACAAGATGAACGGGGATTCAGTCTTCGCAGATGTCGAACTGGCCTGGACTTCCTTTGAAAAGGGTGCCCGGCTCTTTCAGTGGCTCTGGAACGGAATGTCCCGTGCCGGGGACCGCAAGTCGGAAGGCGTGAAACGGATGCACCCGACACAGAAACCCGTTGGATTGTTCGGGAAAATCATAAACGAATTTACGAAGGACGGGGACATCCTGCTGGATCTATTCGCTGGTTCCGGTCCCCTTGTAATCGCCGCAGAACAGACGAACCGTATTGCATACATGATGGAATACGAATCGTACTACTGCGATGTTATCATTTCCCGATGGGAGAAATACACAGGAAAGACGGCCGTTCTTTCCGGAAACAAACCGCCCGAAAGATGAACGGCGGCTATAAACACATATCAGTTTTTGGGAACCCGGCACTGGTGCGAACTACTGCCGGACGCATAACGGACGGGGGTGGGTGTTCCGGAAACAGACACCAGCCGCAGAACTTGAAATGCCCGAAGGCCCTGGGACACCCCCTTCCGTTTTTTTATTCTGTATGACTATGGCAAGGGACGAAAAAGGTAGATTTGTAAAGGGCGAACCCCCGGAAGTCGGCACCCAGATTAACGGGGGGCTGGCGAGGGAATACCAGGCCCGTTCTGCTGCTGTCAAAAGAGAAAAGCAGACCATTGCGGAAGTGCTGAAACGGCAACTGCAAGAAAAGGCCGCAGACGGGTCTAAAATGACAAAGCTGGAATTCCTTATCGCAAAGGCGTTGCAGAACCATAGCAAGGGTACATTATCATTGAAAGACCTTACCTACCTGCAAAAGCTGCTGGGCGAAGATGTAATTAACATCAATACCAACGGGCCGCAAATGATTGTCGTTTCGGCTGCGTCGATTCAGTCCGCAAAGAAGTGGGCGAAGAAGAAGGGCGAAGAATGATTTACACCCCCGTATACTATAAGACCCAGGATGCGATCTTGAAAACGGACCGTTTCGTATCTTCATGCGGCGGCACCCGTTCCGGCAAAACCTTCGCCATGTTGCAGTGCCTGTTTGAAATCGCCGTACAGGACGAAGAACCGACTATCACATCCGTAGTGTCCGAAACCTTCCCCCACCTCAAAAGGGGGGCAATCCGGGACTTTCAAGATGTCCTGGGCGACTATTGGGACGATAAGTGCTGGTCAAAGGGGGAAAGCATCTACACACTACCGAACGGCAGTATAATCGAATTCTTTTCGGCCGATTCCCCGGCGAAGGTACACGGCCCGGCACGGGACCGCCTTTTCTTGAACGAAATTCAGTCCATCCCGTATGAGATCGCCCGGCAGCTTTTCGTCCGTACCAGGGGACTTGTCCTTATGGACTACAACCCGACGCATTCCTTTTGGGCGAATGAACAGATAGAACTGCGGCCCAACTGCGTTACGATACATTCGACATACAAGGATAATTCGTTCCTGTCGGAAGAACAGGTTTCCGAAATCGAGGCGAACCGACACGACCGCAACTGGTGGCAGGTGTACGGGGAAGGGAAAATCGGTACACTTGAAGGGTTAATTTATCAGTTCACGCAAATAGACGAAATGCCGGATGCGGACGGACTACGGGAAACCTGGGGAATGGATTTCGGGTTCACGCATGACCCCACGGCGATTGTACGGGTACTTGCAGACACGGGCAAAAAGTGCATCTATGTAGACGAAATCGAATACCGGACGGGAATGGTTAACGGCGACATTGCGAATGTCCTACGGGGACGGGAAGTCCCCCGGTGGGTGCATGTCTGGGCCGATGCTGCGGAGCCGAAAAGTATTGCTGAAATCGGGGCTGCGTCCGGATGCAATGTAAGGCCCTGCGACAAGTCTGCCCCCGTCAAGTCGGACCGACTGAAATTCCAACTGTTATGGATGCAGGGCTGGCAGATCTATGTAACGAAACGGTCCTTAAACCTTATCCGGGAACTGCGGAATTACACCTGGGCGAAGGACCGGGACGGCAAGCTGACAGACCAGCCCGTGGATGTATTCAACCACGCCCTGGATGCGATGCGATACGCCCTGTTTTCCGAACTTGCAGGGAACGAACGGGCCGGACAGTATGTAATAGGATTCAAACACCACAGAAGATGAAAAAAACGGACTTTATAGACAATTACAGGGACCTTCCCCTGGGGAAGTATGAAGAAATCGTCAAGATCTGCGAAACGGAAATGACGGAATACGAAAGGCGTGTGGCTATCGTTGCGATTCTGTCCGGATTGACGGAAGACGAAGTTTTGCGTTTGCCCCTTGCGACCTTCACGGACTATTCGGCCCGTTCCCGGTTCATCGAACACGAATGCCCGGATAACATGATACCGGGCGTATCCCGGAATTATCCGATAGGGGACTTTGTGCTGCTGCCCGTTACGGACATCCGGAAGATTACGGCGGCACAATACATCGACTTCCAGACATTCGCCCAGGACCGGGAAAACAAAACCGTCGAATTGCTTTCTTGTTTCCTTATTCCCAGGGGGAAAGAGTATAACGAAGGGTACGACATCCTGGATGTACACAAAGCGATACGGGAAGAAATGTCGGTGGCCGAGGCCCTGGCCCTGCTTGCTTTTTTTTTCAAAGGGTGGCTGCTATCAATTCGCAATACCCTGTCCTATTCAGCACGGATCGTCCGCAGGATGAAGAACCGGACGAAGAAAGCGGAACTTATGATGAAGATACAGGATCTTCTGGATTCTCTAACAGATGGGGTTGGTACGCACATGTAGACGGCGTATCGGAAACGATGCGGATTTCCTGGGACGATGTGTTCCGGATGCCAGCTTTGCAATTCTTGAACATGATTTGTTACAGGATGGACAAAGCGGAAGAACAGAAGAAAGAGATAGAACGGTGGAAAAAGAATAATTAAAACTTATGCAACTATGGACAAGTACAAAATCGTAAAGACGGAAGGCGGCAATTTCGTTGTGTTTACCAGGGATTATTTCTGGCAGAAGTGGCACCGGGTTACGAAACCGGACGGCACCCCCGTTGTGGCTGAATCAATCGAACAGGCCCTGCAAAGTGTCGGGTCTTCCTGGTGGTCTGTGTTCTGGATTCGGGTTAATTCGATAGGCGTTTTCTAACATGGCAGAAGAACTGATTTCCTTTCCGGCAACCACCGCCGTTCTGCAACAGCTTGCGGACGATGTGAAAGCCGGATACATAGACCAGCTTAACCAGAACGGACACTGGACACGGGACGGCAAAGACCGACTTATCGACACGATTACGACCGTTGTAACCGTTGACGGGAAGTCGTTTTCCGCATCCTTGAAGATGAACTATTACTGGCAGTTCCTTGAAGAAGGAATACAACCTGCCGGAAAGTACACGAACCCCGGCTGGAAATCCTTTCCGTTCATCCTCAAATGGGTACAGATAAAGCCGATTATCCCCCGACCGCCCCAGACGATTAAGCCGTCCAAACGGTCCCTGGAATCCTTGCAGAAATCTACCGCCGGGGCAATAGTCGCCGTCCGTAACATCAAGGGCGATCCCGGTACGCACGGGTTCCAGAAGGCACGGGACGCAGTGCTGCCGATGTACTACGAACGGATAAAAGACGCACTGAACGAAGATATAGGACACTACCTGGCGACATTCTTTCACTTGTAACGAAACGGTCCCAATTCCACAGGGGCCGTTTTCTATATTTCCCCGTAAAAGCATAGATTATGGCAGACCCTATCTGGAAGGACCACTTTTCGAATCTGGGTGCGTATGCATCCCGGTATTTCCGCATCCGTGTATCGTCTACGACCATCTACCAGGGCAAGGCGGTCCGGGCGGCATCGTCCGGCAACCTGTATGTACGGATTAACGATATTTGTGCCGACTACATGGCGAAGAAACCGGGGGAAACAAGTTCCTTTACATTCCCCGTGTCCTTTACCGTACAGCAGTCAAGCAACGGCAGTTCCTGGACGACCGTTGAAACGGTTTCCTTCAATGACGACTGGTCTTACCTGCCCGGTTTCGACCCGTCAAATTCCGGCATGACATTCCCGATAACCGTTCGTGTCGACATCCGGCAGAAGATCTACCAGACCCGTTATGCGGCCGGGTCTGTTACCGCCACGGCGTACTACGGCAGTACGACGAAATCCGTTACCCTGTCCTTACAGACGACCGCAGGAAACGACGATTACACCCGGTCCCTGGCCCACGCCGGGGTCGGTTACATCGTGTTCGATTGTGCGTCAAACGCCACCTATTCCGGCAAGACCTTGACAAAGGTTTCCTTCGGGGGCGTTACATACATCGTTTCGAACAAATGCCCGGAATACTGTCTGCTGTATAAAAATCCTTTCGGCGGTTACGACCAGCTACTGCTTGAAGGCAAGTGCCGGAAATCCCGTTCCGGGAATCGGGCGACCTTCGTGGCGAACTACGATAACCGTTACAACCAACGGGAAGAATGGACCTTCCAGAACGAAGTAACACTGCGGTACACCCTTAACACGGGTTTCCTTTCGGAAAGCGAATCGGGCCGGATGCCCTATCTTCTGGACAGCCCGGATGTATACCTGGTAGATCTGTCGGACGCATCTACATACATCCCCGTAACGATTGCGACGGATGCCTACGAAATAAAGAAGTACCGCAATGCGGACGGCCTTATTAACTACCAGTTTGAAGTCGCCGTATCTCAAAAGTTTTACAAGCAATGAGAAACAAAGTAACCCTGTACATTGAAGGGCTGCAAGCCGACCTGGACGAAGGGTCTTTCTTGCTGCTGAACTATACGGCAGAAGAACTGACAAACCCGACCATCGTAAAGAATTCCTTTTCCCGGCAAATCACTTTGAAGGGAACGCCCCGGAATGATGCGATTTTCGGGAACATGTACCGTAACGACCGCAGTACGGTCTACGGCTCCCCGTACACGGGGCCGAACTTCGACCCGACCCGGAAGACGGAATTTGTTATCTATAACGACCTGGGGGAAGTCCTGGAATCCGGATACTTGAAATTGGATGAAGTCGTAACGACCCGGAAACGGCACGAATACAAAGTAACCCTGTACGGCGGTCTGGGCAGTCTGCTTTACGGCCTGTCCTATAAGGCGAACGGGGACAGACTGACCCTTGCAGACCTTGACTTCGGGGAAACCCTGGATTTTGACATAGACAGGGACATCGTGGAAACCGCCTGGCAGTCGCTTGCGGACGGGGACCAGTCCGGTAAGTGGACAATCCTAAACTTCGCCCCGGCGTACAACGGGAAACCTGCAAAGCCCTTCGACGCAAACAAAGCTGTCGTACATGCGTTAACCGCAGGACTTGCGGACAAACAGGACGAATTTACGACGCAAAACGGGTTTTCTCTTGTTTCCCTGGATTCCGAAGTAACGGAACAGGAATCGAAGGACTACCGTTCGTATCTGCAAAGGCCCGTCCTTCGCCTTAAAAACACGATACAGGCGATTATATCCTACGCAAGCACGAACCTGGGCTGGACGGTCAATCTTGACCCGGAATTCTACGATTCGGATGAACCGCATTACACCTATTGGGACAAAACCTGGATTACCCTTCCCTTGCTGAATGAACTTAACCTGGACATCGTAACGACGCACGGGGAAGACAATTTCAACGGGGGGACCTTCACTATACCGGGCGGCGGCAACCTGTCGAAACTGTACACCGTCCGGACGAAGTGGGCGATGGTCGGTTCCGGGGGTGCATACGACTACAAGCTGGACCTGGAAGACGATTGGGCCGCAGGTATGTACCCGGACGAATCGCCCGGATATTACCTTAATTACCTGGAATTCGAAGTCATTGCGAAAGACGCAAACGATGTAGTCCTTAAACAGTTTACCTGGCGTGTGTCCACGAAACAAGCCCCGGACTACATGCCCCAGATGGATGAAATTTTCGACTACATTTCCGGCGGCTATACCTTCATCAAGAACGGACAAACATGGGTGCCGCAGTTTGCCCTGGAAGACTACGGCCTGGCGAAGGTAACGGTAAACATGTCTATAAAGGGACTTGCCTGGGGGCATCTTCGGGCAAGTGCCGACCCGAACAGAATGTGGCCCGTCTATTCCTACGACAATACCGACGGGGAATACTTCGACTGCTACGCAGAACTGCCGGGCAGTTGGATCTACTACGATGTTACGACTTCCGACACGGCCCGGACCGGGGCGACCATTACGAAATCGGCCCTTCTGTCCGGCAGCAACACCCCGGCAGATTACCTGCTGTCATTCTGCAAGATGTTCGGAATTCAGCTTGTCCCCCACAAGGAAGAAAAAACCGCCGCATTGACCTTGCGGAAGAACTTTTACAACGGCAGTACGATTGACATAGACAAACGCATCGACAGGGGACGGGAAATCGTTAAAAGGCCGTTTTCCTTCGATGCCCGGTGGTATTCCTGGGAGAATGAGAGCAAAGGCGACTACGCCGAATACTATGCGAACAAATACGGCCGTCCCTTCGGGAACTTCCGTGTAAACACCGGGTACGAATTCGATGCGGACGAAAAGACATTGACGGACGGAATAATCTTCCACGGCGGCTGCGAAGTCATGGAAACATCCAAATTCTTCTGCCTGTTGGGGGACGGTACGACCCCGGCCGTATTCCTGGGGGGCGGCAAATACAAGCTGTACAAGGGCGGCGATACAAAGGACTTCGAACTGCCGCAACTTCCGGCGATGCCCCGTACCTGGATTAACGCATCGAACCCGATGCATGACAAATACCCGTTAATGCAGTTCCACGGGAAGGATAACGGGCACATAGACGAACGGGATACCCTGCTGATTTTTGACGGGATGCTGACCGCCCCCGGCCATACGACCCTTTCGGACGATACACGGGACATGCTGTCTTTGAACGGTAACAACCCGTGCTGGATGCCCGGATACTGCGACTACGATGCCGACTGGCTGCTGTCTTCAATCCCCCGTTTCGGGCGGTATTGGATGTCCGGCAGTTCCGTACAGATTTCCCTGGATTGGGGCGACCCTATCGAAGTACAGATCCCCGGCGTTACATACGCATCCGGCAGCAATGTTTTCGACCGCTACTGGGCGAAATACATAGCGGACCGCTACGACGATGATAGTGCCGTCGTAACGGCCTATGTGGACCTTCGGGGTATGAAAGTGAACGATTCCCTTCTACGGAATTTTTATGCGTTTGACGGGGCTTTGTGGGCCTTGAATCGCATTATAGACTATTCGTTGACGACCTACGGGCCGACAAAGTGCGAATTCGTCAAGGTACAGGATAAAACAAACTATACAAGTCTGTAAATCATGGCTGAACAGGTAGAAGTAAAGATAATAACCGCAAGTGCCGTCCAGAACCTTGCGGACCTTCGTAAAGCGATTTCCGATGCCAAAGGCAATCTGGAAGGGATGGACATTGCCGGGGACAAGTACAAGGAACAGCTGGAAGAAATATCGAAGATGCAGTCCTTGTTAAAAAACGCCCTGTATGCTACTACGGGCGATTTTGAGGGACTGAAAAAGGCATCCGAAGGGGTGGGTACATCGTACAACGCCCTGGTTAAGCACATGGCCGACCTTAAACGGGAATTCCGGGCGACGGAAGATGCAGCAAGAAGGATGGAACTTGCGTCGCAGATTAAGGAAATAAACGACCAGTTAAAAGAAATGGATGCGTCGCAGGGCAACTTCCAGCGGAATGTCGGTAACTACGCATCCGCATTGAAGGGGCTGCCGCCGACCCTGGGCAAAATCCGGAAAGAGGCCGGGGACATAGGGGAAACCTTGAACATCATGGGCAAACAGCCCATCCTGGGTATGATAGGTCTTTTGGCCCCCCTTATCATGAAGATTGCGGAAGGGCTGAAAGATAACGAAACGGCGATGGCCGGAATTAAGAAGTTGATGGATTCTTTGAAACCCGTTACCGACTTCTTTGCCGGAATCCTTGACAAGATCGCCGACATTCTTCTGCAAGTCATTAACGAAGTTACGGCCTTCCTGGGTTCATCCGGAATTCTTAACAAGGTTATCCAGGGGGTTATGGGTGTCGGCAACGCCATCCTTAAATTCGTTATCGCCCCCTTTAAGGGCATAGTCGAGGCAATAAAGGTATTCAAGGAAAAGGGGGTCAAGGGCCTGGGCGATGCGGCAAAGGCGTTCGGGGCCGAAATGAAGAACGGCGTTGCCTTCAAGGAAAACTTTTCAGCAGGACAGGCGGCCGCAGACGGCATCCTGCTGGGTATGGCATCCCGGAAGAAGGCGGCACAGGACACGGGCAAGGCAATCGGCAAGGAAGTAAAGAAGGCGATTGCAAAGGAAGTCAGTTTCGACAAGGAAAACAAAGAATGGTTAAAGAGCCAGGAAAAGTTCGAAGAAGAACTGTCGAAGTCTACCGATGCCTATGTGTCCGAAATGTCTTCCGAAATACAGGCGTACATCGACGAAATGGAACGGGCTGCGGAAGAAGAAGAATTCTACCAGAAGGCCCTTGCGGACTACGCCGAACAGCAGTCGCAGAAGAAAATAGCCGCCATGCAAGCATTCGCCACCGGAACGGCAGATCTGTTGGGGGCGATTGCTGATGCTGTCGAAAGCAACGGCGAACTTTCGGAACGGGAAGAAAAACGGGTAAAGAATTTGCGTATTGCTGCCGCCACGATCTCTATGTTACAGGGTGCCGTTACCGCCTATTCGTCCGCACAATCCCTGGGCGTTCCGATGGGACCGATAGTCGGTGCAATCAATGCGGCGGCCGTAGTCGCCACCGGAATGGCGAATATAGCGAAGATTAAGGCGACGGATGTTTCCAGGGATTCGGCCCCGTCTACGACTGCGACGGCCCCTGCTGCTGTCGCCGCCCCGACTATTGAAACCGCCGTCCCGACCACTACCGTAGTGAACGGGGCACGGACGGAAACCGCCTTGAACAATGCATCCCGGCCCCAGAAGGTGTACCTGGTTGAATCCGAAGTACAGGCCGCCGGGAACCGTGTACAGGTGGTTAACGACGAATCTTCGTTCTAAATTTTCCGATTTTTCGCAAAACGATATATCCCGACAAACGACTTTCCTATGGTAACGATAGACGGCTTTCCCGTGTTCGATGCATTCATCACGGATGAAGATACAGGGATGCTGAAAATATCGCTGGTAGACGAACCAGCCGTAATGAAGGACTTTCTGGCATTCGACAGCCACCGGAAGTTACAGATGTATTCAGTACAGGACGAAGAAAAACGCATCCTGCTGGGCGTAGTCGCCCGTGCGAACTTCCCTATTTACAGAAGGGACGACCGCCTGGGGGAATACTACATCGTATACAAGCCCGACACGATCCGGAAGATGGCCGAAAAGTACCTGGCCGAATCCCGGCAGAACAATGTAAACCTTATGCACCGGGAAGGAACCGATGTCGAAGGGGTACAGATGGTACAGTGGTTCATACAGGATTCGGAACGGGGCGTGGTCCCTGCCGGGTTCGATGTCCCGGACGGCAGCTTGTTTGCCGAATTCCATGTCCTTAACGATGAAGTCTGGGCGGCGGTCAAAGACGGAACATACAAGGGCTTTTCCCTTGAAGGGTTCTTCGACCTTGCCCCGGAACATGATGTCGCAGAAGTGTCCGAAATGGTAGAAGACTGCGACGGCATGTTTTCAAAGATTATGAAGAAAGCACAATCAATTTTAACCGAAAAAAATATGTCAAAAATTGAACGATTCAAGGCAGCCCTGGCGAAGTTCTTTGCCGCCCTGGGCAGCGTGTCTACGGACAAAGGCGTACTTTCCTGGGACGGGGACGAAGACCTTAAAGCCGGGGACGAAGTTTTCGTCCTGGACGATGAAGGCAACCGTTCCGTACCGGAAGACGGCGACTACATCACGACCGATGCAAAGACCATCGTAGTTGCGGAAGGCCGTGTGGCTGAAATCAAAGACCCGGAAGCCGAGGTGGAAACCGAATTCGGCAAGGTCGACACGGACAAAGGCACCCTTTCCTGGGAAGGCGAAGAAGACTTGAAGGAAGGCGATGCCGTGTTCATCGAAGGGAACCCGGCCCCGGACGGCGAATACCGGACGGAAGACGGCAAGGTAATCGTGGTGGTTGAAGGCATCGTGGCCGAGATCCGGGACGATGCTGCGGAAGTCGCCCCGGAAACCCCTGCCGACCCGGAACCCGAACAGGACGAAGAACTGCGGAAAGAGAATGCCGCCCTTCGTGCCCAGGTGGACGAACTGACCCGGAAGGTTGAAGAACTGTCCCGGATGTCTGCCGCCAAACCTGCCCACGAAGAAGTACAGACCGCCGGGGCGACCCGTAAAACGGGCATCAAGGGCCTGGACCGCCTTGCCGAACTGGTGTCGAAGTAGCAAAAATTTCCGACTTATCGTTTAACGATATTTCATCGCAGAATAACCCTTAAAAATCAAGCAATATGCCTGCTGTTACCAACTTCCTCGTTACAAGTCTGCCGGACTTTGTGGCGACCAACCGGGACCTTATCGTGGCATCCTTCGGACTTCCGAACACCGGAACCCGTGCCCGTATCGGTCTGCAAACTGGCATCAAGAAAGATGCGTACCTTAACTACCTGGCCCTTACCCCCGTCTTCCAGGACGGTAGCGGCTGCGGATTCAACGCCCAGGACGAAATCACCCTGGGACAGAAGGAAATCGAAACCGCCGCTATCAAGGTCGACGGGCAGATCTGCCCGGAAACCCTGCTTGGCAAGTACGCCGAATACCTGGTCCGCATCCGTGCCACCGAAAACGAACTGCCTTTCGAACGGTACATCATCGATACCCTTATCGCCCAGATTAACAAGGGCATCGAAAAGCTTATCTGGCAGGGCGACACTTCCGGGACCGACCTTATCGACGGTTTCTTGACCCAGATCGGTTCCGATGGCAATGTGGTGCCCGTTACCCTTACGGGCATTACCGCCGCCTACGATGCGGTTAAAGCCGTCTACTTCAACATGCCGGAAGAGGCCCTGGAAAAGGGCGGCGTTATCTTCGTCGATCCGGCCGTGTTCCGTGCCCTGCTGAACGATCTGGTGGTGCTGAACTACTACCATTACGACATGGGCAACGGCAACCCCGAAGAAATCCTGCTGCCCGGCACCGATGTCCGTGTCATCAAGACCCCCGGTCTTGCCGGAACCGCCGCCATCGTTGGCACCTTCGCCGAAAACCTTGTCTACGGCTGCGACATGGAGAACGACAACGAGGCCGTGGACCTCTGGTGGAGCCAGGACGACCGCCTGTTTAAGTACCAGGTCAAGTGGAATTCCGGCGTTGCCTATCATTTCTCCGAAATGATTGCCGCTGGTGTCATGGACGATGCCCCGACCCCGATGGGTGCCTGCCCGTGTGCTGCGGCTGCGTCCGACGGCGAAGGCGAGTAAAGCCGCCTAAACCCGGCGAATTTCGCATCAAACCCGTGGGGCCGGGCATCGTCCCGGCCCTACTTTTTTAACGCCTTAAAACGAACAGAATATGTCCTGCACACAGACCCTTTCTGGCATTTCCAGGGACTGCCTGGGTAATAACGGCGGCATCCGCAAGGTGTGGCTGGCGAACTTTGACAATGTGTCTTCGCTGACTGTATCTGCCGGGGCTATTACCGCTATTACGATGGCGAATTCCGAAAAGTTCAAACTTTACGAATTCCCCCGGAACACCAGTTCGCTTTCAAGCAACTACGCCGTTAACGCAGAGAACGGCACCAGCTATGTCGAAACGGACCTGCTGATGGTCTTTACCCGGATGGACACTTCGAAACGCCTTGAAATCGTCGCTATCGCCCAGGGCAACCTGGTTGCAATCGTCGAAGATAACAACGGCAACAAGTGGTATCTGGGCAAGGACTATCCCGTTACAATCAATGCCGGGGACGGCTTGACCGGAACGGCCCGTGGCGACAGGAACGGTTATTCAGTTACCCTTCGGGACGAATCCGCAGAACTGCCCTTCCCGTTTACCGGAACGATCCCGGTGTAATCCCTTCGCCCTATGTCTTGCACACAAGTTTTGTCCGGAATTCCCAGGGACTGCCTTTCCAACAGGGGGGGCGTTCGTAGTGTGCTGCTTTTCAACGCCGCAGACATCAATTTCGGTTCGCTGGTGTGGGAAGAAGATATGGAAGGCCATGTCGCTGTCGACGAACTGTCCCTTAAAAGCGGTAAGTCGGCCGTTGCATTTGAATTCCGACGGGGTGCCGCATCGCTGAACAGCACGGAAACCGTAAACACCGAAAACGGGGCCGAATTCGTTACGAACGAACTTACCATGACATTCCACAGGATGTCAACGGCGAAACGAAGTGCCATCGTACAGCTACAATTTGCCGAACTTGCCGCAATCGTTGAAGACGAAAACGGAAAGAAATGGTATCTGGGACCGACCGACAGCAGCTATTCGGACGAACCCCTTATCATGACGGCCGGGGACGGCCTTACAGGGACATCCTGGGAAGACCGGAACGGTTATTCCGTTACTCTCTCAAACCGCAGCAAGCAGATGCCGTGGCCCTACAATAACGGCGATCCTTCGAACTGACCGTACTAACCGAAAACCGCAACGGAAACCGCCTTCATGCAGGGCGGTTTCTTTGTTTTTCCGAAAATCGGGAAAATGATATTTGCATACGAAATGATATACTTAAACAATACGACGGATGCACAGGTGGTCTTTATCCCCAGGGATACGGACTTTACCGGGACATTGCAGTTTTCGGCCCGGTCTACCGTCGGCCTGGACATCCCGATAACTGCGACGATGCTGGATTTGAAGGTACACCGTACCTGTTACGCCCTTGCCTTGACCCTTCCGGAAGACATCGAATCCGGGGAATACGAATACAAGCTGACAGCAGGGGGGAATCTGGTATCTACCGGGGTAATGGTCGTAAAGGAAGGCCGTGCCGCAACAGGACAATATAATCAAAACATAACTTATGAACAGTACGACGGACAATAACATCCGGGCGAACATCGCCCTGGCCGCCCTTGACCCGTACCTGGAACGGAACATCGTGTCCCCGAAGGAAACGGTAGTCCGGGGAAAGGACTTCGTAGAATGGGGGGACGGGAATGCGTACCCGGATTACCTGCTGGAACTGACAAAGACGGTTCCGACCCTTCGTTCCATCATTAACGGAACGGTAGACTTCATCGTGGGGGACGGCGTGTCCCTGTCTGCCCCGTTACGGGAAGGTTGGAAGACCGGACAGGTAAACATGCGTGGCGACACGATCGCCGAACAGGTCGAAGACCTTGCACGGGATTACGAAACATACGGCGGCTATGCCTTGCAGATTATCCGGGACTTCGCCGGACGGGTTGCTGAAACCTACTACATAGATCTGCGGTTCCTGCGGACGAATAAGGAAGGGGATGTCTTCTGGTATTCCGAAAAGTGGGCCGAAAAGGGAAAGAAGGATGTCGTTATGTATCCGGCTTTCCGCTGGGACATCGCCGAAAAGTGGGCGACTTTGACGGACGAAGAACGCAACAGGAATGCGTCTTCAATCCTGTATGTAAAGACGACCCACAGCCAGGTATACCCTATGCCCGTGTACGCCGCATCCGTGAAAGCATGTGAAATCGAACGGATGGTGGACGATTACCACCTTAACAGTCTGGAAAACGGCTTTAATCCGTCCGTTATTATCAATTTTAACAACGGCAAGCCGACAGACCAGATTAAGGAAGAAATCGAAGAACAGATCCTTGAAAAGCATACCGGGGCGGCGAACGCCGGGCGTATTATCCTGTCCTGGAACGATAACAAGGAATCGGCCACGACCTTCGAAACCCTGCCTATTACCGACTTCGGGGACAAGTACAAGGCCCTGGCAGAGAACAGCCGGGAAAAAATCTTTACCGCCTTCCGTGCGTATCCCAACATTTTCGGCCTGTCTACGGCAACGGGATTCAGTATCGAAGAATTCGATTCGGCGTTCAAGCTGTACAACCGTACTTCCGTCCGTCCTGTCCAGCGAATGATTGCGGACAGCTACGAAAAGATCTACGGGCAGCCGGGCATCCTGCAAATTACGCCTTTCTCTCTTGACGGGACGAACGAAAAAACCGTGAACTAATATGGCCGAATATCTTTTGACATCCGAAACCTTCGTGAAACAGGTTTCCAGCATTTCCGATAACATCGCCGGAAAATACATCCTTCCCAGCATCCGGGAGGCCCAGGAAGTGTCGTTAAAGTCGATTCTGGGTTCCTGTCTGCTTAACAAGTTGAAAGATTTGGGCCTTGCCGGGGAATTCAACCTGCCGGAAAACGCACAATATAAGGACCTGGTAGACAGGTGCCAGTATTACCTTGCGTATACCGCTATTATCGAAGTCCTGCTGAAAGTGTCGTACAAAGTCGGCAACTTCGGGGTGGCGAAATCAAACGACGAAAACCTTACCGTTGTTACGCAGGACGAAATAGCGAAGATGCAGTATTACTACCAGTCGAAGGCCGATTTTTGTGCCCTTGAACTGCAACAGTGGCTGCTGGATAACAAGTCCTTTTTCCCGGAACTGAACGAATGCACCTGTAACAAGATCCGTTCGAACCTGTATTCCGCAGCGACTTGCGGTCTATGGCTGGGCGGTCCCCGTGGCAAGAAAGTCCGTAACGATTGTAAATGCGTTAAGAAATGACACTTACAGACACAATCCGGATGGTCGAAATAGTCGCAGCCGGGCAACCGCCTGTAAAGTCGATTATCCGTAACGACATCTTCCGGCTGAACAGTCTGCCGGATGCGAAATACAGTGTATTCGGATGGACGCAGGGGAACCACACTTCGGACCTTGACACATCGTTCTATACCTATCGTTTTACCTTCTTCTACATCGACCGTCTTACCGCCGACCAGTCAAACGAAATTGAAATACAGTCCGTCGGCATCCAGGTCCTGGACAATGTTCTGCGGATGCTTGCGGATAACGGGGTCGAAACGGACGGGGAATGGCAGTTTACGACTTTCAATCAAAGGTTTCTGGATGAATGTGCCGGGGTGTACTGCACCGTAGCTTTGTCCGTTCCCGTCAACGGCCTGTGTTCGGATACATTCTTCGACTTCAACGAAGACTTTAACGAGGATTTCAATGCAAAGGGCGTATCGATTTATTAGACTATGGAAACGAAAATGGATCTTAAACAAAAGACGGCGTATGCCACGGCCATCGTCGCATTCGTCCTGGGCTGGTTTCTTGTTATTGCCGGGTTCTTCATGCCGCCGGAAGGCGAAGTCGCAGATTCCGTCCTTTGGATTCTGGGGCAGTCGCTGATTTACACGGCATCCGTGTTGGGCGTTACCATGTACTTCAATTCTCAAATGGTCAAGTTCCGGCACGAAACACGGCAGTACATCCGCAGGGAAATACAGGAAGAAGAAAACGCAAAAGAATCGGAAGAATGAAACTTGAAGTTGAAAGGCGGTGGAAGAAGGAAACCTATACTATCGGCCGCCTGTATGTAGACGGGGTTTTCTTCTGCAACACCCTGGAAGACCGGGACCGGGGACTGAAACAGACCGACGCATTATTTACGATTAAGACCCGGAAGGTGTACGGGGAAACGGCGATCCCGAAAGGGACCTACGGGGTTGCGATGAATGTAACAAGCCCGAAGTATGCGGCCGTTCCCTGGTATTGGCAGCTATGCCAGGGGAAGATGCCCCGTCTTCTGTCCGTGCCCGGTTTCGACGGAATCCTTATTCATCCCGGCGGCAGCAACGGCCCCCTGGATACGATGGGCTGTATTCTTGTCGGCCGCAACACGAAGGTGGGCAAGCTGACAGACAGTAAAGCGACCTTCAAAAAGCTGTACAAAGAGATGGCGAAGGCCGTAGAAAGGGGCGAAGAAATAAGCATCGTTATCGAATGAAACGGATTGACGCCTGTCTGCTGGTCCTGGCCGTTGCCGGATGCTCCCCGAAGATAGTAGAAAAGATCCGTACTGAATACATTACGGAAACGGTACACCACCGGGACACTACATACAGCCGGGATTCAATCTACATCCGGGAATGGCTGAAAGGGGATACCGTGTTTGTCGACAGGTTCCGGGACCGCTACATTTACAGGGACAGGTGGAAGGATTCGGTACGGGTCGAAGAAAAGCACGATACGACCACTTTACAGGTCAAGGTAGACAAACCCTTATCTTTCGTACAAAAGGCGAAAATTGGGGCTTTTTGGCCCCTTTTCGGGGCTGTCCTGGCGTGTCTTGCGTACATCTTCCGGAAACCCCTGCTGTCGCTGCTTAAATCCGTGTTAAGATTGTAGATAAGTCCGGTTTCCGATTCGGGCCGTAACTATATTTCAGTACAAAATACAAAGAGAAATGGCAAGTTACAACGAACTGCTGGCGTTAATTGACGCATACATAAACCAGAACGGCGTACAGGCGATTACGGGACAGGTGCTGAACGGCGTACTTCGTGCGATGGTAGACCAGTTGGGCCGTGGTTACTCTATCATGGGGACCGCAGACCCGACTACCGATCCCGGCACCCCGGACGGACCGGAAAGCTGGTTTGCGTCTACGCCCGGAACATACACGAACTTCGACGGGCTTACCGTTGCGAATGCGGAACTGGCCCTGCTGTCTTACACCCCTTCCGACGGATTCAGCAAAACGACCCTTACCCAGGGCATCGTTTCGACCGCCGCCACCGTTGACGACCAGGTGGGCACCCCGTCCGTTTCTTCGTCCTATGTGAACGGCGTTCTTACCTTTACCTTCCAGAACATGAAGGGTAATCCGGGCGATGCCGCAGGATTCGGCACCGTGTCCGCATCCGTTGACGGGAATATCGGAACGCCCGGCGTACAGGTCCAGACATCCGGCCCGAACACGGCAAAGAACATGGTCTTTCAGTTTACGAACTTGAAGGGCGAAACGGGCGTTACTTCCGTGGTTGCTACTGTCGATAACACTTCGGGAAATCCGCAGTGTGCCGTTTCCTTGAACGGACAGCAGCTTACCCTGGCCTTTACCGGATTGAAGGGTGCCCAGGGCGATACCGGATCTTCCGTCGATTACCCGTTCACTATCGTAAACAACTTAACGACGAACGATGCGACCAAGGCGTTAAGTGCCGCTATGGGTGTACAGCTTGAATCCGAAGTCAGTCAATTAGAGGCCGAACTGAATGGGTGGCCGCTTGTGGAAATTGATTTTTCCGACTATGCGCTTGTAAACGGTTATCTTGGTAACGGGAAATTCTATACTTCCGGGAACTACGGCCTTTACCATCGGTGTAAATTCATCCCAATAAGCGAATATCAAGGGCGTACCATTAAGGTTGTGAAAGATGTAAACGAATCGCAACCCGTAACCTATGCCGTATTAAAGACACTCCCGGACTTTGATGCCGCAGAGAGTAACCTTGACTTTGCAACGGGTTATGATAGCATCTTGACTATTTCGGACAGTCAAAGCCCCTATGAATTTGTCGCCCCTGCGGATGCAAATTATTTGGGATTCTACATTACCGACACAAGACAAACTTGGGACAGGACACCGGAATCCCTTCAAATCTTACCGTCTGCAAGTAATTTCTACAACAAAGCGGAAGCAGATGCGAGATTTGCGGAAAAGACGGAGGGAAGATTTGGAGTAAAGTGGAGCATTTCGGACACCGACGACCTCGGCACTCGTTGTTTCGATGCGGTGGGTAAAACGGCATCCATCGGAATCGGAAATACTGACGGAAGTTCCGATTTCGATAGTATATACCCGTGGTCGGAAATGAAACGATGCAACATTAAGGTAAACGAAAACGGTGCAAAAATCGTAACCTTTGAAGGGGAAACTGGTTTCTCAACGGGCGGTAGCAACGGAGATGTTTTTGTAAGAATCCCGAAATTCTGCGTAGAAAAGTACAAAGAAGATGGTTACGAATACCGTGTAGTTAGTAGAAACCAGGGATTCGTACACCCGGCCTTCATCGAAAATGGAGAAGAATTAGACGAAATTTTTGTGGCCGCTTTTGAAGGAGTGATTTCGTACCATAAACTCCGTTCGATGGCGAACACCATTCCGACAAGCAATGAAACGGCACAAACATTCTTGGATGCCGCAACCGCTATGGGCGAAGGGTTTACTCTTTACGATATGCGTAGCATAGACGCAATATGGACACTCTATGCGGTGGAATACGGGAGCAGGAACACAAACCAATATTTTGGATATGGTTTCGCGGATTTCCGTCAGCCGGACAAGGGCGCAAGCGGTGGCCGTTTTGATGTGAAGGAGGCCGCAACAAACACCAACTCCGTGAAGGTTGCTTTATTAAATAATGATTATTTGTATTGGATGCCCATAGGCTCAAATATAACGGTTTGCAGTAATACGCAAACTAATATCTTGACACAGGCGAAGATAACCGCAATAACGCACGGGGCCGACTATACGATGTTCACATTTGACGGCAACCCGATAGATGTTGATACGGATTGTTTTGTCGGTAGTGCCGGATGCACCACGAATTTCTGCGAACTGTGTGGGAGTACAAAGAAACTGAATTGGCACACGGGACGGGCCGAATTTGTTAGCGGCTCACAAAAACAAAACCCGATGCGATACAGGTGGATTGAAAATATTTTCGGGAGTTTGTGGCACTTTACGCCGGATGTAACTTTGAATGGTTTGCAGTTGTATGTCTGCGACAATATCAAAGACTACCAATTCGGAAAAACAACCGCCCCGTACAGGCCCGTGGGCGCACTTATGACCGCACAAACGAGCAACGGGCAGAAGAACGATAACACGGGCGTAAACTATTGGATTGATTCTTTGATTGACGATATTTTCGCAAAGGGAATCACTCTTGGGAAAAGTTACGATATGTCCTTGACGAGCCAAAAGGCGTTTGGCGCATTTTACTACGCCAACGGGTCGGGCGTTAGAATCAATGTGAACGGCGGCGGTTTCGACCACGATGTCCGTTGCAATATGCTGACGAATCGTTTGTGGATTGCGACATCGGATAAGTGGTATTTATACGGCGCACGGCTTATGTATAAGAATATCGAATAACGGCCCTAAGTGATTGAGATATGGGTGCAGGGCGAGGTTAGCGTGGCCGTTACCACCTCGCTGACGAGCGAGGAAGGCAGCGAAACTCTGCACCCTTAATTAACCGACTTTCGGCCCTAATTCGCTGACTTTTTAATTCTATACCAACTTTATGAAAGTCTAATCACCAAACTTGTTACGCTGACCGCCCCCTGCGGAAAAACGGCAGGGGGTTAAAACCTCAAAGAAAATGAAAACATACTACAAATACACCATTACGGTAGAGTCCGAAGATTGGATGCACCCGGAAGTAATCGAAGAAGACCTCGGAGAAGTCTTCGACCCGTTTGGCCTTGACAACAAACTGAAAGGCATCGTTACCAAAATCAAACGGGAGAAAGTGGAAACGAAGTAATCCATTTCCGGCCCTAATTGATTGAGATATGGAACAAGAAAAATGGAAACCGACACCAGCGCATTTAGAGGCTCTTGATTGTGCAATCATTGATTTCAAAGAGGATGGTTGTAACACGATTGCAAAGTACCTCCAAGAAATCTATGATGCGATTAAGAAGTTGTAACCATAAGGGCGTGGTGGTGTCGTAATGCTTTGGCGGTGGTGCGATGCCTTGTAGAGAACACGCCCTTTTTCGGCCCTAATTGATTAAGATATGAACGCACCGTTATGGGGAATATACTTCTTCCTTGTGATAATCGCTTGGGGTATATGGCGAATAGGAGATAAAATCGACAAAAACGGCCCTAATTGATTGAGATATGAAGATACTACGAAAAGCCGACAAGGTGTTCTTAAATGCTGAACTACTTGTCTTGTCCGGGTATATCAAGGCCACCTTTGACCGCAACAAAAGCAAGGATTTGTTTGATGTTCAAATGTCAATTTTGAGAGAAATTGGCGAAAGGTTTGGGGTGGATGATTTGAAACTGCTTGACAAGTTAGAAGATTAACTCATTCACTTTCGGCCCTAATTGACTGACTTATGAAGGATCGGGGACCAGACCTGTAACGGGGCCTGGTCCTTTCCTTTTGTCAACACCTGTTAATAACTTTTTTTGGAAGTTCCGGAAATTCGACGGACCTTTGCTTGCAGAAGGGGCGACCTGGCCCGTACACCCAGGTTCAAGTGTTCACGATGGATGGCACGGCCCCTTCTTTTTTTAACATCCATCGCAACCTATAACATCCATCGAACTATGGCAGCATTAAAACTGGCCGTCCCCTACGGGGGACAAAAATGCCCGGACGACATGTCCGGTTTCCGGGACTACCTGTCCAAATCAATTCAAGATCCCTTCGTGCTGAATCTGCAAGATTACACCCTTGTAGAAGTTATCCTGGAAGGGGCGAACGCACGATCCCGACTGCATCCGAAATACCGGGAAAATATCGGGGGACTGCTGCATAACATCCGGGAACTTGAACAGCAGTTCGGGACGACCCTTTACCCCGTACAGGTAACTGACATCTTCCACGGCTATTTCATCGCCTATTGCAGACAGAAGGGGTTGAAGGATTCGACCATTACGGTAATGTGCCACCAGCTACGGTCTATACTGTCCTGGGCGGCGAAGTACAATGCAACCGTTTCCCCGACTTACACGGATTTCTGCATCCCCAAATCCCGTGTACAGGAAATCGCCCTTTCTGCGGACGATGTGTCCCGAATCACTTACTTTGACATAGACCGATACTACCAGGGCCGCCGGAAGGACTACCGGAAGACGATGCACCAGGTACGGGACATGTTCGTACTTTCCTGCAATCTGTACCAGCGGCATTCCGACATGGTACGGATTTCCCCGGCGAACTTCAACAGGAACAAATTTTCGATAAAGCAGCAGAAGACGGGCGTAATAGCTACGGTCGATATAGACCGATTCAGCATCGAACCGAAAACAACCTACAAGATCCTGGACGAATACGGCTTTACCGCCCCCTATACCGCAAGTATCGGGAACTACAACTGGCACCTTCACGACCTTATGCAAGATATAGGGTTCACAGATACCGTCCGGGTCGAAGAATACGACCAGGGCGTTATGACTGCGACGGATGTTCCCCGGTGGGAAATGATTTCAAGTCATACCGCCAGACGGACCGCTATAACGATCGGGGTGGACCGGGGACTGAACATACACGAACTTCGCAAGTGTTCCGGCCATGTCAATCTTAAAAACTTTGACCTGTACATCCGGGACGAATAACGCCGTTTTTGTCTGTATTTTGTCTAAAATCGTTCCAGACCTTTGGCACGGATTGTTCTTGCATCCCGGACGGAAACGCCGTTACAGGGCGTTTTAGGCAGGGAAAAAGACGAACGGGGATGCTATCACAGCAGCCCCGTTCCGCAATTCTAACCTAAAACTTAACCTATGAAAAAACTATTCGCCTTATTTTATTGCGAAGGGGATTCCTGTACGGATTCCCCTTTTTTTGTCTATTTTTGTCTAAAAGATTCTGCCATGATTACGGTTAAGCCGATTGTCGTACCTTCGAACCGCAGGAAGGACGGGACATTCCTGGTGTACATCCGTGTATACTACCGGGGACAGGTCCGCAGGATTCCCACGGCGATAGTCTGCAAGCCGGGGGACCTTACACGATCCGGGAAGATAAAGAACCCGGACATACAGGGGAAGGCCGACACGGTGGCCACCCGGATGCGTGAAAGCATTTCCGACTATTCGGCGGCAGAGCTGTCCGGCCTGGACATCGATGCGGTGGTCCGGAAGATGAAGACCGCCGACAGCATCCAGCTATTTCGTCTGGACTTCTTCAAATTCGCCGACACGGTTATCCGGGAAAAGTCGCCCGGTGCCAGGGGGCAGTATGTTACCGCCTGTAACGCCTTCCGGGACTATCTGGGCAGGACGGATCTGGACATAAACGAGATTACCCGTCCGTTGCTTGTCGGGTTCCTTTCCTGGCTGCGGACGGACAGGGCGACAAAGGCCCATAAAACGCCCAAATTCGGCGTTTCTCCCACGGGACGGGCAAGGATACCAAACGGGGCAGAAAGTCGCCACATGGCGAAATTATCGCACATCTACGCAAAGGCGAAAGAAAGATACAACGATGAAGATTCCGGGGAAATAGTAATACCCCGTTCCCCGTTCCGGGGTCTGCTGCTGAAACCGCCGCCCAGCCACGGGCAGGAATGCCTGGGCGTTGACATGATGCAACGGGTTATCGATGCCCGGCACGATCTGCGGACGGTACAGACGGCCCTGGATTGTTTCGTGCTGTCCTTCGCTTTGATGGGGGCGAACCTTGCGGACCTGTACGAACTTGCGACCGTAAAGAAATTACGGGACGGATGCATCTGGGCCTATCAAAGACGCAAGACACGCCGCCGCAGGGCAGACGGGGCCTGGATGCAGGTACGGGTGCCGGAAGAAATTTCCGGCAAGCTGTGGCCAACTTTGGCCCGGCTCAAACGGATGGCAGGAAAGCCGGAATTCGCAACGGAGAAAGTGAACAAAGGTCTGGCCCGGTGGTGCGAAGATAACGGCATCCCGGTATTTACCTTCGGGGCGGCCCGGCATACCTGGGCGACCCTTGCCCGGAAGTTCGGTGTTGAAAAGGCGACCGTTGACGAAGGGCTTTGCCATGTCGGGGACTTCCCTATAACCGACATCTACGCAGAACGGGACTGGGACATCATAAACGCCGGAAATGCAAAAGTTCTTTCTATGTTTAGGTGGGAATAGAAAGAAAATCGAATTTCCTTGCAAGGTTTCCGGAATTCGGCCGTATTATATTTACAGGTAGACGAAACATTCATAATCGATTATCCCGGCTGTCGGGAAGACACCTGGGGGATTCATTGGCAGAATCATGTTATAGGTTTTAGTGTTGGACCGGGACCGCAGGGATGCAGCCCCGGTTTCCGATTTATTGCAAAACGATATTTACATACAGAACGATGCGAAATCGTCCGTGCATTCTCGCATAATAGACGGAATGTGTGTTTATATTTTTCATCCCTGCACCCTGGCCCCCCGGTCGGGGTGCTGCGGTTGTACAGGTTTCCACTTTTTTCCGTTTCTATATTTACGGGTGCTTTTCTTTCTTTTTCTTTCTTTTCGGGGTCAAATACACTTTTCTTTACGAAGGTATCGGTTCCCTGTCGTCAAGAAAGAAGATAAGATCTACCAGCCGTAACATAAGTTCGGGGTTGTTTTCCAGCTTGTCGGCCTGTTGGTTTACACTTTCGGGCAATTCTATATTTCCAGGTGGTTGAATTTCTTTCATGAAGTCAAGTGTTAATCATGGCTGTTGCCGGGATGCTGGGAAGTATCCCGGTTAACTATTTCAGCGACATAACCATCAATACCCTGTACCAGCCCCGTATGAAGTCCCGTTCGATTCTGTACGGCTGATACGCCGGGTTAATCGACACGCATTCGACCACGGCAGGATCTTCCGTGCGTCTTACTCTTTTGATTACAGCCCCGTTCGGTGTATCCAGGACATAGACTTCGTTCCAGGCGATGAATGCTGTTTCGTCAATCTTTTTGATAAGGATGCGACTGCCGGACGGGAAGTCCGGGGACATGCTGTCGCCCGTTACTTCCATAGCGAAGTCGGCCCCTTTGACGGGGGAAATTACCTTTTCGCAGTCGTATTCCCTTACCCCGTCCACGAAGTCCCCGATAGTGCCGCCCCTGGCCCCGTAGGGAATAACCAGGATTGATTCAGCAGCAGATCCGGCGAAATCGTCCGGAGCATCCAGGCCGTTCGCAGATGCGAACAGATTTATTTTCTTCATAAGCTGGTCCGTCAAGTATTCCGGCCTGGTCCTTAACGCAGCCGAAAGGGAAGACGGATTCACTTCTATAAGCTGGGCGAATTCCGTTTGCGTCCTACATAATCCTTTTGCACGGGCAAGGCCGAAAACCCGATTTACAACGGCCTTCTTTTCATCGTTTGACATAGCGACCAAAAAATTTATGTTCTTTTTACAAAAAAAATTTGCAGATACAGAATTTTTATGTACCTTTGCGATGTAGTCCCCTACCGACCTACAAAGATAGATACATACTAATTAAAATCAAAAGACCATGAACAAAATTGCTATCGCCGCAGAACTGCTGAAAGAGAAAGCCGCCAGCACCACCGACGGAACCGCCTTCATCGTAAAGGTGTACAAGAACAGCGAAAACGAAGAATGCCGTATTTCCCTTACCGCCGACTATGACCGCCGGGGGGACCACGATTCCGCATTCTATCACATGGACGCAGTTGCCGACATTTGCCACGCCCTGCACCTGTCCAGTTATCTCTGCTGCAAGATCGTCAATCGGGAAGACGGCCCGTCCGCAACCTTCGATGTCCAGATCTATTAGAATCAATCCGGGGGCCGCAAGGCCCCCACAAACCACCGCCGCCATGACACTGACTTTAACCCCGGAAGAAATCGAAATCGTATTCTTCGCCCTTGAAGACTACAAGCTGAAATACATGTCCGCATCCCGGACCTGGGGCAGGATGAAACCCTACGGGTCGGACTATGCCGAACAGAAGGCCGAAACCATCGGCCAACTGAAAGACAAAGTACAGGAACACATTTTCGAAACTAACTAAATACCGTACACTTATGAAACCATCTTTACGCAGTAGATTCCTTCTTTTGGAAGTCGGGGCACAAATGGTCGTCCGTTCGAAGGACGGCAAATTAACCCTGGTCCGCAATTACGCATCCAGTCTGGGGGCTGAATACCGCCGCCGTTTCACGGTCAATTACGACCGGGCAAAGAACACCTGCACCGTTACCCGTACCGCATAACATCAAACCGCCATGAAAACCTTTAAGACAATCGTAAAGACAGTTTTAGCAATCGTCTGCTTTACTTCCATCATTCTGGCCGGGGGAGAGAACCCGGACGGTTCCTGCAACATCGCCTGGACATTGACCTGGATCGCCGTTGCCTATCTGTCGGGCCGGGGATTCTCTAAACTTGAAAAGCGATGAAGACCACCCGTAACGCCCGGTGCTGCATGAACTGCAAGCACTGCGAAATACACATCCTTCGGGGGACCGAATGCACGGCAAACCCGAATCTGTTTCCGATTCCCCTGTCCGGGGAAGACCTGTACAAGAACAGATCTAACTGTAAGGCGTATGTCCGTGGTTAAGTCAAAGAATCTTTGTCTACGATGCTGGTTCTATGTATCCGGCAAATGTGTAAAGACCGAAAACGACTACTGTAAAATTACCCGTTCGAAATGAGATACTTGCATACACTTGACCCCGACGAAATCCGGGAACTGCAAAGGCAGCAGGAAGAAGACGAATACTGGCGTTCCGTTGCCGAACTCGCTGCGGAAGATGCGGCGATGGAGAAATACTACGAAAGAAAGTACAACCAACAATAAACAGCCATGAACATCTACGAAAAGCTGGCCGCTATTCAGTCGGCACTGAAAGCCCCGAAGTCGCAGTACAACGAATTCGGGAAGTACAAGTACAGGAAAAACGAAGACATCCTGGAATCCGCAAAGCCCCTGTGTGCCCAGGTCGGATGTGCAATCATTGAAACCGACGAACTGGTACTTATCGGGGACCGCTACTACATCAAGGCCACCGCCCGGCTTGTCGACATCGATTCCGGGGACAGCATCGAAACGACCGCCTATGCACGGGAAGAAGACGAAAAGAAAGGCATGGACGGATCGCAGATTACCGGGGCATCCAGCAGCTACGCCCGGAAATACGCCTTAAACGGCCTGTTTGCGATTGACGATACCGCAGACAGCGACACGACCAATGTGGGCGACAGCAAGCCCCAGAAGGCCCCAAAAACGGCAGCCCCGAAAGCCCCAAAGACCGCAGCCCCCAAAACCGCCGCAACCCCCGGACAGGCAGACGAAAAAACCGACATGATGCCCGGCGGCAAGATGTACTGGGAAATCGTCAAGGCGTTTGCGACAGGACGCAAGACGAAGAAAGGCGGCGACTACCGGACCGCCTGGATACAGGCGACCAACGCCAACCAGGACATGGTAGACGCATTCGACCACGATGTGGCATCGTACAGACTTCAAAATAACATTCAACCCGTATTTTAACCATGCATTATCAAGACATCCAGACAGCCCTTGCGACCCTTGCCCGGCTGTCCTACGAACTGGAAGACCAGTACATCGAAAACGAAGGGGAAATCACTGCTGAAACAGAAGCCCTTGAAGAACAGAAGGCCGCCATTTCCGACCTGCTTACCGGGGACGGCATCGACACCCTGGGGCGGTGGCTCAAATCAAAGGAAGACGAACTGAAAACCTACAAGGCCGAAAAGGATGCAGTCGCCCGTCGCATGAAATCCGTTGAAAACACCATCGATTTCGTCAAGTCGAAAATTACGGAAATCATGATGGCGACCGGAACCGACAAGGCCAAAGGACTGCTGTACGGTTTCACGAAGACCGAATCCAACACCACGAAGGTGGACATGGAACTTTTGAACGGCCGCTACCAGGAGCTGGCAGAACGGGCGATCCGTGCCGCCGGGGTTCCGTCCTATGTTACCATGAAACTGGATGCGAAGGTATCCCTGGTCCCCGAAGGGGAAGAATTGCCGGACCTTTTCGAAGAAATCCGTAAAGATACCGTCCGTTTCAGCAAGCCCCGTGCCGGGAAGGAATAACCGCAGCTATGGCCGGAAACATTACCATAATTCTCCCGACTGATAACTTTGTCAAGGTCCCCAGGGGTATCGTCCGTAACGATGCGGTCGATACCCTTGCCCTGGGCATCTTCGTCAAGGTCCTGTGTATCGGCAGGGAAACGCCCCTTACCGTCCAGGATCTTGCGGACCGCCTGTCCATTTCCCTTGCGAAAGTACAGAAGGCGTTTGCCGCCCTTGAAGATGCCGGATACCTTCGTCGCAGCCGTGTCAAGGATGCGTCCGGACGATTCGTCGGGTGGGATTATGAAGTAAGTTCCGAACCGTTTACCGACACCCCAAAAAACCGACAGTCGGAAAAACCGACTATCGGAAAAACCGACTGTCGGAAAAATGGGTCGTCGGTGCCTATTATATATAATACTAATAGTATTAAAGAAAATAGATCTACTGGTAATAATATAGATACTGCATCTAATACCAATACTTCTGTTATAGATAATAATACTACATCTTCAAAGATAGATAAAAAAGAAAAGAAAGATACAGTAGAAAGAAAAGAAAAAGTTTCAGCCCCTTTTCGCCGTCCCACCGTCCAGGAAGTCGCCGAATACTGCCTGTCCCGACATAACGGAATCGATGCCGCCGCCTTCGTAGATTTCTACGAAAGCAAGGGGTGGCTGGTAGGCCGTACCCCGATGAAGGACTGGAAGGCCGCAGTACGGACCTGGGAACAGCGACAGGGGCCGCAGCAGCACAAACCCCAACAATCCCTGGGCGACTATTACACCGACCTTGTAAGAGAAATAAAGCAATTCTATGGAACAGATACCCCAGACGAACAGTAACAATGTACCGGACATCGTGTCCGTCCGGTCCCTTCTGCAAATCCGGCAGACCTGTCCCCGATACAGGGACCTTTCCCCGGCGATCCGTCGGGCCTGGCTGTCGGAAAAGATTATCTACTGCAACGCACTGAACCACCAGAAACCCGACCCGAAATTACTGCTGGTCGACACGGCGGCCCTTGACGATGCAATCATGCACGATGCGTCCATTTCCGATTTCACGCAGTCCGAAATATCCTTTGCGATGTTCCACGGGACTATGGGCGAATACGGCGACTACTACGGCCTTACCGCCCGTACCTTCCTGTCCTTCTTCCGGGAATTCATGCGGACGGATGTAAAGTATTGTGCGACCTTCGAAGAAAAGAAACGCCTGGAACCCGAACGGGGAACCTGGGTACTTCAAAGGATGGAATATCAAAGACAGCAGGTCCAGGCCGAATACGAATTACGGGAATCCCTGGAAGAAGAATCGTCCCCCGTAGATAAAGACAAGATACGGGAAACCATACTTAACGCCGCAAAACCTTCTAAAACGCAATAACATGAACAAAACCGAAAATCTTGCCATCCTTGCGGAAATCCGCAAGCTGGCCCGAAACCTTCCCGGCGGTCAACGGGACGCAATCATTAACAAGTGCAACCGTGTCCAGATGCTCTTGGACAAGGGGCGGCAGATACCGGGAATAACCCCGGAAGAAGAAACCGCCGTGCATGAGAACCAGCGGCAGCAGATCCACGCCTGGATGCTGTCGGGGAAGACGATTACTTCCAAACAGGCATTCGAACAGTTCGGAATTACCCGTCTGTCGGCGGTAATCATGCAGATTGAAAAAGCTACGGGCAAGGCCCCCGGCCGCCGCCGCATCGTAGTCCCGACCCGTCTGGGCAAGAATGTATCCGTATGCGAATACTACCTGGAACCCGAAAATTAACCCCTTAAAACAATACAGCTATGGCAAGTCTTAACAAAGTTATGTTAATCGGTAATGTTGGGAAAGACCCCGAAATTAAAGCCCTTGACGGGGGTAACAAGATCGGAAACATTACCCTGGCAACCAGCATGGTCTACACCGACCGCAACGGACAGAAGAAGGAAGAAACCGAATGGCACACCGTCGTAACCTACGGCAAGCTGTCGGATGTGGTCGAAAAGTTCATCCGCAAGGGTTCCCTTCTTTTCGTTGACGGACGGCTGCACACCCGTTCCTGGGACGATAACGGCAAGACCCGGTACAAAACGGAAGTCATTGCCAACGGTATCCAGATGCTGAATAAGGTGGACATCCGGGAACAGCCCCAGCAGCCGCAGACGGTCGAAGTTGAAGACGACATCCCGTTTTAGTCATGGAACCGGAAGAAAAGTACATACCCGGCTATGAAGGCCGCTATATCGTCGGAAACCTGGGCTATGTCCGCAAGGTCGGCAGCAGCAAAAGGAACTACGGCACCATAAACGACCGGGGATACAAGCAGGTAAGCATAACCGCCAACAACGGCGAACGGCGAACGATGCTTGTTTCCCGGCTGGTGGCCGATGCCTTCATCCCGAACCCGGACGGACGCACACAGGTGGACCACATCGACACGGACCGTTCAAACAACCGTGTCGATAACCTGCGGTGGGCCTGGCCCCGTGAAAACGCAGCGAACTACAAAACCGCCGTCAATCGCAAGGAACCCGGATTGTTCCGCAAACCGTCCGCATCGTTCCAGGCGGTTAAGGCCGTGTTCTGCGACGGGAAGGAAGTCTTTTCCCGGACTATCAAAGGCATGGCGAAGATCCTGGGTTGCAGCGAAACAACCGTTTCCCGTGTCGCCCACAACGAACAGCCGCTATTTGCCGGATGCATCCGTATCGAATTCATCCCGAAAGGGATTCAGTTGCAACTGCTTTGATTATGGATAACTGCGGCAACTGTAAACATTACGCCCACAACCCGGTCCAGGGGCCTTCGTGTACCCGGACCGGGAAGGCCGTTTCTTTCCTTATGCAACGGGACTGTTTCGAACAGAAGGACGAAACGCCGGATGTCGTTACGAAGGTCTGCAACAGATGCCACCGGGAACTGCCCGTGTCGGCCTTCAACCGCAAGTCTTCGACGAAAGACGGATACCAGTTTCAGTGCAAGGAATGCCAGGCAGAAATGGCCCGGCAGCTTTACCAGCGACGGAAGGAAGAACAGGCGAAAGAGAAACCCGAACCCGAAACGAAGATCTGCCGCCAATGCGGAAGGGAACTTCCCGTGTCGATGTTCGGACACGCCCCGAAAAACCATAACGGCCTTAAATCCTACTGCCGGGACTGCGAAAACGAAAACTGCCGGAAGTACAGGGCGAAGAAACGGGCGGCCCGTCCGAAAAAGGAAAAGGCGGCCCCTGTCGTAAAGCATGATGCCGAGGCGATCCCGGTTACTGAATTAACCTTCGAACAGGCCCTGCGGCAAGTGCTTGCCTACGGCGGCCTAACAATTAAAATCACTATCTCTAAAACCGAAAAGAAATGAATAACAAAGAAGAAAAAGTCATTACGGCAGAAGATGTCTTCTGGTTCGTTTGGTGGACCATCCTTGCAATAGCGGCGGTCGTGGCCGTGTACGCCCTTATCTGGGCATCCTGGTTCACTTTCCGGCTTTCCGTTACTATCGTGTTCACGCAGCTACTTGCTACCGCCTTCGGGTATTTCATGGTACAGACGATGGAAAAATTTTTCGGCAATAAGAAATGTTAGTCGTAGGCATTGACCCCGGACAGCACACCGGACTGGCGGTGTGGGACACTTCCCTACGCCAGTTCCGGGACATCCGGTGTTCCGGCATCGTGGATGCGATGCGGTATCTTCAAGAACTGCAACAGGAACGGCAGATCGGTCTGCTGGTCTTTGAGGACGCACGGCTGCGGAAGTGGCTGCCACGGGAGAAATCCCTGGGCGAATTCAAGGGCCGGGCGATGGGTGCCGGGTCTGTCCGTCGGGATTGCTCAATCTGGGAAGAATGGTGCCGTACCTACTGCATCGACTTCGTAGCGACACCACCCCGGCCCGGCATGACAAAGTTAACGGAAGAATTCTTCCAGCACATTACCGGGTGGGACCGCCGGACGAACGAACACAGCCGGGATGCGGCTATGCTTGTTTTTGAACGGTAACGGCCGGAATTATATTTACTACCGTGGACAAGATGGAAATGGTTACGAAGTTGGCCCGTGAACGCAGGGTGGAAACGATGGTCGAAAACATCGCAAAACAGCCCCTGTCGGCAGACCTTGAAGACCTGTCCCAGATGGTCTATGTAATCCTGTTAGAATACGACGAATCGAAGTTGCAGGATCTGTGGGAACACGGACAGATAAACTTCTTTATAGCCCGTATTATCTTGAATCAATACCGCAGTGTGAACAGCCCTTTTTACAAGCTATTCCGAAAGCATGGCAGACGGCAAGAAAATATCGAAAGCATCCGGGAAACCGGAACAGGCATTCCGGGACTTTAAGGACATCGAAGAAGACTACCGTTTCGACCCGTCAATCTTTACCCAGGATGCGGACCGGGTGGCGGCGGTAAAGTACATAATCGATAACAAGCTGAACAGGGTAGACAAAACACTGATTCTAATTTACGCAGACTGCCTTTCAATCCGCAAGATGGGCCAGCGGCTGGGATTCAGCCATACGACGATGCGGAAGGAAGTGTCCCGAATTAAAAAGATTATCCTGGACGAATATAACAAGATGAAGAAATGAAACCCGAAGAATACATCCTGGACAGAACAATAACGAAACGCCCGTGCATCTACGCAAGGATCGGGAACGCCCTGTACCCGATACTGTACTTTCAAAAGGCGAAGGGGGCACCGGACGAAGAATTTGAAAAGCTGTTGGACATACTTGTACCTAATAAAGCAAATGATTAACAAAGGACTTTTTACAAGCAGTTCGAACGAATGGGCCACGCCGGATTCTCTTTTCAAGGAACTGGATGCGGAATTCCATTTCGACCTTGACCCGTGCAGCACGGACGAAAATGCGAAGTGCGAATTACACTATACCATTGATACAGACGGACTTACACAAAATTGGGGGGGGGCGGCGTGTGTTCTGTAATCCCCCCTACGGCCGTGAACTCCCTGCCTGGGTACGCAAGTGTGCTGCGGAATCCGCAAAGCCGAATACCCTGGTTGTTATGCTTATCCCGGCCCGGACTGATACATCGTACTTTCACGACTACATCTGGCATCGTGCAAAGGAAATCCGTTTCATCCGGGGCAGACTTCATTTCAACGGGTCTAAACATTCGGCCCCGTTCCCTTCTATGATAGTCGTTTTTTAACTATGTGTACAGACGAATTCGGATCGTGGACATTCAATTACCTGTCGGAAGACGGTAACGGACACAGCATCACAGTAACGGCCCCTACCTTCGAACAGGCCGTGGACTGGTTTACATCTATGTTCGGGGATTCAACATCGTTTATCGTATCGTTATGAAGTCAGCACAATATCTTGAAAAGGTCCGGCACCTGGAATGGCTGAAAGGGATTGCAAAAGACTATGCGGCCCGTATCGACTTTTTAGGAAAGGCCGGGCAGGATCTAACCATCGAGGCGATTGGTTACACCTATCACGGGCCGGGAAGAACTATACAGCTAAATCCGCATCGTTCAATAGACATGGCCTTTATATTAGCTGCGTTTAACGACGCACTGCGGCGGCTCCGGGAAGAAATCGCCGGACTTGAAGAAGAACTGAAATCCGTTACCGTTGAATTATGAGAATAAGGGTTGGCGTTTGGCGTTACAAGATGAAGTCCGGCAAGATGAACACACTTTTTGTCATTGAAAAGTGGGAATTCATTTTCGGCTGGGACTGGCTGTCGCATCATGGTTTAGTCGCATTCCGCAAACGGGCAGACGCAGAAGAATTTGTCCGGCTGTATAATTCATTAAAATAGCATCCGTATCGTTATGAAAGAGAAAATAAAACACGAATCCTGCAAGAACTGTCATTACTACTGGTCCCCCAACTGTCAGTTATACCCGATTCCGATTCGGGTGTACGATCCTTACAACTGCTACTGCGAAAATCACAGACCGAACGAATACGATAAAAAGAAATGAACCCGTACACAGACATCCTTTTCCTGTCGTTAATCGTTATCTACATCGTAGATGTGTCCGGCTTTACTGAATCCTGGCTGGCGGCTTTCTCCAAATGGCTGGGGCATACCGTTACTTCCGTCAAGCCCTTTTCTTGTTCGCTCTGCATGACATGGTGGGCCGGGATCGTCTATCTTATCATTACGGGGCGGTTCTGCCTTCCCCTAATAGCTTATGTCGCCCTGTTTTCGTACCTGTCGTTTCCGATTTCCGAACTTTTTATATTTATCAAAGAAATTTTGTTGAAATGGATTCGGCACGAATAGAAGACAAAAAGGAAACAATCGTCCGGCAAATCCGCAGACTGCCCAGCGAAGATAGGCGGTACATCATAGGGGCCGCCATCCTGGACCTTGACCGGGATCTGCTGAAACCGAACGGCCCCGACCGCTATGCAATCCTGCTGCGTATCGCTGAATCGGCAGCCGGGCACCAGCTTACCCCAACACGGTCAAGAGAAAACACCGAAATCCGTACACTTATCGCCGCCGAAATGCGGTCCGAAGGTTTTACCCTGGACGAAATCGGAAAGTGGATGGGCAAGGACCATTCGACCGTTATGCACTATACGAAGATGCTGGCCGACGCAAGGAAGTTCCCGAAAATGTATTCAGCCCTTATCCGGAAACAAGAATCATTCAAAAAGCAATTACAGGACTATGACAAACGAAATCTTTAACGCACTGTCGCAGTACGAAAACATCTTCATCCGGGTAAAGTCCCGGCAGTACCAGCCGTACCCCGGACGGGCGGCTTTGCAGGACATGGTAAATGCCGTAAAGGAAGTACGCCCGAACTATCACACGAACCTGGGGTGTTCTTCCTGCGTCCGGTCCCTGGTCCTTGAATGTGCCGGAATGTACTTCACGGAAAAGGACATCCGGCAGAAGGCCCTGGATGCCGCCACCAATGCCGCCAAAAACGCCCAAATCCCGAACGAAACCGAACAGACGGGGGAGAACACCACCCCGAAGAAAAAGGCCCGTAAAACGAAGAAGGATGCTTAAACAGAAACAGGACACCCCGGTAAAGTCAATCCGGCAGAATAACGGCCAACTGCCCTGGCTCCCGAAGAACCCCCGGCAGTGGACGCAGACGGATATAGACAGGACGGTGGCATCAATCCGGGAAGATGAAGACTTCCTGGAAGACCGCCCCTTGCTGCTGGTCCCCGGCGACAAAGAAGGGCAGTACATCGTCTTTGCCGGGAACCTGCGATACACGGCCGCAAAGAAACTGAACTTGAAATCCGTTCCGTCCGTCCTGTACTTCCCCGAAACGGAAGAAGACCAGTTGACGGTCAAACGCCGGGCGATGAAGGATAACGGCACCTTCGGGGCCTGGGACATGGACGCACTTGCGAACCAATGGGACGACCTGCCCCTGGTGGATTGGGGCATCCCCGTCCCGGAATTCGATGCGTCCGGACTTGACGAACCGAAACAGGATGCGGAAGAAGACGACTTCGACCCGGATGCGGATTCAGTACAGGAACGATGCAAGCCGGGCGACATCTGGCTGCTGGGCGACCACCGCCTTATGTGTGGGGACAGCACCGACCCGGATGCCGTCGCAAAGCTGATGAACGGGGCGACCGCCGTTCTTTGCATCACAGATCCCCCGTATGGCATCGACATCGTAAAGAGTACGGGAAAGATAGGCGGCGACAAACCAGCGACATTCGGAAAAACTATCGGGGAATGGGACCGCAAGCAATTCGGCAAGGTCGGTGGCGATAACCCGGTTATCGCCACCGAGTATCACAAAATCAAGGGCGACGATACGACCGACACGGCACGGCTGGCGTATGAGATAATGAAGACCGTATCGAAGGACCAGGTAATCTTCGGGGGAAACTACTTTACAGACTTCCTGCCCCCGAAACCCTGCTGGGTGGTCTGGGACAAGATGAACGGGGAATCCGTCTTCGCAGATGTCGAACTGGCCTGGACTTCCTTTGAAAAGGGTGCCCGGCTCTTTCAGTGGCTCTGGAACGGAATGTCCCGTGCCGGGGACCGCAAG
>Ga0310786_10001497_pt1 | contig 37537 bp, 26 predicted proteins | sample AusTroGonzalo_MG_FD_203881 | JGI IMG/M metagenome (GOLD analysis project Ga0310786, IMG submission 203881) | Bovine rumen microbial communities from tropical cattle in Woodstock, Queensland, Australia - Gonzalo_03 (v2) (version 2) | ecosystem: Host-associated > Mammals > Digestive system >... | reverse complement strand
CTACACCACCGCAAACGCAGACCACGTGGCCGAAGTTTTCGATGTGCGTCGGAGAACCGAGCGGGCCAACCAAGACCGGAATATCGTCACCGACTTCGAACTTGGAGAGTTCGGTCGTCGTCTTGCCAACAGTCTGGAAAATGAGGGTGATAGAACCTTCTTCAGTATCGGCATCGGCGATGGTGAGCGGAACGCGTTCACCGTTGTCCTTGTTCGTCTGGAGGATGATAAATTGTCCTGCCTTACGTTCTTGCGCGATCAGCGGGGCGTGGACGCGGAATTGGAATACCGCGGGAGACATTTGTTTTTTAAAGAGAATCTTTGCCATAATGCGTGCGAATATAGAAAAATTTTAGAGCAGGTTTCAGTAAAAAAATATAGGCCGTACGCTCCACAGGGCAATTCAAGAACGCTATTCAAAGACTAGAAGAACAACTACAAAAAATCCCCTAATTATATAGGCTTTTAATAGAAAAAATATATATTTGAGACCCAAAGGAGTAAAGACATGAGAGTATCCACAAAAGGGCGTTACGCAATTCGAGTTATCATTGATATGGCAAAAAGCGGTGAAACCGAATTTCACCCGTTACACATTTTGGCCGAACGCCAAGGAATGTCCGAAAAATACCTCGAAGCGATTCTCGGAGCTCTCGTGAAAAACAACATTCTCGAAGGCGCACGCGGCAAAGGCGGCGGCTACAAGTTGGCAAAACCCGCCGCAGAACTCACCGTCTGGGAAATTCTGAGTGTTATCGAAACTTCGATAAGCCCAGTGGAATGTGTTGCCGACGGAAAGAACGGCTGCGAACGTGCAGACATTTGCCCGACACTTCCGATGTGGAAAGATTTGGCAAAAATCATCAAGGATTATTTCTCGGGAATCACCATCAAGCAACTCGCCCGCAAGGCTCCAAAAATCGCAAGCACCTTCTGCAAAGACAGCAAGAAAGTGTAAATCAGGAATCAAATTCTTTTATTTGCAATAATATTTATAAAAAAACACCTAGGTTTTTCTAACCTAGGCGTTTTTCAATTGTTTTCCTGTCGATTATCCGAAGAAGTGAACCTTCGCGAGGACAATCATCATCACCCAAGAGAGCACGAGGCCACCGAGACCCATCACGATACCCGTAATAGCCATGCCACGCGTATCGGTGTAACCCGTAGCGTGAGCAAGTGCGTTAGGCGGCGTAGAAATCGGAAGGCTCATGCCGAGAGAGCTCGCGAATGCAACCGACACCAAGAGAGCAGTCACGCCACCGAGGCTGGTCAAGTTATCCTGGCAAGCAATGCCCACGGCACAGAGAATCGGCACAAGGAGCGTTGCCGTAGAGGTGTGGCTCATGAAGTTTGCCATGAAGAGGCAGATGATGCCGCAGCCGACCATCAACGCAATCGGAGACCAACTTGCAAACGGAATCGTCTTAATCAAGTGAGCGGCAAGGCCGGTCGCATTGAGGCCAACACCGAGAGCAAAACCACCAGCCACGAGCCAGAGCACATCCCAGCTCATCGCGTTCAAATCCTTCTTGGTAATCACGCCGGTGAGTGCAAACACAGCCATCGGAATCATTGCGATTGCGTTATCGTTAATGCCATGAACACCCTTACCGGTCACCCACAAAACTACGCAAACCACAAAAGTAATATAGACGATAATGGCCTTGGGGCTTGTATCGAACTTGCCAGCGCCTTCAATATTCAAAGACATTTCCTTCATCTTGATCGGGTAAATCTTGAGGAGGAGGAGCCAAGCAATCACCATCAAAATAATCACATACGGGATACCGAAAGCCATCCACTGGCCAAAGCTCACCTGATTGGCAACGAGGTCACCGCGTGCAATAGCATCGTTCAAGGCACCAAGAGCAATGGCGTTAGGAGGCGTACCAATCGGGGTTCCCATACCGCCGATGTTCGCGCCGAGCGGAATAGCAAGGGCAAAAGCAGCTTTACCGCGGTCGCTTTCGTCAAAGAGCTTGAGCACCGGAGCAAGGATTGCAAGCATCATGGCAGCTGTCGCGGTGTTGCTCATGAACATGGAGAACACGGCGGTGATAAGCATGAGGCCGAGAAGCACGAACTTCGGATTCTTGCCGAAGGGCTTCAGAAGCACACGAGCGAGGTTCAAGTCCATCTTGTACTTGGTTGCTGCCGCCGCAAGGAAGAAGCCACCCAAGAAGAGCATGATGATCGGGTTCGCAAATGTCGCCATAATGGACTTATGGCTGATCATCTTCACTCCATCGACGTGGAACGGAGTAAGAGCTGAATCCGACATGGTGATGATCATCAACACGATGACGAGCATCGAGGTGGACCAAATCGGGAACGGTTGGAGAATCCAGAAGAGGGCCGCCATCACGAAAACGCCAATAACGCGAATTTCGAGCGGATTGAGGACTCCCATGGGGCTTGCGGCATCGAATCCGAGGGATTCGTAGGGCAAGAAGAGGGCAGCGATGGCGAGCACCGTTGCAATAATGAACTTGATGAATTGTGCTTTTGTCATAACGAGCGCAAATTTAGTAATTATTATGCCGTTCGGCTAGACTATTTGAATAATGAGAACCCAAGCCGGCTACAGAACATATAAAAACGTATATAATACACATCGCGAGAAAAACAGCAAATTATGACAATATGATAAGAGAAAAACTCTCTATAAGCCATATTTTTGATCCTGCTTTTTAACAAATTGTTTATCTTTTAAACTTTTTCATTATATATTATGAGTAAGCTTTTTATTGTACAGTATGATTATGACAAACAAGGTGATATATAGGGTTCAATCTACGGCAAAAGCTCTTGCCGCATGCTTGTTGTTTTGTTTTGCTGCGAACTTGTGGGCCCAAGACATTAATAAGCAGGTGAAAGACGTTGATGTTTTCCGCCCCGAAAAGCGCGAAACAAAAGTCGAACTTGTCGATTCGAGCAGCGCCAACTCCATCAAGCTGAACGTCGATATTTTTGGAAGCCTGGACGTGCAGTCGTACTACATTTTGTGGGACGAAATCGACCTTTCCGAAGACATGAAGAAGCTCATGTCCACCCGCGATTTTGCAAACGATGAATTTTTTATGCAGAACATCGACCGTGAGCAGTTCGAGCAAGAACGCATGTTGCAGCTTTTCGAAGACAGGAAACGCGAGTTCTTCAACATATTCCCCGAAGAAGCCCTCAAGGAACTGCAAGAGAAGCAAGCGGACGAGTGAGCTGTGAGCTATGGGGTATGAGGTCGGTCGCCTTCGGCTCCCTTTGAGCTACGTGCATTGAGGAAAGATAGGTATTAGGTAACAGGAGACAGGTATCAGGAAAATAATCGCGGCTTTGCCGCCAAAACTCAAAGTGCCAACGGCACGACCTCACCCCCCCCCTAACCACCAACCAATGACCATTTTAGACGAAAGAACGCTGCTACGCGGCTATAGACGAAAGACGATAGATGACAAATACGTAAGCGAGCGATGCTGCGATGAGCAATTACTAACCAATGACTAACATGTTTTCTCCTGAACGCAACTTTACAGATTGGCAACTCACAGGCTTCGGCAATGCCCCAACGTTCCTTTTCGAGACCATCGAGAGCACGCATAGCCTCATGAAGCAACGGGCCGCCGTAGGCGAAATCGCTCCCGGGACCTTGATTGTAGCCAACACGCAAACGAAAGGTCGCGGTCGCCACGAGCGCACCTGGGACTCCCCCGCCGGGAAAAACCTATACTTCAATATATTGATTCCGCTAGACGGCATCCCCGCAAATCGTTTCGCACAAATTACGCAAGTCACCGCACTGACGTTCGCAGAAGTATTTATCCGCATTCAAGAAGAAGCTAACGCCAAAGGCGCTGCCGCAAACACAGAGGGCATTGCGGAAAGAACAAACAACATAAATCAAAAAATCACCGTCAAGTGGCCTAACGACATTCTCTACGGCAAAAGCAAGTTCTGCGGGATTTTGGCAGAAATCGTTTTTGCAAGGAGATCCCCGAACGAGTCGGGGATGACAAACGAGAATGCGCTCACCCCGGCACTCAACATGGGCATCGGTATCAACGTCAACAGCGCACCCGAAGATTACACCCACCTCAATCGTGCCGTCACAACGCTCAAAGCAATCGTCGGGAAGACTATTAACCGCGAAAAGCTTTTGCAAATGCTCATCGGGAGTCTCGAACGCGCCATCGGGCAATTCAAAGCGTTTGGAATTTCGCCTTGGGTCGAATCCTGGAAACGTATGGACAAATTCATCGGAGCACGCGGAACCATCATCGTGAACAACCGCTGCACCGACGAGAACCGCAACAGCGGCGAAGGGTCAGTCAAAAAGTCAGGCACAATCCTTGACATGCAACCCGACGGAAGCCTACTCTTTAAATGCGACGACGGAAACATCGAAACAGTCATTTCCGCAGATTTGGAAATTTAAGGGAAATACAGTTTTCATTCAACATAAACGTATTTTTCATAAAACATCAGTGGAATTATTACGGTTGTTTTACCGGATTTCGACTTAGGGAAAAAACAGCGACGAACAACATTTTCGATTTCGTCGTCAAATTCGTTGAAACTCGATGTCGAAGATAATTTGGTAATGTCTGTAATTTTACCTTTCGGAGCAATCGTGAATTTTAAAGTAATCTTACCTTGAAAGCTCGGTCTCTTTTTCAAATATTCTTTATAAATGCGTAGAAGTTCCCCCTCACACCGACGCACGCCTTTTAAAGCATCTGCAGCAGAAAGAACTCCCTGTACTTCTATTTGATTATCGCCAACTTCTGGAATCTTGACAAAAGGTATATTAACAGAATTCCTCAATCCCGAATACTTCATGAAGCATTTATTGAGAGACTTACAATCAGAACGGAGAGTCGAATCAGGACAAACAAAACCATATTTGTCCCGCACGGAAGCGATACAATCATCACAAGGATATGACCGATGATTTGTAAAACGAGGACGGGCATTTAGAGGTTGAGGACCAAAATCAACATCTTTTGAATTCATATAAAGGATTTTATTTTCTTTCTCTCTACGGTCATCACACTGTTTGAGATTCATGAGCATCAACGTTCTTGTAGAATCATTAAAAAGAACAGATTCGTGGGAATTCTTAGCCGTTTCTGCCATAGATTCATTTCCAAAAGCAGAGGCAAAACAAACCATAAGGAATACAATGAAAATTATTTTCATCTTAATCATTTTCTGTTATTCCACATTTCTTCATTCAATATAATCCATTTACAAAAATAGAGTAATAAAGCAAAGGAGTTTAACGAAAAATTACCAAAACGAATTCACTCCAAGCGGACACGGAAATTCTTGCGCAAAGCATCGCTACGAAGGATATACACTCCATTTGCATATCCCGCATCCCTGAGCGATTTCAAAACATGAATCACATCCACCACATCGACCATGACGTGTCCCATGAACTTGCCAATCACACTGAATATTTCAACAGAAAATCTTTTCGGTCTTTCAAAATCAACCTCATTCAAGGACATGTCCTCATCAAACTTTTTAATAGGATGAATGTCTGGTATCCAATTTGCAGTCAATAGAACGCCGTCGATTACATTATAACCATACAAAACCATATTTTTTACGGGAATCGTTTCATACTCACTTGTCCAACCAGAAAACACATACCCAGACCTTTTGGGGTTAGGAATTTCAACAGAACCTAAAAAGCTAATCGTATCAGGAACTACAGATTTTTTCTCGAACCGTCCACCATTTAGTTCATACGAAATAGCATGTGTATTTTCAATCGCATTTTTAAGCCACGGTTCACGCGATACAAACCATTTTTTTGCAACATAAAGATCATACGCCACGGGGCTACGCCATCGAGATTGCCAGCGAACGGAATCACAATAACGAGACAAATCTATTTGTTTACCTAAAGCATTATTCAATTCGTTCAATTTTTTTTCAAGAGATTCCCATACGGACGAAGCTAAACTGTCATACAAACTTTTATACGTATTTGCAAAAACCCTATTTGAGTTTCTAAACAACCAAGCCACATAAGCGCGATCCCCATAATGCTGAACAGACCATTTTCCTTCTTGCATAAAATTCGAATCGAAATCCCAATTTGTCAGCATACGGAGTTTTGAATTTTCCGAAGCATCGTACTTCGACATAAAAACATTCGATCCGGCAACATCCCACGATCCCAAAAAATCATGCACTAAAAGCCACCGTGCAAAACTTTCAACATCAATGTAATCGCCATAGGAGCCATCACCTATATGCTGCTCTAACGTATTTACATACCCTTCTATGTACGAAAGCTGTTCTTCAGAAATATCATCGTCATCGGGGTACTTAAACGTGTATTTTTGATTATAAACCGGTGTTATAAACTTGACTTTTTCATTCCACCAATACGCATCGCGTTCTATGATGTATCCACTTTCGGACACATCAATCCTAGACTCGTTTCGGTCTATAGCTTCCATAAGCATATAAAAACCGAAATATTCATTGTTGAGTACAACATTTACAAAAGCATATTTGGGGGTCCAGGGAACACCAACAATATCGCAAACAGCGAAACCGATGACTGGGTCAAACGTCGTTGCAGTCTTGTGCAGTATCCACTCTTTATCTTGAAAAGATTCCCCACTGCGAGAATTTAGCGACGCAAGCAAATCGGCCTTCTTTTGCAATTTTAGTTTATAAGAGGATTTCCCTGCCAAATCAACACTTGTATTGCCGCGAAGTTTTATCGTAAGACCGCTATTTTTATGCTTATATTCACCGCTTTCATAGACAAGATTACCGCTGCTATCAATAATCTGCATTGATGCAGGAACCTTCGTCACATTGGTAATGGTACGACCATAACTACCGTCGGCGGCATAAGCGTATTCGGCACTCGGTTCTTCCCCATTAAGAGTATTGATTTTAACAGTAGGCAGACCCGTATAAGCAACAATAGAAACATCCGAGGATTCACTTTCGCCATAAGAAGACGTAGCTACGCAGTAATAAAAACGAATTTCTTTATTCGAAAAAGAATTCGTAACGTAAAGTCGAGAATTTGCACCGACAATCGCGACACCAGATACATTAGAATTAGAACTATTTCTATACCATTGATACGAAGCACTATCGTCTAGTTGCACCGCACAAGCGAGTTCTACCGGTTCTCCATGTTCCGAAAGATGAACAATCGGCTGCGCAAGTCCATTCCCGATAGCTATAAGCCATACGAGAACTCCATAAAGAAACTTTTCCACAAATTCCTCCTACACAAAGATCTGAGCACAGCCAATCCGTTTTTTATTATTTACAATATAACAAAAAATGACCCCCGACAATAGGGGCCATGTGAGATTTAACAACTTTGTACTATATTCGTCACATTTTACTACTTCACTAACACGCGGAAAGTCTTAGACTTGCCGAGACCGCGAACCATGTAAACACCTGGCGTATAGCCTGCAGAGCGGATAGACTTCGCAATGCTCTGTCCCTTTGCGTCAACCTGTCCGAGGAACTTGCCGGTCATGCTGAACACCGCGTAAGACTTTTCAGCAATCGGGAGTTCGATGCGTTGGTTGCGAATCGAAACGTTATCGTTGCAGTCAAATTCCATGCAGAACTTGAACCAGTCGATGTTCACGTAGTTGCCGACAATCTGCATCTTGAGTACATGTTCGCCCTTCGGGATTTCCTTGGTCTTAGCCTCGACTTTGCTGTAAGCATCCCAGCTATCGCCTTGCGGGGCCTTGATGACATCGGTAATCGCCTCATCGTCAATGAAGAACTTGACGCCCACATCTTCTGATTGCGTTGCCACGTTCAGCACGATGGTGTATTCCGAAGCAATCTGGTTATTGACCGTGTATTCCACCCATTCGCCATCTTCGGTGTAACCGAGAGCATAACCCTTGGAAGTATCGGCGGAATCGAGAGCGACGATATCGACTTCGTCTTCGCGGTAGAATCCACCCTGATTGGCGCGGTCGTTATCGTAGAACGCCTTGTTGTGGCCGCCCTTGTCGTAATCTTCGGCTTCAATCTTGCCCGGAATTGCGGATGCGACACCCTTGAACGGTTCCTGCGGAATCTTGGTCTTTTCGCTTTCCATGTACCAGTAGTCAAAATCGAAGCCGCCCTGCTTCACGACGAAGAACAAATCTTCAACGCCTGCGGCATCGGTCAAGTCAAAGCTGGTTTCTTGCCAGCTGGAGCTCTTCGGCACGTCAATCGTAGCAAGTGTCGGACCCGTCTGGGATTTTGCATGGAGTTCCATCTTTCCGCCATTGCCCTTGGTGCAAACGATAATCTTTTCGGCGCCATCGCCCATATCGACAGAACGAACCTTTGTATAGAATTTGTCGTTCATGTTGGTGAGATAGACGTTGTCACCCTGCTTTGCCACATGCTTGATGATGGTGTATCCACCGCTTCTATCCACATTGATGCCGCCCACCCAAGACTTGGTTTCGGCTTCGACGCGTTCGAACGGGTCGAGATTCTTGATCGGCTTCACAACGCCATTGTCAGTAGACTTGATAGTCGGAATGGAACCGTCCGCATTCCAGGTAAATTCTTCGACTGCGGTAGAACGGCTATAGCCACCGCCGCTCACGTTCTTCTGGTTGTGGTAGAAGAAGAAGCTGCGTCCCTTGAAGTCGATGAGGCCGGAGTGGTTCGTGAATGCAGTGTTGTTGCCCTGATCCATGATGATGCCGCCCCATTTCCACGGCCCCGTCGGAGAATCACTGGTGGAGTACGAAATCTTTTCAGGCACGCCATGAGAAGCGTAAATCATGTAATACTTCTTGTCGCGCTTGTGAATCCACGGACCTTCGGTATAGACAGAGCTTCCGCCAGGAGAGAATCCGCTACCCATATCCGTCACCTTGATATCGCCGTCAAACTCAATCATGTTTTCTTTGAGCTTGGCGTAATAAAGCTTCGGGTTGCCCCAATAGAGCCATGCCTGACCATCGTCATCAATCCAAACGGTCGGGTCAATGTAGTCCCAGTTCGGGCCTGCGAGGTGCTGACCATTACGTGCATCCTTGAACGGACCTTCCGGCCTATCGGCCACGGCCACGTTAATAGCGCGGCCACCGCGAGTCGATTCCACGGTCACGTAGTAGTAATACTTGCCGTTACGACGGATAACTTGAGCAGCCCAGTCGCCATTCGGCTTTGCATTGCCGCCGAAGCTTTCGTTCGAAAGGATGAGCTCGCCCATATCGGTCCAGTTCACCATATCGGTAGAGCAAGAGACGCGCCAACCATGCATGGTAAAGAAGGAACCGCCTTCGTCGTTACCGGTATAGACGCAGACCGTATCGCCGAACACGACCGGAGCCGGGTCAGGCGAATAGTACGTCTGGATAATCGGGTTTTCTGCAAACGCATTGGACGCAAAACCAAGTCCCAACGCAATCGGCAATATCTGTTTCACAAATCTGTATTTCATACAGCACCCCACTCTATTATTGAATTACTTTACCTGAACCATCTTGCCGAAGCTCTTGTTTACGCTTTGGACAAAATAGACACCAGATTTAAAGTTCTTTGCATGCATTTCTTGCATCACGGAAGATGTCGTCGGCATGCCCATCAAGCGGATTGTACCCAGATGATGGCCACGGATATCAAAGACATTGAGCGTAGTGTTGCTAGAGATGTCCATGTTCACGCCGTAACGAGCACTCGGCTTAATCGACATGAGGTCACCCTTGCTCTTGCCAAACTTGATCCAGTCGATGTTCAGGTACGTTCCCGTAATCGCCACGCGAAGCACATGTTCGCCCGCTTCAAGAGCAGTCGTCACACCATCGACAAAATCGTAAGTATTCCAATCTTCGCCTTGCGGGACCACAACCGTATCGCTGATTGCCTTGCCGTCCATGAAGAGGCGGAAGCTAGAGCCTTCGAGGCCAGAAGCCACATTGGCGAGGAATGCGTATTCGCCAGCAGCGGTGACGTTCACGGTGTATTCCATCCATTCGCCAGCCTGCGTGAAGCCAATTGCGTAACCCTTGCAGTCCTTCGTGTTGAGCGAATCGGAACAGCCAAGACCCACGACATCCACGCCGTCTTCGCGATAAACGGCACCTTCGTTCACAAAGTCCTTGTCGCTGAACGAAACGCTCTGGCCGCCTTCATCGTAATTTTCCATTTCAATCATGCCCGGAATCGTCATGCCTTCGACAAATGCTGTCTGCGGAACGACATTGGAGAAGTCAGCAAGCGGGATGTTGTTGATGCGTTCGCCGATATTCTTGAATTCGCCCTGAAGGCCTGCCGCCTGAGCAACAGATTCGATGTAACCACCGTTGTTGCGTTCGGTGTACTGACCCGGCATGTTTCTGCCTACACCGCTCGGAGAGTTTCTATAAGAGTTGTTTTCAACGGTAAAGCCGCTAGAACCTTCGTCGAGGTAAATCGGCAATACCCAGTAGTCAGCCCAATCAGATCCACCGTAATCGTGGAGGTAGTTTTCCTTGATTTCGCTGCCCGTGCCTTGGTTGCTCAAAGTGTAAATCGGACCGGAGTCGCAAAGCAAGCGGGAAATATGGTGAATGTTGTTCTTATTGATGTGGTTGTTCGTCATGGCCGTTTCTTTAGTCGTCCAGCCATAACCCACAGATATACCGGAATAGTTTGTATAAGAAATTTCGTTATTTTCAATCACGACATAACGCGGATAGCCAGCGCCAATGCCCACAGCACCTTGATGTTCGTTCGTCACATTCGTGATGAGGTTGTAACGGAGCGTATCGCGAGTGCTGATTTCGTCCTTGTCCGTCGGGTTGTACGGAATGTGGATTTCGGTCAAGGAGTCCTGCGAGAACTTGCCAAGCATAATGCCGCTTGCACCGATTTCGTAGAACACGTTGCCTTCGACCATGTCGTCGTTCGTGCCAGAAACCATGTCAAGGCCAGTTGCAGCCATCTGCGTGAACGTGCAGTTTCTAATCTTCATGTGGTGTGCGTTTTCGACGCGGAAGCCTGCATCCGGGCGCCAGAGGAGGAACTTGTTACTGCCGAGGCGGCCATTTTCTTCCATCACTTCGATGTTGAACAAGCTCGCCTGCAAATCCATGAAGCCTTCTTCACTCGGACGGAGATAGTTGGAATGTGCAAAGGTCAAGCCTTCAAAAGCCATGTAGCCGACTTTGTTCTTGGTGTTCTTGCCAAGGATGCTGAAAAGCGTGTTGACACGAGGAGCGACGACGTTTGCCGTACCCATGTTTTCGCCTTCGCGAGCCTTGTAGTAAAGCGTGTTGGTCGATTCGTCCAAGTACCATTCACCCGGAGCGTCAATGAATTCGTATGCGTTTTCGAGGTAGTAAACCTGCTGCTTCGGCGGATTGCTCATGAAAGCGGTGCCGAGCATCGGATACTTGCGGCGGAAAAGCTTGCCCTTTTCAGGATCCTGAATGTCAATCTTGGAGACGTTGCCGCGATCCGTTACCTTGTCCAAACGGAGAATGCTTTCGGCCCAAGCAATCATCAAATGCATTTCAACTTTGTTCAAATTCTTCCAGTCAGCCTTGCCGATATCGCTGTTGTTCACGAGGAAGCCGCAGCCGGCAGAATCGACTTTGTTCAAACGGAAGAAGTTGTGGTCGCCATTCTTGAGGTTCGGCATACGAGCGCGAATCGCCTTCTTGTTGTTCACGTAAAGCTGGCGGAAACGAGCATCGACGCCTTCGACTTTCCAGATGTTGTTCTTTTCGTCGTGAATGGTCCAGCCATTCATCGGGATGCCGCCCGTGATAAGCGGAACTTCGCCATCGGCAGCTTTATAACGAACGTAGAAGCCGTCCTTACCGCCATCTTCTTCAGTAAAATTGACGGTTGCCGGGAGCTGGTAAGTACCTTCACGGAGAATCACTTCGATATCGCCCGTCATGGTGCCGTTGATAGCACGCACAGCCTTTTGCGCCTGCGTAATCGTCTTGAAAGGAGCATCCTTTGTTCCCTTGTTTGAATCGCTGCCGCCCGGTGCGACATAGAACGTAGCCTGAACAGCAGCAACAGCCGAAGCTGCACCTATGAAGAATGCCGACATAGCAGCAATTTGACCAAACGATTTGAAGCCCATACCTAACCTCACTTAATAACTATTGATAGTTCACCCTAACAACACTCTAAAATTATTCTTAAATTGGGTGCTTTTTACCCGTTCTCATTAAAACTCTGTGGATTGTTTATCCATGATAGACATGGGGGAACACCCCCAACCCCTGTATTATAAAATCGAAAAAGTACGTCTTGCAGGGAGGGACCCCAGCTCAGAGTGGACGCCTACGGCGTCAGCGGCTTCACTCGGTCATGAGAGTCTGCAAGCAGCCTCCCGCGACACTCGTTTTGCACGCTACTGCGAAGAAACATCCTTGGCCGACGCTTCCATTCTCTCAACGACAACCCACTATCTTTTATAAAACAAAAGAATATCTCGCATTATACAGATTTATTATCTATCTCATTTTTCCCCTGCACGATGAGCTATGAGCGGTAAGTGGCAAGGGGTTGTTTTGGATATAAAAAATGCCTGCACATGGCAGGCATTGTATGAATGAAAGTAATATGTAAGAAGCACGTCATTCTCGCGAAGACGAGATTCTAGATCACCGCCAGAGTTTACCCCGGACTCCGATCCGGGGCGGGGATGACAAAAGCATTCACCGTCTGCGGTTACTTCCTACTGTTTACTCTCCCACGCGGACGCGTTGAATCTGGTTGCCCTTGACAGAGCGTACCATATAAATTCCACGAGCAAAACCAGCGTTTTTGAGTGCGGTAGAAACGCTTGCGCCGTTCAAATTGACACGGCCAAGATGTTTACCGGTTGCACTGAATACGTTATACGAATTTTCGGATTCAAACGAAGTCAAGCGAGTTTTAACAAGTCCCGTCTTTTCATCAGCGAACTCGATGAAGTCGATGTCCATCCAGTCGCCAGTTACGGTAAAGCGGAGGATGTGTTCGCCCTCGGTCAGTTCTACCTTGGCTTCAACCGTATTGTATTCGTCGTAATTATCTTCGCCAGAGGTAGCCTGCGGAACCGCAATTTCTTCGGTAATGTCCTTGCCATCCATGGAGAGCTTGAAACTTGAAGTACTGTTCGCCGAAGCCACGGAGGCTTTCATGTCGTATTTTCCAGTCGATGCAACCTTTACCGTGTATTCAAGCCATTCGCCAGCTTGGTTGTAGCCGACAATCACGCCAGTTGCCTTCTTGTACAAATCAACGCCCGTGCCCTTGCGGTAATCGCTATCGCCATGGTTTTCGGTATCGCTTTCGTTGTACGTAGTGTTACCCTCACCCACGCCGTTAATATCAAAGTCTTCCATTTCGATCTTGCCCGGAATAGCGAGAGCTTCACCCTTGAACGGTTCGCGAGGAACAGGCTTGAGAATCAAACGGAGCAATGCAGAACCGTGAGCCGGGAGTTCGATAGAAACGTGGGAAACCGGTCCCAAATCCTTCTTTTTCCAAGCATCGCGAACTTCCACTTCGCCTTCTACGCCAATGTCTGCAAAGTTGCATTCAACAGTTTGGGTAGAGCCGTTGTTGTTCAAAAGTGCGACGGCAATATCACCGTTCTTCAAAGGCTTCGTCCAAACTTGCTTGCCGTTCTTGTCAGAAATGCGGTGGCCCTGAACACCCAAGGAGTCCTGGTTAATGGCAATCATGTCCTTATTCAAGTAGAGTTCCTTGGTTTCGTTGCTCATCTTGCGAATGTCAGAACTAATCATGATGGGAGCGGCCATGATGGACCACATCGTCATCTGAGATCTCTGTTCTTCGTAAGAGAGGCCGTTGTTGCCCACTTCGAGCATGTCCGGGTCGTTCCAGTGACCGGGCTTTGCAATCTGCCAATACTTGTTGTTAGCATCGATAATTTCGTAAACACCGCGGTACCAGGACTTAGAAATCCAGGCGGGGCCGATATCGAACGTAGTGCGCCAGAGGTTAGCGATTTTCGGCATCCAGTCCTTGTATTCCCACATGCAAATACTGAACACGATGTCGCGTCCGGAATTGCGGAGAGCCTTGGACATGGCGGTATAATCTTTTTCCTGGGTGTTCGGGTCAGAATCGCAGTTATCGTACTTCCAGTAATCTACGCCCCATTCGGCGAGCTTCTTGGCATCCTGTTCTTCGTGACCATTGGAACCGCTCTGGCTTTGCCAATTGCTGTTGTAGTGGTGGCAGGTACGTTTACCGCGGTCGCCGTAAAGACCGAACTTGAGTCCCTTTGCATGCACGTAATCGGCCAAGGCCTTCATGCCGCTGGGGAATGTGGTCGGGTTGTTCTGGAGGTTGCCTTGCGCATCGCGCTTGGTATCCATCCAGTTGTCGTCAAGATTAAGGAAAACGTAGCCAGCATCCCTCAAGCCAGAAGAGACCATCGCATCGGCGACTTCCTTAATCTGCTTTTCGTTGATATTTTCGTGGAAAACGTTCCAGCTGTTCCACCCCAGCGGAGGTGTAAGCACCAGCGTATCGGCACTAGCAAAAGCCGATCCCACCAAACTCGTTAAAGCCAAAGTTGCCAACACTCCAAGTTTGCAACCACATTTTTTCTTCAAACCAAACATAGGCACTCCTGTTCCTAGATATTAGTATCCCCAAATTAAAAATACCCCAAAAAGCACAAAATATTCGCACTTCTCCACATGTTTCCTTTGACATTTTATCCACGATGGATAAAAAGAGCGCCCCCTTTGCAGGGGACAGCTCTTGATTAGAGAGAGACGTAAACTTTTTTAACGATCGACGGGAACCATGAACGAACGGTTTTTGCTCCGCAAGATATAAACGCCCTTGCCGTAGCCAGCCAATTTCATCGTTTTGGACATACTTGGTTCATCGTTTTCGATGATTTCGACAAATCCGAGGCGTTTGCCCGCGAGACTATAGACATTGAACTTGCCGCTAGCCGTTTTGAGACGGAGGGATGGCGTGAGCGAAATGGTCCCCGGATTCTTCGGTTCCGCAATTTTCTTGATGGACACGTTATCGAGCGTGAGCGTCCCCGTCGAGGCGCCCGCATTAAAGCTCAAGCGGGAATCCTTGTCGGTCGCGGCAGTCATCTGGAACTGGAAAGAATACGTTTTGGATTCCTTGCCGATTTCAAAATTCTGCTTTTCGGCGAGGTAGCTTGCCCACGGATCCGTATGCTGTTCCACGTTCACTTCGAGCGTGCGTGCGGCCCCAGCGCTTGCATCAAAACTCACTTCGTACCATTGGCCTTTTTCGAGGTGCAAATCGTGCTGGATAACTTGCACTTGATAATTTTCCGTACCCACTGCAGAAATGTCGAGCTGGTACTTGCCATTTTTCACGTCACCCGTCGCCTGTGCATCGCCATGAGTCTGCAAAGTCCAAGCCACATCGGTCGAATCGAATCCGCCATTGAAAATGCTGTCGCGGTCGGTCGGCACAACAATCGGCGGCGGAAGCGAAGAACCGTCCAACGAATAATTCTTGACAAAGTTCCAAATTTCGACGCTCGTGTTGACGCTCACAGCCTCGTCCATGGAATACCAGTGGCCCTTGCCCGCAATGGTGAGCAAACGCACTTCGACATTATCGTTGCAACCGCTCCACACTTCAAGCGAAGCCGCAGAGCCCGATTTGCTCGCCGGATACGGTTTCGTGACTTTGGAACTCGAAGAACACTTTTGAGCAGAAACCCAACTCTTGAGGGTATTCACGGTGCTGTTGTAATTCACCACGTCGTCAGTCGTGCCATGCGTATGCATAATCGGCATCGCGCGCTTGGGAGAGTTCGGGCCACCACCACCAGAAACTGGAGCAATGGCAGCAATCTGGTCGCCCATTTTGTTCGCAACGTGATAACTCATCATGCCACCCATCGAGAATCCCGAAACGTAAACGCGGTTCTTGTCGATACCGTACTTATTGTACATTTCGTTGATGATGGCCTTGATGAAATTAAGGTCCTTGTCGCCAGAAATGTCCCACGCCTTATTTTGTCCGTTCGGGAACACGACCACAAAACGGGCCGTATCGGCAATCGGTTCCCACTTGGCGGCATTTTGCTGATACGGAGCATCCTGATTCATGCCGTGCATCTGGATAATCAGCGGACGCCCCTTTTCGATGTTCTTTGGCGCATACACATTCATGGAACGGTTTGTGCCGTTCACATTAATGTTGTCTGCAACGGCAATGCCAGCAAAGCTCATCAAAGCGATCGAAGATGAAATCAAAACGTTCTTTAAAGAACTTGAAAAAAAGGCAAAACGCCCCTTTCCATTTTTACCAAACATACTTGTACTCCTTGTGTACCCCTATTCCACCTAATAAAAAAATATATTTGGTGCGCTTTTATATCTCAAAAGGAGCGTTATTTTTCATTGCGATTTGTCAATGATATTGATTAGTAGACAGTAGGAAGTAGACGGTAGGAAGTGGGATACAATGCAAACGAAAGACGAAAGATAAATTAACCACCGGGAGGGATACTGATACTTGGGGTATTCCAATCTTTATAGCAGTTGCTATCGCATTCGCTTTTTATAGTTGTTTTGATTGTCGGGGCATCAAGAATCAAGCGGAAATGATGATACCTGTAATAGCCATCCGATGCAGACGGAGGATTTGAATTTGTTTCTACGATTTTAAAGTGTTCGGGAGTAAACCACTGATCTAACGAAATCCGTTCTTCTTCCTTGGGAATTTCAGAAGAGTATAATTGACGTGCATACGATATGCCCTCTTTAATATAGACATGGACTCTCTTTGCATTGCTGCAATTATACTCCGTGCAACCATAAATTTCAAAGATTACTTTCGCCACGTGGTCTTGAAAGGTTCGAGTCGCTCCTTTATCGCTATACGCCATTACGCTCACGTACATCGAGACTAAATTGCTATCCTTTGCAAAATGTCCCTGAATCGCATAAGCTCTTAACTCGAACTTACCTTGTACAGATTCATCTACACAGGGTTTAAGGAGTTCATGCTGAGGAACATACTCTGCACCAAACCGTTCGCAATCAGCCATTTCAGTGTAATAGGGCGTTATTTTTTCGATTTTCGGCATCCATTCCACAATGGCGGTATCCAGTCTTGGGCATCATAGGGATTCTGTTTCGGCTTGATTTGTCAAGTCGCAGCGGTAATCTTCGCTGCATCCATAGAATGCCAACAGCAGCAAGGCAAACAAACTGTAGAGACCAGTTTCATAGGATTCCCCTAATAAGTTGTATTTAATATACAAAAAAGTCCCCGAAAACGGGGACCTTGGTGTGGAGGAAAATCTGTAAGGAGTCTCTACTTCGTCACAGAGATGCGTTGCGTGAGGCCAGAAGTAGCAGATTTCACAAAATAAACACCGCTTTGTTTTACGAGGGCGTTCACTTTGGAGCGAACATCAAAAGCATTCGCGGCATCAACACGACCGACAAACGAACCATTGACTCCATAGACGGCGTAAGTTCTGGAAGCATCCATGCCATAACGCAGACCCTTCAGCGATTCCGTCTTGCATTCGCCGAGGCAGAACTGCAACCAATCAACGTTCACGTTGTTGCCCACAATTTCCACTTTGAGAGCATGTTCGCCTTTTTCGATTTCTTTTGTCTTGGCAGAAACCTCACTATACGTGGACCAGTCGTTTTCACCGTTCTGTTTTGCAATAATGTCGTCCGTAACAGCCTTGCCGTCAATGTAGAGTTTCACGCCAGCATTTTCGGATGGTGTAGCCATATTCACTTTGACTTCGTAAGCACCCGTTTCAGCGACATTCACAGTATAGCGGAGCCATTCGCCTTCGCCAGTGTAGCCAATGGCGTAGCCCTTCGACTTGTCAGCAGAATCAAGCTGCACAATGTCCACGGATTCTTCACGATAGGCCTTGCCTTGGTTGTCGCCATCATTGTCGTAGTAAGCCTTGCCCGAACGGCCCACATCATAATTTTCAGCTTCGACCTTGCCCGGAATCTTGGCAGCCACGTCGCCATACGGAGTCGGCGGAGTCGTATCCTGAGCAGCATCCAGATAAATTTCATCCTTGTAGTCGGTACCGACCTTGAACCAGTCGAAGTCTGCATAGCCGCCTGCGCTCTTGGTCGCAAAGTTGAAGAGCCCCCAACGTACGCCCACGAACATGTGCAAGTCGTAATTGAGTTTTACATCGCTACCAATCTTTGTCCAAGTGTTGCCATCGGTGCTGTAGTAGAAGTAAGCCGTACCGCGGTCAATCGGCAAGTCAAAATCGATTCGCAGATAAACCTTGGAACCCGTAATGGCCTGGCTTGCTGCTTGTCTTTCGCCATCCTTGTTTCCGGTGTACATCACAACCTTGTAGCTGCCGCCATCTTTTGCAAGCGCCACAAAGCCCTTGTCATCTTGCAAAGCCACGAGGCCAGCCATGTCGCCGTCCTTCATGCCGGTGCCATCCACGAGCGTACGGCCGGAGCACTTCGGGCCAAAAGTACGCTGCGTCAAAGTATTCTTTGCACTCACCACGCGGGAATCAGTACGGCTCGTCGTAATACGGTAAAAGCCTGGATTTGCAGTCAAAGACCAGTTCTTGTTATCGGGGTTGTGGTTGAACTGCCATTCCAAAGCGAGCTGGTCAGAATCAAAGTCATCGGAGGTCACCATGCCGTAGCCCGGCAGTGGAGCTTCCGGCAAGTCAAGCGTTGCAGGAGCCTTGCTTCCACTCGTGGGCACTGGCCAACCGTCCTTCCATTCCATCGGAACCAAGTGCGACATACGGCCAACCGGACCGGAATCGCGGAATAACAAAGCATACCACTTGCCATCAGGAGTATCGAAGATGCCACCCTGAGCAACACCGTTATCGGAGAGGAAATATCTGCCGCTAAATCCAGAGAGCAAATTCTTGGAACGATAGACAATTTCGCTACGGCTCTTGCCAGCCGGCCAAGAAATCGTAAAGAGGTAATATTCACCGTTCACCTTTTCCATGTGCGAGCCTTCCTGCTGCACATAGTAATTGTTCGTGCCGGTCACCTGATTCACGCTCACGCCGCCGAGCTTACCGCTCTTGCCGCCGGCCTTCACGCCAGAAGCATCGTCGTTGAGCTGCACATAGCTAATCTGGTCGCCGCTACCATAGAACACCCAAACCGTGCCATCATCATCAAAGAACAGCGACGGGTCGTGATAGAACGGGAGCTGCACTTCGGACCACGGGCCATTTTCCACGTCGGCAGTCTTGTAAAGGTGAGTCTTGTTCGTCGTGTAAGACGGGGTCAAAACGTAGAAGAAACCTTTATGATAGCGGATGCTAGATGCCCAAGAGCCCTTGCCGTAAGCATCTGCATTATTCAAATTCATGTTATTATTATTAGTGAGCGTCTGGTAAGCATACCCCACCGTGCGCCACTGGGCCAAATCCGTACTCTTGAAAACAGGCACGCCCGGTGCAAAATGCATCGTGGTCGTCACCATATAATATGCGTCATCGACGCGGACAATCGAGGGGTCCGGGCTATCGACGTACATAATCGGGTTATTGACCGTCACCGCGAGCGATTCCGCTGCAAAAATAAAAGCGGCGACAGCGGCAGTTTTTGCCATTTTACTAAACAATCCCATAGACACTCCTTTTTCCAACCTAACTGGATAAGATCTACAACACTAATCTACCCCGATAAAGGCGATTTTTAGCAACAAAACTCATGGTTTTTATGGATTTTTTATCAATAGGTTTAATTTTCTTTACGTATAATGTTGATTTTTCTCAATTTTCACAACGCTTTGTTTTTTTTCACAACGCATTTATGCAACAAAAAAGCCCCACCCATCTATATTTTGTATAAGTCTAGGAAAATCCGGGGATAGGATTGGCTAGACAGGGTGCATCAAAGAATGCAAAAATAGGTTTGGAAAAATTTTTTACAACAAAAGGAGTCGATATGACCATGTCCAAATTCATGGCATTCACAGGAACAGTCGCCTTGCTGAGTTCGCTTTCGTTTGCTTGGAGCATCAGCGGTACTGTCAAGTCCGCAGGCTCAGGCAGAGCTCTTGAGGGTGTCAAGGTTTCATCATTCAACTATGCAGGGTTTGAAACAACGTCCGACAAAGACGGAAATTTCACCATATCTAACGATGGTGGGCAGGCTTTGCACTCAGCGATGGCAGCCAAGGCTTCCGTCGGCTTCAGCAACAACATCATTACCATTTCCGGTATCAAGGCTCAGACCGTTACCGTGTCCGTGATGGACGCACTCGGCAAGGTTTGCGCATCCCAGACGCAGCACTACGTCAACGGATTCATGACATTTGACTTGAACAAGAGCACTGCTAAGGGCGCTAAGTTCCTCCGCATCAACGTCGATGGCAAGGGCGCCACCTACCAGCTCGGCAAAACCGTTTCGCTCATGAAGGAAGGCGATCCGCTGCCGTTCTTGCAGTTCTCGCTGAATGGCTACAAGAACGCCACCTACCAGGCCAAGGCCGAAGTTGAAACTGGTGTCGAAGTCAAGATGGAAAAAGGCTCTAACGAACCGACCAGCTCGGATTCGAAGCCCGAAAGTTCTTCTGCCAAGGTTGACGAAAAGTCCAGTTCTTCGGAACAAACAGCAGAATCTTCTTCCGCCAAGGTCGAACAGGTTGTCGTCAACTGCACTGGCAAGACTGCAAAGGTCGGCGACAAACAAAATATGGACGTGACCGTCGATGGCAAGAAGCGTACCTTCATCATGCATATTCCGAGTGCCTACAAGGGCGACAAGCCGGTACCGCTCGTTATTGACTACCACCCGATTGGCGGTTCTGGCAATGGCGAATATGGCAGCTCTCCGTACAAGGCCAAGACTGACCCGGAAGGCGTCATCACGCTTTACCCGGATGGCACCAGCAAACCGGGTGGAATGGGTAACGGCTGGAACGTCGGTCCGTGCTGCTCCAACGACGACGACGTCAAGTTCTCTTACGCAATGATTGATAAACTCAAAGAAATCGCTTGCATCGACCCGCAGCGCATCTATGCAACGGGCTTCTCGATGGGTGGCGGTATGAGTAACCACGTGGCTTGCATGATGTCCGATGTCTTCGCAGCAGTTGCTCCGGCCGCTATGGACTTGAACAAGACCAACAGTGCAGCCTGCAAGATGTCACGTCCTATCTCTGTCATCAACTTCCGCGGTACGAATGACCCGGTCTGCCGTTACCAAGGTGGCGATAGTGGCTTCAACGACGGTTTGAACTTCCTCGGCGCCGAAGGCACCTTCAAGTTCTGGGCTCAGAAGAACGAATGCCAAGGCTCTCCGTCCAAGAACTCCAACGGTTGCGACGAATACTCCAACTGCAAGGACGGCACAAAGGTCGTGCTCTGCACCAAGCAGAACGGTGGTCATGACTACGGCGACGCAAACATTGGCTGGCCGTTCCTCAAGCAGTTCACGCTCCCGGCAGAATTCGTGAAGTAATTTCATTCATAATTCTATACACTACACCAAAAATCGCTCTGGGTCTCCCCGGGGCGATTTATTTTTTTGTCAATGGCGGTTGGTCATTAGTCAATAGTTATTAGCAGTTTGCTCAGGAAACTTCACCGCCTACTTCCCACGGCCTACTTCCTACTTATTATCGAGACGACTGCGGCGGGAATTAAATGCGAGTCCACAAGTGGCCTCTCGCTTGATTCTTTTGCACGTTTGTTCTCGCAAAGGCTAGAATCTAGATCCCCGCCTTCGCGGGGATGACGAGAACAGCCGCGGGAATGACTATGCTCAAAGGCACGAAGTGCCGACCTCACACCACAAAGCGAAGCGACCTCATCGCCCACAACTACATTCTATCGTCTTTCGTCTTCCGTCTTCCGTCTATCGTCTTTCGTCTCCCCCCCACCTACGGCCTCAAGTAATGTTAAAAATCAATTTACGAATCTTTTTAACCTTTTATATTTCTTTAAAAAATTGTATCTTATATCAGAAACGCGTTATCCATCTTTTTTTAGGATTATAGATGGAATTAAAAAAAGGAGTCGCTATGACCATGCCTAAATTCATGGTTTTTGCAGGAGCAATCGCAGCGCTAAGCTCCCTATCTTTCGCTTGGACCATCAATGGCTTCGTTGTCACGAACGAAGGGTTGCCGATTGGCGGCGTGAAAATCACATCCCCAAATTATCCGAGTGTTGATGCAGTCTCTTCCGAAACTGGTTCGTTCAGCATTACCGATGGAACCGATGTGATACACAACAGGCGCACAACAAGGGCTTCCATCCAGTTCATCAACAATGTCATCAGCATTTCCGGCATGAACGCGAACACAATTACCGTGTCCGTCATGGATGCACTCGGAAAGGTCGCCTACTCCAAGACCATGCACAACATGCACCGTTCCGCCAGTTTCGACTTGAACAAGAGTTCCGTCAGAGGCGCCAAGTATCTCCGAATCAATGCGGATGGCCACCACGACACCTACAAACTCGGTGACACGGTAACGCTCCTCAAGGAAGGCGACCCGCTGCCGACATTCAATTTCTCGAAAGATGGCTTTAGAGACACCACTTACACCATGAAGGCCGAAACGGAAATCGTCCTTATCCACATGACTCCCGGTGTAAACGACCCAGTCTCGTCTAGCACGGTCGCAGAATCCAGTGCTACCATAGCACCCTCCAGTTCTTCTGTAACACCCCCACCCCCGGAATCTAGTAGCGAAGCCGTTTCTTCTAGTAGCAAGGCCGAAGTCATCGACTGCTCCACCAAGACTCTCAAGAACGACACAGAAATCATGGTCGATGGCCGCAAGGTCATCGTGAAATTCCCGAACGGCAACTTCACGGGCGACAAGCCTGTCCCGATGCTCATCAACTACCACCAAATCTTCGGCAGCGCCTCTGATTGGGTTAACGACTCCAAGATTGGTAAAGTAGCCCTTGCCGATGGCGCCATTAGCATCTATCCAGATGGCGCAGAAAGTCCGGGTATGGGTCAGGCATGGAACGTCGGTCCGTGCTGCACCACCTCCGATGACGTAACATTCACTCGCAACTTCATCAAGGAACTCACCGAAAAGGCTTGCGTCGATCCGAAGCGCATTTATGCCGCAGGCTGGTCCATGGGTGGCGGTATGTCCAACTACGCCGGTTGCGTCCTCGCCGATGTCATCGCAGCAGCAGCACCTTCCGCATTTGACCTCACCAAAGAAGTTGTCGATGCAGGCACATGCAATCCGGCACGTCCGTTCCCGATTCTCAACTTCCGCAGCACAAACGACGGTGTCGTTTCTTACGGCGGTGGACTTTCCCAGATTATCGAATCAATGCCGATTACATTCTTGGGTGCAGAACCCACCTTCGATAAATGGAAGGAACTGGATAAATGCACTGGCAACTACGTAGAAAAGGAAGGCTGCCGTTATTATGAAAACTGCGAAGGCGGTGCAGTCGTCGGTCTCTGCATCCTGAACACCGACCATAACGAAGGCGACCCGCAGAAGGCTTGGAACTTCCTGAAGCAGTTCAGCCTCCCGTAAAGTTAAATTTCCTTCTATGCATTAAAGCCCACGGCCTAGCCGCGGGCTTTTTTTTGCAATAGGCGAACTTCGAGCAGGGAGCAAACTCCGAATGATGAGTCAAAAAAGCACCCCCAACAACCCAAATTCTTGATTTTGGCCATTTTTTACGTGAATAAACAAGAAAAACGCGAATTACTCACGTAAATTTCAGAACAAACTAAGCACATTTTCGTAAAAAGAAGCGTTTTTCAGGTTTTTCTTACCGCCAAATCCCACTAAACCGTATCCAACAAGGCATTTTTCCCTCCCCCAAAGGCAAAAAAAACAACAAACAAATTAATTTTCTACAGACAACGTTAAAATTTTACGTGAAAAATTTCAAAAATCGCGATTTACTCACGTAAATTTTGCCGTTTTTTCATTTTCAGCATTTTTACAAGGCACAACATACAAAGTAAACACTCTGCAAGCCTAGTTCCCGCCACCCCACACGCAGAAAAAATCACACCCGCAAACAGGCTGTTCTTAAGACGATGTTTCGCATCGTCTTAATCCTAAAGAATTTGCCAAAAAGGCCCCGGCTTTCGCCGAGGCCTGTTATAGGAGTCATATAAAGAAGTTCAAAACGTAGAAGTTACAATCGAGCCTAAAATTTCATGTTTCTAGCCTCGAATCTCTACCACTATCACCCGTACACGAGGCCGAGCACTACGGCCACAGCAGCAAAGAAAGCAATCTGCTTTACGATAGCGAGTTCCTTACTATTCATAAACAACTACCTTCTTAGTCATGAGGTTTTCGCCATTCTTGCGAATGAAGAACACGCCCTGAGCTTGTTTGCGAAGCTTCGCGTCCTGCTTTACGTAGTCCATCGCATCGGACATTCCCTTGGCGGTAAACGTTCCAAGCTTTTTGCCCTGCATGCTATAGACACTATAGCTGCTTTCGGCTTCGGTCATGTTGAAGCGGACATTCGCAATCGCCTCGGTTGAATCCTTCACAGCCTTGAATTCAACGTAGTCAATATCAATCCAATCGTTCGTGATTTCCAGTTTCAATTCATGTTCGCCCTTCTTCAAGGTCGCCTTGCCGCCGCTCACTTCGGTAAATGTGTCGAAGCCCTTCCCTTCGTTCGCAATTTCAGTACCAATCTTTACGCTGTCCATGTAAAGAGCGAAGCTGCCCGTCCCATTATCGCCAGCAACAAGAGCCGAAATTTCGTATTCGCCGTCGGCTTCCACGTTCACGGTATATTTTAGCCATTCGCTCTTTTGGCAGTGTCCCACAACAATGCCCATGTTCGGCTGGTAAATATCGACGTCGTCCTTGCGGAGCTTGCCGCCTTCGTTGCCCTTGTCCAAATCCATGTAAGCCTTGCCAGCGCCGCCCTTGTTGTAGTTTTCGGCCTGAACCTTGCCCGGAATCGCAATCGCTTCGGTATAGGGGCCGTATTCCTCTGGCGGTTCATCGGGAACAGTCGATTTGCTCGGATCCACCAAATCCACAGCCGGAGCGTTGGGGTCAATCGTCTTGTCGATGAGCTTGAGCATTTCGGAGCAGTAGCGCTTGCCCAGTTCAATCACGCCCGCACGGCCAAAATGGTACGGGTCTTTGCCGTTCCCTTGCAACCCCTTAGAAGAGGCCAAGCCGAACTTCTTGAAGTTGTTCTTAAGCTGTGCGATGCCGCCGTTCTTGCTGCCGCAGCAGTTGTTGCCTTCCTGGAGCAATTCGCCCGCCACGAACGGGACTTCGTTTTCGTCCAAACCAAGAGCGTCAATCACGTCCTTGTAAGTCTTATAGACGGTCTTGCGCCAGTTGTCATCCGTGCCGTCACTTTCGCCCTGATGGAAGATGAAGCCCTTGATCACGCCCACTTCTTTGGCCTTCTTGGCGAGTTCTAGAATGCGTCCCGGAGGGTTGTTGTCGTAGTCCTTGGGCCAGCCCCAAGACATGATGTCCTTGCCATCGCCCCTGAAATAAGCTTCGTACTGATCCTTGTCGAAAGCGCGGATGCTCACGGCACCAATAGCGACCGGGATAATGCCCACGGTCACGCCTGGCAGGGAATCGACCATCGCACGGCCAAAGTAGTCCGCCGGGGAGAGGTTCTCGAAAGCGTGGAACATCGGCGGAATCGCCGCGGCCCATTCGCCCGTCTTGATGGACTGCGTAGTCTTTCCGCTACGTTGGCTTGCATTTGCCGTATGAGACGCCAGCATTATGAAGTTCTTGGGAGCCTCGGCCTGGTCCTCGGCAGGCACGATATCGCCGTTACCCGCCATGTTAGACTGCCCGTAAGCAATGTAAATATGGAAATTGGGGTTCGGAGCCGCAATAGCCCCCGAAACCGCAAACAGAGAAAGGCCAGCCGCAGCACCTGCGACCGCCACAAAATTTTTAAGAATTCCCATGCACATAGAGTTATCCCTTCATCCAAAAATTCACCTATCTAAAATTATCCTCGAATAACGCGAATTGAACCGCAATGGGGTCCATATATTATGGATGTTTTGTCAATGAATTTTAGGGGATAGAGACAAAAGCAATGTACCAATCAACAACAATTATGACAGGAAATTCTTATCAACACACCTCCTCCTTTATACCAATATTGATGAACATCTTTACTTTACAACCGCGACAAATACAGTTGTAGCAAATCCAGTCGCGAAAATTATTATTTTCCCAACACTACCGCATCCATCGCTTGCACCATCTTAGTGATGTCGGCTTCGTGCATCAGGCGGTAATCGGATAGAATTCGTTCCAGAGGATACTTGCCAAGGATTTCAGCGAAAGGCTTATTTGAGTACCACTGATAATAAGCGAGAACGTGGCCGCACCAGTATTCCGCTTGCGGGTAGAACGGTTCATTGATAGTTTCTAGCAGTTTCTTTTCGAGTTGCGGGAAAACGAGAATCGCCAATTCGTAGCCAGATTTTCCGCACAAATAATTCGGGTTTGCGTATTCAATTTGCGTCGGAATTTCCGAGGCGAGAAAAGCCTTCTGCACTTCATTCACAGACAAATTCAAATTATAAAGAGTCGCCTGAAAAAAGAAACCGAGATTTTTCTGGGCATCGCTCAAGTACATTTCGCTATAAGCGTACTTCATCGAGCAACCTCGGATTTCGGACAATGTCAATTAAATAAACACCATCGCTTGGGCGAACTTTTCGCAAACCGTCCAAATAATTTTTTCGTGCATCATCATCGCGTTTGTGATACTTGACGTAGTATTCTTCTTTGCTAGCTTTTTCAGCTCCCTTAAACAGCAATTGCGAAAATGCCTTTTTAGACTTAAGAACCACCTGCAAGCCTAAGCTACCGAGTTTCATGGAACTCGCAAGATTTTGAATAGGGATAACATTTTCTAAAAAATCACTTGCAAATGAAAAATACGAATCATTTGCTCTATAGCCTTTAAAGACATCGTAATCCAAGTAAGACACCTGAAATTTTTCCGTCAAGAATTCCAAATTCGTTCGGCCAAGCGGCGACTTAGGCGAGAACACTCGGTTCTGCATTAAAATCGTAAGCCAATGGAGGATGCTGAAATTTTCCGCAGAGAGGTCAAGAATCTTCAATCTCGACAAGTCCAATTCATAAGCGTTCGCGAAACCATCCGAATTCTTTTGGCAAGCCCATTCCTTTGCAAGCTCTAGCGACTCGGTGCAATAGAATCCGCGTCCGAAATCGTTGTGCGTGTTTTCAAATTTCCAAATGGGGTTATCTATTCGCTTTTCAGAGCCGTGGTAAATCAGCATACACGAAAACTACATTATTTTGAAAGAAACGTCAAACTGATTGCTTGTCCACCCTTGCTTTGGATTTTACTCCCACCTTTCCAGCTTTTCGCACATCACCAACCAAATCTAGAAAGAGTACATACTTGATTAAAAAGAGCTTTTTCTAATTTCAGCCACATTTCACGTCTTTATTTGTCGTGATGATGTACTATTATTGAAGAAATAATGTATATCTGTAGGAGTACGCGACAGGTATAAAGGACGTATTATGGCAGAGATAACTCGTGGCGAACGCACGGTGCAGCTTTTTGCAGAGATAATTTCGCACCCTGAAAGAAATTACACCATCAGTGACTTGATGGCCGCTTTAGACATTCCCGAAGAAGAACGACGCAATGTGCAACGTGACATGGACTTCTTGAAAAGAATGAATGGCGGGCGGTACATTCAAGTCAATGGCGATAAGCGTTCGTTTGTCTATAGTTCCGCTTTGCACTCCGCCGACAGGCTCTTGTTCCCGAATTTCGAAAACACGATGCTGCACTACGTGTTCTTGCAACGTATCGCGAACATGTACCCGGCGACCAGCGAAATCATTTCATCGCTTTTGGAACGCATTCAAAAAACGTTGCCGCAAAGCGACCGCAAAACGCTGGAGCAATTGTCAAGCGACCTGAAAGATCGAATCATCTTCATGGGCACCCAGCCCGATTTCGACGAAAACAGCAGCGAAAAAATCAAGACCATCTTGCGAGCAATCCACGAGCACCGCAAAATTGATGTGACCTATGCAACCGAAAATGACGAAAAACGGAGTCCGCGCATTCCGTTGATGATCATCATTTACCAAAACGAAATCTACATCGGTTGCGAATCAGCAAGCCATCCCGGCGACACCTACGTGCTCAAATTCCGACGCATCAAAGAAGTAACACTTACTAAAGAAACGTTTGTCGAAAATCCAAAAATTTTAGAGAAACTCCGCAAGCGCGTAACTCTAGGGTCTGCAATACTTGGCACGCAAGAGCCCAATGCCGAAGAGGTCATTATAAGATTCGATAGCCGAGTCAAGTTTTTCCTCGACGAAAAACCGTTCCACCGCTCCATGAAAACAACGCAAGAACCAGATGGCTCTTTGCTCGTCAAGATGAAAGTCGAAGTAAACGAACTGCTTTTCCGCTGGGTGCTTTCGTATGCCGACAGCGCAACAGTCATCAAGCCCGATTCGCTCCGCCAAAAGCTAAACCAGTTCGGCTTTCACCTGCTCTCGACGTATCCTCCCCACAACATCACCTCGATTGATGGTTTAGAATAATCACCAAATCACACCAAAACTCCTAAACTCGTAATTTTTTATGTTTTTTTCGTGCCAAATCACGTTTTTTCAAACAAAAAAGCTATGATTTAAATATTAGGAGTCTTTTTATGAATTTACTAGATGTCATAGCGAAAGCTAAAGCAGAAAAAGCAAAGTCGTTAGACTTGTCACAGAAGGGCCTACGCCTTTTGCCGCCCGAACTTTTTGAGATTGAATCCCTTGAGGAACTCAACCTCGACCGTAACATGCTTGTCGAAATTCCCGACGACATCGGTCTTTTGAAGAACCTCAAGAGTCTCTCCGTGAGCGAGAACGACCTCATGGAACTGCCGGATTCTATCGGCGAGCTAACCAAGCTCGAAAACCTCTACTTGGGTTACAACAGCTTATCCGACCTGCCGGAATCCGTCGGGAAACTCGTGAATCTCCAGACAGTGAACATCGCAAAAAACCAGCTTCTGGACTTGCCGCTCGAAATCGGCAACTGGCAGAAGGTCGTCAAGCTTTCGCTGCACGACAACATGCTGTCCGAAATCCCTGCGACCATCGGCAAGATGAAGAGCCTCGTAAAGCTCTACCTCGACAACAACGAACTCACGACCATCCCGGCATCGCTCTCGCACCTTGAGAACCTCGAAATCCTCATGGTCTCCGGCAACCGCTTGGGAGCCATCCCGTCCGAGTTCAGCAACTTGAAGAGCCTCCGCGAACTCGTGCTCGACGCGAACCAGCTTGCAACGCTCCCGGAAAGCCTCGCCGAATGCGAAAGCCTCCAGACGATTTCCGTCATCGAGAACCCGATGGAAGAAGGCATCCCCCGCGTCCTCCTCGATAAGAAGGGCCTGAACATAGATCAGTAAGCGTCGAAGGCGCTTTAGCCTTGAGGTATGAGGTCGCCCGCCACAGCGGGCTTTGAGGAGTGAGATAATTAACTTTTATGAGCAATTCTTTTTTTGCCAAGCGTGCACAGCACGTTAATTTACCTCAAAGGGGGCATAAGCCCCCGTGCTCACGCCTCAAAGCGAATGCAATGAGCGCGCTCATACCGATTCTCCTCTTCCTCGCTGCTTGCTCCGATTTTATCCATCCGGTCAAGAGCACTCCCGAACCTACAGAGTACTCCTTTAACTATTGGCTCCTGCAAAGGGTTTATCTGTACGAGGACGAACTCCCGAACCTGCCCGAAGAAGGTGATTCCGTACAAATTTTGTACAAGACGCTCCAAGACCGATTCACAAATTACACGCCTCCCGCAAAAAGCGCCGAGAGAGCCACCCAAACCAATACAAGCCTAGTCATCGGCGGCGATGTCGGGATGCGTTACATTATTAAAAACGAAGAGCACCCCATATCCATCTCTCGCGTCTATCCAAAGAGTCCCGCCGGAAAAGCGCACGTTCCCAGATACGGGAACATCCTCAACGTAAACGGGATTGAACTCAAAGGAGAAAACGCAAAAGCGACTTACGATTCAGTATTAACGTTCAACAAAGACATAAATCTTCTCATTGCATACAAAGGCGACACCACTCTTTTCAAGCTCCAGAAAGATGAAGTCTATGCACCAACGGTCTTTGTCGATACGTTATTCAAAGACTCCGCAAAAGGCTACCCAGGCATCATCTTCGTCACCATCGAAGGTTTCAAGCCCACTACAGCAGACCAAGACAGCGGCTCGTACGGTGAACTCAAAGCGTATTTAGATTCAACAAAAGCTGACAAACGTATTCGCATCCTCGACTTGAGAGGAAACCCCGGTGGACACGTCAGCCAATGCCTCGCCATGGCAGATCTCTTTGTAAGCACGGGAACGCTTTCAACAAGACACATGCGTTTAATAACTCCAGATGGCGACACCCGAAAATATACTTTGACTGTAAAAGCAAAGTCAGGAGATGTCGGAGAAAACGGCAAATACATAATTATCGGCAACCAAGGTTCTGCAAGCTGTGCCGAAATCTTTATCGCGGCCGTTACAGAAACAACCGACATTCCGTATATAGGAAGAACAACTTACGGAAAAGGCGTTGGGCAAACCAATTACGACACTTATGCAGGCGGCATTGCCACCATTACCGACCTTGAATTTTTGACTCCCAAGGGCAATTCCTATCACGGTAAAGGAATCGTCCCCCAATATACATGCGAAAACATCATCAGCAACAACTGCCCCGCCCAATATGCAAACAAACTCTATGGAGTAAAAATACCAATGAAAGATGATGCTTTAGCAAAACAGGCTACGGAACTTGTAGAAAATTCAATTACGGAATTTGCTGGAGGAGCAATAGAATGGGCAGACTCGGACTTTTATTTAAAATCTTTCGAGAATTCACATCAATAATTCATTTATCAAAAGCATTAGTTTATTCAATCACATTTTTGAGTGTCATCAGCGTAAGTTTCAGCGTTACCGCGTGTTCACCCGACAACACGACATCTTCTTGGGACTACACGACAGAATCAAGAGCAACCAGAGAGTTCATGTTCAATTACGATCTTCTCCGTTTTCACTACAACGATGCAAAAAAATATCTCGGAGACCCAGAAGATTACATCGGAAAAATCAAAGACAGCGCACTTGCAGAATACAACGTACCCTGGGATTATTATGACATCTATTACATGTACTACATGATGAACGATCCTCACACCCAATATGTAGATCCGGCTCATTCTGTTCTCTTATTAGATAAACTTAATTCATCAGAACAAAAAATGGATGCCGGTTTTCAATGGGAAAAGCAAGGTTTATCAAACAATTACGTTATCACAAGCGTCGTCAAAAATTCATCGGCAGACAAGAACGGACTCAAAGTGGGCGACCAGATTATCGCCATCGAAGGAGTCGCACCGACCAGTGACATCGTTTTCAACAGACTATCGGGAGGCACAAACGGAGACATCATTACATACACCATAAAACGCGATTCCCAAGAACTGATTTTACCTATAAAGCTAGCCCCTTACTACACCCCGACCGTAGAACTTACATACAAAGATTCTATTCCCGTCATCAAAATTCTCGAATTTACAAAACAGACCTCGAACAATTTAGGAACATACGGTGAGTTCGTTGATTATTTGCATGAAACCGAAAAATACAAATCCACCATAATCGACTTGCGAGACAACGGCGGCGGAGATGGAGACCAATGTTTCGACATGGCAAAACAGCTACTACCCAAAGGGGACTCTTTGGCCGGAATCATCGAAGCCGGCCCCGATAAAAACAGGAACAGACAAACATTCGACACAACTTTTGAAATAAACAATATCGACGGCATTGCCAAAGACCGTTATTTCGTTTTTCTTGTCAATGGCCAATCCGCAAGTTGTTCCGAAGTATTCTTGCTCTCCGTTACCATGAACAGAAAACTTCCTGTTGTAGGAACAACGACTTACGGCAAGGGCATCGGACAAAATTTAATCACCACGCCCTCCTTCTCCCTAGCAGTTATCACCGCCTTAAAAGTTGTGGATAAAAAAATCAATACCTATCACAAATACGGAATCGAACCGGACTTTATCATCTACGATAACGAACAAGCGTTAAACAAAGCTGTAGAATTGGCTAAAGAAATGACCTACGTCAGAATTGCCGAATACGGGTCTGTAAATACAGGACACTTTGCCAAGATGGCCGTCGAGCCAGACACTATGCCCGGATTCTACTTCTTGCCAGATGACATGCGGAGACAGTGGTGAGCCACCAACAGTGAGCAATGGGCTGTGAGCGATGAGCCTAAAGCAAAAAAAAACAGCCCCGGCACAGCTAATGACCGGGGTGACAAAAACGCTTTCATGCCGTGCTCTGTCACAGCATCAGTAGTCTTTTATGCGATCACTTCAGCACGCGCATGCGGACAAGCACGTCCGTGGAATCGTTAGCCTTGACTGCCGGAGCGGCAAGCGTCAGCTCCAATTCCTTGCGGATATCGGCCACCTGCTTTTTCAAGCGGGCAAGGCGGTTGCCTTCGAGCTTGGGCGTTGCGATCATCGTCTTCTTGGCGGGGTTCATCCAATTGTGCTTAGCATCCTTGAAGCCTAAATGCAAATGCGGCCCCGTGCTGCGCCCCGTAGAACCCACTTTACCGATGACTTGACGCGGAGAAACCTTCGCACCGACATTCACGCTGCGAACGGACAAGTGCATGTACCAGCTTTCGGTATTATCCCTATGGCGAATCGCAATCTTGTTTCCGCTCAAATCGTCATAACCAGAAACCGTCACGACACCCGCAGCAACCGCATAGACAGGCGAACCCTTCGGGCTACCGTAGTCAATTCCGTGATGTACTGTGGTACGCCCCGTAATCGGATGGATGCGCGTTCCATACGGACTTGTAATGTGCAAACGGTCCAACGGATAACGTAATCCTTCATAGATAAGAGCTTCACCTTTTTCAGTATAATGAGCATTAAAAGTACTCTTCGGATCCGGGTCTTCGTAGCGGAACGCCTCGTGATGCCCCACCGTATGACCGTTAAATTCAGCATAAAGCACCTTACCGCTAATCCAGATGGAATCCTGATAGAACTTCTCTTCGAGCAAAATGCGGAACTTATCGCCAGGGCGAGCCAACTGGAAAGCGACCTTGCACTGCAAAATCCCGCTCACTTTGCCAATCATGCGACCGGGAATGCCAACCTTGTACAAGATGCCGTTCAGCGTACTCCCCACTTCGAGGGAACCCTCGAATGCGGACTGACGAATCGTCACAGGCTTGTCGATACGGCTATAAGCAAAGCCGGAATCCGTCTTGCTCAACATGTGGACCGTCGCCGGGTTCGGCGCATAGCGGAACCGCTGCACATCGCCCGCGGAATCAAGCGCGGCATAGAACACCTGCCCTACACGGAGTGCCGCAAGTTCTACGGAGTCCTGCAAAGCAATCACGATTTTTCCACGTTCTTTTTCGTTGATGTTCATGCGGTACAGCACTTGGAACAGCCCATCGCCCGCACGAACCGTATCGTTCTTCACAAGCCACTTCAACGAACTGCCCTGAGCCTTCGCAATCAAGGTTTTCAAGGAATCGGCAGTCGCCTCTAGCTTTGCGTTTTCTTGCATCAAAGCATCAATTTTTTTCTGTTCATTACACCCAGTAAGCGCAATAATCGCCACACACACTAAAAAGAAAATTTTGGACATATACACCCGCTCGTAAAATACAATGCAAAGATATAATTTTTGGTTTCACACCACGGTAACGAAGGCTACAAAAAAACACCCTGCGGCACAAGCCGCAGGGCATGAATCGAAACTTAAAGATACCGATTACTTAGCAGCGGGCTTCTTGCCCTTCTTCTGATCGTTCTTTGCAGCCTTCGGATCAACTTTCTGTTCTTCAGCAGGCTTTGCAGGCGGAATCACTTCCAAAAGTTCCATTTCGAACTTGAGGAGGCTGTTACCCGGGATAGCACGGTTGCCACGCGAACCGTAAGCGAGGTCGCTCGGAATCCATGCGATAACCTTTTCACCCACCTTCATGAGCTTGAGCATTTCCGTCCAGCCCGGAATCACGGCTGTTACCGGGAATTCAAGCGGCTGACCACGATCGATGGAGCTATCGAACTTTTCGCCATTGAGAAGCGTACCAGTATAGTGGACCTTGACCTTGTCTTCGTCCGTCGGAGTTGCGCCAGTGCCTTCAGTAATAATCTTGTACTGGAGACCAGATTGCGTGGTCACGACACCTTCGGCAGTCTTGTTCTGAGCAAGGAAGGCTTCGCCATCAGCCTTGTTCTTTGCAGCAGCGATGCTGTCCTTCTTCATCTTTTCGGCCTGACGGTCAGCAGAGAGCTTGTTGAGCGTTTCCATGACGATGGAGTCGTTCATCAAGAACTTGGCAGAATCTTCATTGTAGCGTTCCTTGAAAGCCTGAATGAAGAGGTCGAGGTCGAGGTCGATGGAATCGCGGGTCACCAACTGGAAACGTGCCTGGTTACCGAAATGAGCACCGAGAGCATAGCTGTACTTGTCCTTTTCGGTCACAAGTGATGTCTTTTCGGTAGAAGCAGATTTGCACGGTTCGCAGCCAGTCATAAGCATGGCAAGAGCACCAGCCGCAATAATCATTTTAGTCTTCATTTTTATCCTCTATGAAAAAATTTGGCTCTCTTAAAATAGCAAAACATCTGTGAGCAAGATTACATGCGTCTCTTTTTTTACTGCAATATTTAGTATATTTTCACCCAAAATTTTATTACCAGGAGCAATTATGTGCGGAATCATCGGATACAACGGTAAAGGCGAAGCAGTGCCTATTCTTGTCGAAGGACTTAAAAAAATGGAATACCGCGGCTATGACAGCTCGGGAGTAGCCGTCATCGACCACGAAAAAATTAAAGTTGTCCGTGCATCAGGGAAAATCAAGGCTCTTGAAGAAAAATTAAAAGGAACATCAATCAAGGGTTCTGTAGGCATCGCACACACCCGCTGGGCCACTCACGGCGCACCGACCGAAATCAACGCCCACCCGCATACAAGTTATGACGGAAAGATTTCAATTGTCCATAACGGCATCATCGAAAACTACGCAAGCCTCAAGGCCAAACTCATTGCAAACGGAGTCGAATTCAAGTCGGAAACGGATACAGAAGTCGTTGCCCACCTCATCGCCCGCTATTACAATGGCGATTTGAAGTCCGCAGTCCTTAAGACGCTCAAGCAAATTGAAGGAACGTTCGGCTTGGGAGTGATTTGCTCGGACGAACCGAACGTTTTGATTGGCGCCCGTCGCGGAAGCCCGCTTATCCTCGGCATCGGAAACCATGGTGATTTCTATCTCGCCAGTGACGTTTCCGCCATCATCAACCACACACAGAAAGTCGTTTATCTGGACGACAACGACGTTGTTGAAGTCAAGGACGGAAGCTACTCCATCGTGAACATGAGCAGCCACGAAGTGCAACGCGAAGTACAGGACGTGGAATTTGACGCGGATGCAGTAGCCAAGGGCGGCTTCCCACACTTCATGCTCAAGGAAATTTTCGAGCAACCCGAAGTGCTCCGCAACACCATGCGCGGTCGTCTGCTCTCCGCCGAAGGCAACGCAAAACTCGCCGGCCTCGACACGAACATCAAGGAACTCCGCACCATCAACCGCATCATCATCACCGCTTGCGGCACAAGCTACTATGCAGGCATGGTCGGTGAATACATGATTGAAGACTTGGCCGGTGTTCCGGTCGAAGTCGAATACGCTTCGGAATTCCGCTACCGTAACCCGATCATCAAACCGGGGACGCTCGTAGTCGCCATCAGCCAGTCCGGCGAAACCGCAGACACGCTCGCCGCCCTCAAGGAAGCCCAACAGAAAGGCGCAACCGTTCTCGCCATTTGTAACGGAGTCGGTTCGACGATTGCACGAACAAGCGATGGCGGAGTCTATCTACATGCAGGTCCCGAAATCGGCGTGGCAAGTACAAAGGCATTCACAAGCCAAGTGACCGTACTCGCGATGATCGCCCTCTTGCTCGGTCGCCAGCGCAGACTCAGCTTTGAAGCCGGTGCAGATATCGTCAAAGACCTTATGGAACTGCCGGATCTCGTTTCCAAGACGCTCGAACTTTCCGACAGTATCGCCGAAATCGCAAAGACACTCTGCAAGGCGAACAACTTCTTGTACCTCGGTCGCCATTTCTGCTACCCGGTTGCCATGGAAGGAGCGCTCAAGCTCAAGGAAATCAGCTACATCCACGCCGAAGGCTACCCCGCCGCCGAAATGAAGCACGGCCCGATCGCCCTTATCGACGAAAACATGCCGGTCGTGGTCATCGCCCCGAAGGACGCTTTGTTCGACAAAATCATCAGCAACATCCGCGAAATCAAGGCTCGTGGCGGCAAGGTCATCGCCGTCACGACGAAGGACTGCAGTCCGTTGGACGAAATCGCCGACCACATCATCACGGTGCCGAAGACCATTCCGATGCTCATGCCGATTGTCACTTGCATCCCGCTCCAGCTCCTCGCCTACCACATCGCCGTCCTCCGCGGAAACGATGTCGATCAGCCGAGAAACCTCGCCAAAAGCGTAACAGTGGAATAGCGGCTACGCCACAGTAAGCAGTGGTTAGTAAACAGTGATGCAAATGTCACCCCGGCCAATCAAATTGCGCCGGGGTGTTTTTATCGAATAAAGTAAAATAGAGAAGTAAGGGGATTATAGGAGGGGAAAGTCATCCTCGACCTGACACTCCCTCGTCATCCTCAACCTGATCGAGGATCTATGCAGCGCATTAGAGGGGAGAAAGGGATGGAACGACTCGGTCACTTCGTTTCCCTCGACGCCCTTCGTCCCCACTCTCAAGGAGAGTGAGGGATGGGACTCTGCCGTCTTTTCATTCCCTCGCCGCCCTCCGGGTTACGGCTGCGCCGTAATCCCAAACTCGCCTGTGTTCGCTTCGCTCTCGGCGAGTTTGTCGAACCCTCTGCGAGGGTTCTCATCCCTAGCCTTTGAAACAAAAAGCGAAGCAACATGGGGGTTGTTTTTTTATGACCCTTTGCTGGGAGTGAGAGAGGGATGGGACGACTCGGTCACTTCGTTTCCCTCGACGCCCTCCGGGTTACGGCTACGCCGTAATCCTTGACCGCGCTGTGTTCGCTTCGCTCTCGCGCGGTCAATCGAACCCTCTGCGAGGGTTCTCATCCCTAGCCTTTGAAACAAAAAGGAACCCACAAGGGGGCTGTTTTTCCACATGATCCTTTGCAGGGGGGAGAGAGAGGGATGGGACGACTCGGTCACTTCGTTTCCATCGCCGCCCTTCGGGTTACGGCTGCGCCGTAATCCTTGACCGCGCTGTGTTCGCTTCGCTCTCGCGCGGTCAATCGAACCCTCTGCGAGGGTTCTCATCCCTAGCCTTTGAAACAAAAAGCGAAGCCTTTCGGCTTCGCTTTTTGTTTCAAGGAGAGAGAGGGATTCGAACCCTCGGTCCTGTGACAGACTCCGGATTTCGAGACCGGCCCATTCGACCACTCTGGCATCTCTCC
>Ga0310786_10001495_pt1 | contig 37555 bp, 29 predicted proteins | sample AusTroGonzalo_MG_FD_203881 | JGI IMG/M metagenome (GOLD analysis project Ga0310786, IMG submission 203881) | Bovine rumen microbial communities from tropical cattle in Woodstock, Queensland, Australia - Gonzalo_03 (v2) (version 2) | ecosystem: Host-associated > Mammals > Digestive system >... | reverse complement strand
ACTATCAGGCGAAACCAAATGATTCCGGAATCGCATTTGTCTTCTGGAATATATACATGGAAGTAAAGAAGGTTCTCAATTGTCGCAAAGACAAGCGCAGACGCCATGCAAGCCAATACAATTGTCCCCGCCGACCTGAAACGCCACGGGGCCTTCTCCAGCCACATCATAGGCAATACGACCTTGGCCATTTCCTCGATGACCGGGGCGCCGACGCAGACTGCCAGGATCCCGAGACCCAACACGCCTTTCGTCAGTGCGCAAATGACGGCGAAGGCACCAGAAGCCACGCATAGCCAAAGGAAATGCGCCACGCCGATAGCATGCGTCTCGTCCGCCCACATTTCACGCACAACCACATCGCGGCGCGTCTTGTCGCACACCGCCTCAGGAGATTCGGACAAAGCCGGCTCGTCTCCGATGGCGTCGCCGCCGGCAGACCCCGCATGCGGCATCCCGGAAAGCGCAGGTTCGTCCTCTATGCCCGCAGCCATGCAGTGCCCGACGCCATAACGACCGCCATATTGCTTACGCGCTTGCCACCCTTGCCGGAAGCATTCCCGCCGATGTCCGCCCCTTCGATTCGCACATTGCAAATCGCGTTGCAGCCAAGCTCCTTCGCCTGCGCCTTCATGCGCAAAAGAGCCTCGCGACGCGCACGGCCGAATAGCCGGGTGAAAGTCTTGGACTCCCCGCCGACGACATTCTTAAGGCCAAACACCCACGTCTTGAACACGTCGCTAGCCATAACAGCCTCGCCCGTCACAAGCATACACTGTCCTGACGAGTCCGAGAAGCCGGGAGGATTGCGCATGTCGGTCACCTCGACGTCCTTAAGCGCGTCCTCGCGTTTTTGGAGCGACCTTTCGTGTCTCGTCTCGGACAGGTATCCAATGAACCATCCAAAGCCGAGGAAAATCGCTGGCAGGCCGATATACAGGCCTAGCGTCAAGAGTTGATCGTCCATGTCCAATTTCCTCTCGGACAGGCTATTCGACGACAACCGCCGTTCCGTAGGCCATCATCTCGGACGCGCCGGAGGTGATTGCGCTAGTCGAGAAGCGAACGTTGACGACGGCGTTTGCGCCAAGCGCCTCCGCCTGGGCGGCCATTCGGGAGAGCGCTTCGCGCCTCGACTCGGTGAGCAGCTCCGTATAACCCTTTAGTTCACCGCCGACCATGTTCTTGAACCCTGCGGCAATATCGCGGCCGATGTTCTTGGCGCGGACAGTGTTGCCTTGGACAAGGCCCTTCAACTCGACAACGGACTTTCCCGGGATTGTCTCAGTATTGACGATCAGCATATTCGCTCCTTTAATTCTTGTTGTCCTTGCTGCGACATTATACCATTTATCATTTTCAAATATCAATCTCTATATTCACCACTACCATATGTCACAAAAAATTCGTTAGTTCCCGCCAAGTTTCTTTTTCTTTTTAGACAGGATTTACAGGATTTACAAGATTAAGAGATAGTTGGAGAAAGTAGTTGGAGTTGGAGAGTGGAATTGTTCCGGCTTCCTTTCTCGAACTCCAACTCTCAACTCGAACTCACCATTTCCATCACTCCCCGTGTAACCATTCGCTACTCTATTCCTTTTCGTACAGGTCTTTGGCCTGGGGACGTATCTTTTCCAGCCACTTTTCCTTATCTGGCTCTAGATAGACAACCGAGGTATGGTTAGTCTTCAAGGATTCCCAATAGCCATTGTAATGCTCGCAAACGCAGCCACATGGATAATACGCCTCGCAGCTCCAGTCGCCATATCGCGCCAGAAGACCGACCTTGTCGCTCTCCGATTTAGGATCAAAGACATAGATGAATTCATCTGGGCTGCCGACGTCGGCCAGCGTCCGCACGACTCTCGCGCGCATGGCGTCAAGCGACGCCGACGGACGACGAGGGTCGTCCTTGCCGTGTATGAGGTCAAAGAGGCGGCTTTGCGTATCGTCGAAACGCATGTCGTTGCGACACGACACAACGGCAGAGAATGCCGTTAGCATTGAGCACAACACCATAAATGCTCCCAGCATAGCCGACAGCGCGATCACCACCCTGCGCTTCTTCATCTTCCCGGCCGGAAGCAACCCCGCAGCGCGGAACGCCGCTTCCAGCTCGCCCCTGTCGACGCCATGCTCACGCAATTCCGACAGCACCATGACAGGCGTCGAGCGCTTCAGCATAAGCGACACGGTGTCGTTGTCGACAAAGTGATAATGTGATGCGAACCTTTGCCACGGCATCTTCTGCACAAGGTCTCCGCATACCGTCTCATATCCTTTGTCGGTTATGCGGCACGTCGCAGGTGCATCGCCAAGCATCTGCTGCATATGCCTGACATAAATACGCTTGAAGGCGCGGAGAATGATTCCCGGGTAGAAACCGAAAAAAAGGATAGCCAACCATAGAAAACGGCCCTCCTCGGGGCACCCTCCTAGCCACCAATTAAACACGAACCCGAACATCGCCACCAGCATACACCAGGAGAAAATGGTCACGCCTCGGAACGAGAAAACCAACGCCCGCCTGACAGCACGCGCATATCGCTTCGCGTCAAACCTAATCGTGAATGTCACATCCATATCTCTTCTCCTTTCCTAGACTTTCCTATTATGATTTCATTAGTCATTTTCTTCATCTGCCGCATGTGGAGTGCGCGGCAAGAATGCGGCAAAGGACACGCGCCCTGTCGGAGTAAGTATATATGTCGCCTCAAGTTGCGCACGCTTCTCCTTTGGGAATGGGAGCAGTCCTCCAGAGTACGTGCCCTTTACAATCTGCCCTCCCCCACCTTTCTGTATCACGACTGCCGCCTTCTCACAGAAATCAAAGCACTCCCCACCCCATTTCTTTGGACATGTAAGCGATTTGCGGCGACGAGCACCTTCATCATGAAACAAATCTGATGGATTTATGTTGGCAGTAAACAAGACGGGGAACAAGTCGTCGTCTGGCGGATTGACGACCATGCACCAGATATTAGTGTAGCGCCCAAGATTAGGCACAGCTTCTTCAAATGGACTGCTCAACGCCATTATGAAGTCCGTAGAATTCGTATATGCCGCTGGGTCCACCCACGCCTTTCCTGATTCACTATTTGCATTGTTCTCAATCATCAAGCAATGCAACGCCCGCATCCGATGCATCATCGCAATCGTCTTGGCGTAATACGTTTTATTTCTTGGCAGAGCAATGCAAGGAATAATACTGCCCACAAAGGCGGCAAATAGCAACAGCATAATAGCTGCGGTCCAGCCCCCAAATTTGTCCGGCTTCCTGCCAATTGACATTTCATGGAACCAGCGCGACGCCTCTGGACGAAAAAGCAGGGCAAATGGAGAAACGAGCAGAATCAACGCGATAATCGCCGTAGCCACAGCCGGTATCGCCGCGGCAACCATCAGCACAACGAGAACAACGACCGTATGAGGCCACACAAACCAAGCCCTTCGCCCCTGTCGCAACGCCAAGACCAATGCAGCTGGAAACGCAAGAAAGCACAGGTAGGAAACGCCAGACGCGACCGCATCAAGGAACTCTCCTCTGTAAAGGTAGTAGAAGAGAGACACCCCCATGAGAACCAATGTGAGAATGACATACAGCCATCCAAGCGCCTCCGCCATCCTTACTGTCAATGGTTTCTTCATTGGTTCATATTCTACCATATTTTTCGTTAGTTCCCGCCAAGTTTCTTTTTCTTTTTAGACAGGATTTACAGGATTAACAAGATTAACAGGATTTTAGCATGGAGAACAGGAGATACAGAAGATGGGGTTTTAGCATGGAGAACAGGAGAGACAGGAGGAATACTGGGGTTGCCCCCCAGACCCCGCCGAAGGCGGACCTAAACTCTCCTGTATCTCCTGCTCTACCTGCTTAAAAACAATCTTGTTAATCCTGTCTAAAACCTCCCGCGCCAACCATTGCCACTACACGAAGTTGCTGGAGGCGAACGACCAGTTGAGATGCCCGTCGACGACGGCCTTCACGTATGCTGCGCGGGCGTTCTGCCAGTCAAGGTAGTAGGCATGCTCCCAAACGTCGATGACGAGGAGAGGCGTGACGAAGGGCTTCCCGCACGGCGTATCGGCGTTGGACGTCGATTCGACAACAAGCTTGCCGTCCTTCTTGAGAAGCCACGCCCAGCCGCTTCCAAAGCGCTTCACCGCCGCGTCGGCGAGCGCGGCCTTGCAGGCGTCGAGCGAGCCGAAGGACGCGTTGACCGCCGCGAGCAGTTCCGCCGACGGCTCGCCGCCCTTCCCCGCCGGCGCAAGCGACCGCCAGTAGAAGTCATGGTTCCATATCTGCGCCGCGTTGTTGAAGATGGCGGTGTCCTTCAAGTCGTAAGAAGAGCTTATGATCGACTCCAGCGAACGACCCTCATAGGTTTCTTTCCCCGCGACAAGGCCGTTCAGCGTCTTCACGTAGCCGGCGTGGTGCTTGCCGTAGTGGAACGAGATCGTCTTTGCGGAAATCGTAGGCGCAAGTGCGTCGTCGGCGTATGGAAGAGGCGCGAGAGCTATTTCTTTCATGGCGGATTCTCCTTTTAGGATTCTGCTTTGAAGAGCCAGCGCGGCACATGCCGCTCCGGCGACAAACTGTCTTCTTGTGTTCACAATGTGATATCCTTTATTTGAAGGGCATTTTACCATACAATCAAAACCCAAGTCAACCTCATCCGACTTCGCACTGCAGGCTGAATCAACGGCTGGAAATTCTGCCGCGAATTTTGTATAATTAACAGCAAGCAACAAGGAAAGGAGCGTTGGAACCATGATGAACCTTCAAAAATGCATATTCGCCTGCCTACTTACGGCGGGCATTGCGCACGGCGCAGATCTCGCATTCCTCCAAGAGCTCGTGGAAATTCCAAGCTCGTCGATCGACTATCCCCAGGTCAACCGCGCCATGCAGGCCATGAAGTCGTATCTTGAAGCTCGAGGTCTTTTCTGCACAGTGGAGACGGACGACTGCGGGCGTGAAATCCTGTTCGCCGCGACAAAGCCCGGCAAAATCCAGGACTACATCCTCTCCGCACACCTGGACGTCGTTCCCGCTTCATACGAGGGGCAGTATTCCATGAAGAACGAAAACGGCAGGCTCACCGGGCGGGGCGTCGGCGACGACAAGGGCGGTTCGCTCGCCGTTGCGCAAACGCTCTCCGCTCTTGCTGGCAAAGACGTCTCCGTCGGTTGCATCTTTGGCGCCGACGAAGAGCTGGGCGGCTTTACGACGACATGGATGGTGGAAAAGATGGGCTACCGTCCGCGTCGAATGGTAATCGTCGTTGACAGCGCGTACGGGAAGATAGGCTATGCGACAAAGGGGCAGCTGATGGTCAAGGCGACCTTGAAAGGCAAAGGCGGGCATTCGTCGGCGCCGTGGAAATGCGAAGACCTCATAACCCAGCTGTCCGCCGCCGTCGTAAAGATCAAGGAAGAATGGTACCGCAGGCATCCGCTTGCAGACGGTCCTGACCACTGGTCAGACGTCCTGACGCCGACAATCGTCAAGTCAGAGGGCACCGCCCTAAACCGCATCCCGTCCGAAGTCTGGGTCAACTTCAACCTGCGCTCCGTCCGCCCGGAGGCGAAAGACGAATGCATCCAGCTCATCAAGGAGTTCACAGGGGGCGAAGTGGAGGTTGTTCGCTATTCGCCGCCGTGCCTAAGCGACGGAAACGATCCGTTCGTCCAGCGGCTGAAAAAAGCAATGGAGGCGGAGATCAAGGAACCAGTGCCCTTGGAGCGTATGCCTTTCGCCACAGACGCACGGTGTTTCGTCTCCTGCGGCGTGCCGACAGTCAACATAGGGCACAAGCACGGCGACTCCCATGGCGCGACCGAATGGGCAACGGCTGACTCCATCGATATTGTTACGCGCTTTCTCACTTCGTTTCTCGCCGCCGAATACGGCATACAGCCCTCGGCGATTTCAATCCTTGCGAAGTTGCCTCCGGTTAGACGCGACTGAAACTTGGCGGAGCAGCCCCCTTGACTACATGTGCCGCGAGACAAACGCTCGCGAATCGGCAAGAGGGGCAAGCGAATCGGGAATCGCCTCCGCCTCCACGACATACCACGCGACATCCTCCTCGGCAAGACAGTCGAACACCTCGCGCCACGGAACGACAGGGCCGCCGTCCTTAGGGCGCTCGCCAAGGGTAGCGGCATCCCACAGCCGAAAGCGCGGCGGACGCACCCAGAAAACGCATGAAACCCCTTCTGCTGGCAACCATCGGCTTCCCCTCTCCTTAGACTAAACCGATTACGCATGACAACCGCGCCTTGCCACGCATAGCACAATCGCGAGGCGACAGCAATCATTCTGCATTTACCCGCCGTATTTTGGTATAATATGCAAACGTTATGGCAGATGAAGCAAAGGAAAAACTTCTTGAGATCGATGAAGTCCGCCAGGGCGTCGCAAGCCTGAAGGCGCGAGTGGCCGAGATGGCCGACTACATCAAGATCGACGACAGGCGCGCGAAGCTCGCTGAACTCGAAGCCCAGCAGGCGTCGGCGGACTTCTGGTCAAACCAGACGAAGGCGAGGGAAGTAATCGCCGCGACGAACGCGGAGAGGGCATATACCGTCCCGTTCGCATCGCTGACGAAGGCGGTTGACGATGCGCAGGTGATGCTTGAGCTTGCGGAGATGGAAGAGGGAGAGTCGAGGGTCTCTGCCCTCAGGGACACGCTCGCTGAGTGCGCAAAGGCCGAGGACTTCTTCGGCAAGCTCCGACTGCAGTCGCTTCTTGGCGGCAAGTTCGACCAGTGCAACGTCTTCGTGAAGCTCCATGCGGGGCAAGGCGGGACCGAGGCCTGCGACTGGGTCGCGATGCTCTACCGCATGTACCAGCGCTACGCCGAGTCGCAAGGCTGGAAGGTCGAGGAATACGACGTGCAGCCGGGCGAAGAGGCGGGCTACAAGGACGTCTATTTCCGCGTCGAGGGCCCATACGCCTTCGGAATGCTCAAGGCCGAGCGCGGCATCCACCGCCTCGTGAGAATATCGCCCTTTGACGCGAACAAGCGCCGCCAGACGTCGTTCGCCTCCATGGAGACGGTCGCCGAGATCAACGACGACATCGACGTCGAGATCAAGGACGAAGACCTCAGGATCGACACCTACCGCTCCGGCGGGGCAGGCGGCCAGCACGTGAACAAGACGGACTCCGCCGTTCGCCTCACGCACTTGCCGACGGGCATCGTGGTCGCCTGCCAGAAGGAACGCTCGCAGCACATGAACAAGGAGAAGGCCATGAGCATGCTCAAGGCCCAGCTCTACGAATACTACGAAGACCAGAAGAGGGCCGAGATGGACCGCTTCTACGGGGCGAAGTCGGAAAACGGCTGGGGCAGCCAGATCCGCTCCTACGTCTTCTGCCCATACACGATGGTCAAGGACCTTCGCACCAACTGCGAGACATCCGACGTGAACGGCGTGATGGACGGAAACCTCACGCCCTTCATCGAGGCGTGGCTGCAGATGAAGGCGAAATGACGGAAGACACAAACCTCTACGGCAGGGCGACCGGCCTTGAAGAGAGGGGTCGGTATCGTTCGTTCTCCGGAGCGCTTGACGCGGCCCTTAAGGACCTTACGACGGAGAAGAACGACTTCTTCGACTCGCTCGCCGACAGGTGGAGCGGTCTTTTCCCGGGCCTGCAGGCGAAGCCCGGGAGATACGAGGGAGGCAGGATCGTCCTCTACGTGAGAAGTGCGCCCGCGCTTTTCTCGGTGCGTCCCAAGCTGCGCACCGTAAAGGCTAAGCTTGCGGAGCTGCCGGGAGCGCCGGCAAAGATAGACCTACGGCTGGAGATACACTCGTCATGATCGCCACGGCCCTTCTGCTTGCCGCCACCTTCACGCGGCCCATGGAGCGCGTATCCACGATGGATCCGGCCCTCTGCCAGTCGATCTACGACTGCCACGCCATAATGCTCGTCTATGAAACGCCTCTCGCCATCGACTACCTCGCAAGGCCATACCGCCTCGTGCCGGGCGCATGCGAAATGCCTAAGATCTCGAGGGACGGGCTCAAATATCGCCTCCGCGTGCGTAGCCCCAGAGTTGCCGCGCAGGACGTCGTAAGGGCCTTCGAGCGGCTGCGCGACCCGCAGATAGTCTCTCCGAACGGCTGGATAATGAAGGACGTCTCGACTGTAGAAGCCGTTGACGCGAAGACGGTCGAAATCGTCCTCAAGCGCCCCGTCCGCCAGTTCCCGTGGCTGCTGGCTATGCCCTCTTGCGCAATCGTCCTTGAAGACAGCTCGGGGACAGGCCCCTACGAGCTCAAGCTATGGCGCAAAAACCACGAGATGGTCTTCACAAGACGCGGCGGCGCGGAGGCAGAAGAACCCATGCGCTTCGACACGGTGAGATACCTTGTCATCGACGACCAATCGACTCAATGGCTCATGTTCCTCAAGGGCGAAGTCGATATGCTTGGGTCGATCTCAAGGGACAACTGGGACTCGATAATCGGGCCGGACGGGAAACTTGACGCCTCCCTCGGCGAAAGAGGCTTTACCCTCCACGCCATTCCCGCCCTTGAGGTACTCTACGTCGGCATTAACATGAAAGACCCCGTGCTTGGGCCGAACAAGAAGCTTCGCCAAGCGCTGAACTGCGCGTTCGACTTCCCCGAGTGGGAGAGGTTCTGCAACCACCGTGTAAAGGAGTGCGACGGGCCCGTGCCGCCCGGGGTGCCAGGGCGGCTTGAATCGCCCTTCCCCTACCGCTTCGACCTAGACAGAGCGAAGAAGCTGATCGCAGAGGCCGGATATCCCGGCGGAATCGACCCCAAGACAGGCCGCAGGCTTGTCGTTACCCTGTCCATCGGAAAGGCGACGCAGGAAAGCCGCGAGGCCGGTGAGCTTATGGCGGCGTTCTACGAGAAGATCGGCGTAAAGCTCGAGCTCGACTTCAAGACATGGGACGCGTTCCTCAAGGCAGTCAACGAAGAGAGGGCCCAGATGTTCCGCATGGGCTGGGTAGGCGACTATCCCGACGCACAGAACTTTCTGCAGCTTTTCTACGGGCCGAACCGGTCGCCGGGCGCAAACCACGCAAACTTCGAAAGCGCCGCGTACGACAAGGCCTACGAGCAGGAGGACTACAAGACCTGCCAGGAAATCGTCAGGGAGGAATGCCCGTGGATATTCACCCACTTCAACATGTCGCATTCACTGGTCGGCCCGAGGGTGGGCAACTACGTGCCAAGCGACTTCCCCTACGGGGCGGAGGCCTTTTACGAGGTTAGGCGGAAATGAAGACGATATACATCGAAAGATCGACAGGCAGCGCGAGGGACGGGACCTGGACGAAGGAGCTGTGCATGGACGGCGTCGAGCGAATCGTAGTCGGCACCGGCCCCGGCAGCTTCGCCGGAATCCGCTCCGCCATCGCCTTCGCCCGCGGCTACGCGCTTGGAAGGCCGTGCGAAGTGCTCGGGCTCCCCTCGCCTTGCGCGATAGCGGCGCAGCTCGGCGGAGAGGGTCGCCTCGCGGTAGTTGGCGACGCCAGGCGTGGAAAGCTTTGGGTCGCGCTTTTCGATGGGCTCAACCAACAAGGAAGCGTCTCGCTCTGCGACGCCACCGACCTGCGCAAAGCCGTCCCCGAGGGTTGCCGCGCAACCTCGCCGGATGACGCGAGGATCGGAGAGCTCGTGCGCGATACGCTTGGTGGCGACTACATAGGCGAGATGCTTCCGAACGCGGATGGCCTTAGGATGTTCGCAGAGGCGCGGCCAGACGCCCTAACCCCCAATCCCCTGCCGCTATACCTCAGCCCTGCGGTGCGCTAAGTCAACGCTCACCGCCAAGGATTTCCCGCTGATTTCTCATTTCCACTTGCCTTCAGGCGTTCCTGCCGCAATCTCACGCAAGGACACGAGTCCTGATTCTGCACACCACGAAATAATAGTGGCATAGGCGTCCCATCTGTTTTTTCCGACAATCATGCGCAGTTTTTCCTCCGTCAAGACCAAGACAGGACTCACGCCGTCTTTCCCCATAATCCACATCCTCGCCGTTTCACCATCAATAAAATAACGGTCTGCGGTTCCATAGAGCGGAACGGTTGCGCCCAGAATGAACCGCCCCATTCGACGAAAAGGAAGTACGCTCCCATCTTCACCAGCCGGGAACGGCACTTCTTCAAACATAAACCGTCTCAGCAAATCGTCGATGCTCCGATTTCCTGAGCCATAGAATTCGGCAATCGCGAAGTCGTCCACACGCATAAACTGCTCAACCTGCATAATAGATCCATCGGCGGCAAATGATGCAACTGCGGCGAAATCTCGAGTTGATATGTCGCAGCTATTCGCAAACCCCCTCTTTGACGACTCGCCTACAATGCGCAACGCAATATCGCGCACCATTTGCGTCGTTGGCTGAGTGTGGCACTGGAGGAAACGAATTCGCTCGCTCTGCTCGCGGGCAAGGTTCTCATGCGCTGCGTTAGCGGCATTTGAATAATAGCGCAAGACAGCGTTGCACATAACGCAAATCACCGATAGCGCGACCAGGACAACTTTGTCGCTCATGGAAGCAGGCGCTCCAAAGCAAAGCGTCCAACACGTAACTACGCATGGGAATGCTATTGAAACGACATAAACACCATGCAGCATCCATTTCTTCACAAACATATAGCAATGCCTCCTTCACGAACACGTCGTTGTTCCGCGGCGGCTTTCGCCAACGCGCGGCGGTTTACCGAGGAATTAGGTATATTATACCATATCCAGTTCACACGCAACTACTTCCCGCCGTCTTTTACTACCTCCCAGCGTTCACATTTGCGCAAAGGCTTGTTTTGTAAGGGTTTCGCGGGGTCTGTCTCCACTGAGTCCACGCACCGTTATTACTGTGGCTTCATGGGGAGTATTCCCGCTGAGACTAGTCCCCACTGGCTGACCGCATGATCCATGCCATTAGGAAATCGACAATGCCTTGTTGCCTCTCCGGGCTGATTGGAATGCCTCGCGGCACTTTCCACCACTTCTCAAGACAAGACCGGCAACAACAGGCACAAGCGTGTTGTGCGACGAAAACGGGATGGCCTCGCATTGGCGTCTGCTTCCCGTCGTTTTGCGGATTGGCAGGTGCCAGCCGCATGCGAATGAAATCCTCGCAATGACGGCGTATCGTATCCAAGCCCTTTTCCGATATGTACTTCCTGTCCGCAGCCGAAAGGCGAAAGCGGCTCCGAAACTTCGATCTGCCGAGTTTCAGAAATGCCGCATCAAATGTTCGCTTGTCAGGCATGGGCGTCGTTACACCTTCTCCAACCGCCGCTAGTTTTGCTCTACTTCCCCGCAACGGCTCGTCAGCCGCAGCCCATCAAACCATTGCGGGCGAATTATACCATATTACGGCGTCTCGCGGCAAATCCGATACACATCCATTCACCCTCAACTCACGCGGAGTGGCGGAGTCGCGGAGAGGTTTCACAGGGTCTGTCCCCACGGGATTTCGTTCGGCTGATACACGACAATCTGGTTTTCACTTGTGCTCATTCCGCGATACCTTTCACGGCTCGTATTATACCATTTTCACGTCTCGCAGATTTCTATTCCCTCATTTTCTCCCGAAAACATGACAAGTATAGCAAAAACCGGGAAACAATGCTTGGTGAAGTTCAAGAAAATTTGAACTTTGGTTCAAGAACTTTTCGTCACATGCGATCTTGGCGGAGGGCAAAAAGCAGGGCCCCGCCTGAACGACGGGGGCCCTCTTCTTGCCTTTGCCTCGCTCGCTTGGCTAGACGAGCAACGTCATCGGCGGGACTGTGTAGTATGCACCGTTGTAGTAGTAGTTGTAACCGTCGTAGTAGTAGCCGTCTCCGTAGTAGCAGACGCCGTCCTCGACGATCATCCACGCCTGCTCGACCCATTCCCACGCATGGAGCGCACCAAAGTGCCACAGCGGAACGACTGGCCTCGCCCAATAGCGCGCATGGCTGGGGAGATGGTGGCGAGCAAGGCGGGGCGGAGGCGTGTGGTGGCGCGGCGCCGGACGGGCGTGCTCATGTCGAGCGACTGCTGGCTTGGCAGCATGACGGGCGGGCTCATGCCTTGCGACCGCCGGCTTGGCGGTATGATGTGCGGGAGCGACCGGTTTGGCTACGGTTGGCTTGGCAGTCTGGCGAGCTGGAGTTGCAGGCCTGGCTGCGGCTGGCTTGCTGGCCTGGCGGGTAGGAGCGGCTGGCCTAGCTGCGGCTGGCTTAGCTGCGTGTCGCGTGGTCTGAGGTGGTCGTGCCTGCTGGGCCGTCATCGTCGGACGGCCGTTGCCGCCATGGCCACCGTGGTTGCCGCCCTTGGGCGCGGCGAGCGTCGTTGTGCAGAATGCCGCGCAGGCGAACCCGACGAATGCGAATTTCACGAAGTTGTTGTTCATAGCGCACCTTCACTTTCTGTTTGCGATTTTCTGTCGTGGTTTTCGAGCAAGACCATCTCGCCCTTACACAAGGCAAGGAAATCGTAGCGGCAGTTTCTGACAGGTGCAGAGAAACTTATATGAATTAGATGGGAATCGGGCGGAGAGATTTCTCGGCGTCTGCGGCGGTGAGGCCGCGAAGGAGGAGCCGCTTAGACTTTGAGCTTTCGCCGGAGGCGAATTCCACGCGCGACTTTGCGATTCCAAACGCCTCAGCCACCGTCTCCACGAGCTCCTTGTTCGCCTTGCCGTCAACAGGTGCGCTGCGAACGCGCACCTTGAGGGCGTCTCCCACGACGCCGTCTATCCCGCACTTCGAAGACCTCGGATGCGCCCTGACGCTTATGACAACGCCCTCGGCCGTATCCTTCGCCCACGACGGCATGGTCACTTCTCCTCTTCTTCCTCGCCGACGGCGGAGAGCCCTCCGCCAAGGGCCTTGTAGAGGGCGATGAGGTCGAGGGTGATCTGGCCGCGCGAAACGGCGTAGGCCTCCTCAAGCTGCAGGCGGCTGCGCTGCGCGTCGAGGACGTTGTTGAAGTCCTTGAGCCCGTTCTTGTAGAGGTCCTTGGAGATGGTCACCGCGTCCGTCGCCGCCTTTACAGCCGACTTGAGCGACTGGTAGCGGTGGTATTCCTGGGTGTAGGCGGCGTATGCGTTGCGCACTTCGCCGTACGCCTCGTCAAGCGCGAGCTCGTATTGCGCGGCGGCCTGCTCCATCTTTGCCTCGGTCGCCTTCACGTTTGCGTATATCGCGCCGCCCTGGAATATCGGCCAGCTCACGGACGGCCCAAGGAGCGCGAAGAAGGAGTCCTTGCTGAAGAGGCGCTGCTCGTTCGTGTTCTTGAACCCGACCTGCCCGGAGATGTGGAACTTGGGGAACCACTGCGCCTTCGCGACGCCAATGTAGGCCGTCTGCGCGGCAAGCTTGCGCTCGGCCGTCTTGACGTCTGGGCGATTGCGGATGAGGTTCAGGGGGAGAGACGATATCTTCTGCGGGGCGAGGAGCCAGTCGCGGCGGACCGAAACGCCGCGGAGGACTTCCTCAAGCTCGCCGGGCGTCTTACCCGCGAGAATCGCGATTGCGTTCTTGATGCGCTCCTCCTGCGCGAGAAGCTGAGGTATGTTGGCGCGTGTCTGCTCGACCACGTATGCGCACTGGTTGACCGCAAGCTCGTCGCCGATTCCGGAATCGAGGCGCGACCTTAGGATGTCGTATGTCTCCGACTGCAGCACGAGGTTGGTCCTCGCGACCTCTATGCGCTCCTGGGTTGTGCGCAGGTTGATATACTGCGAGCCGAGCTGCGTCGTGAGCGCGACCCACGCGTCGGCGACCGTCCAGCCAGCCGCCTCGGCGAGCGCAAGCGCGGCTTCGGTGTTGCGGCGGCTGCCGCCGAAGACGTCGATCTCCCAGTTGCCGTCAAGCGCGGCCTGCTGGGCGGAATAGCGCGTCGCAGCCCCGCCCGACGCTGAATAGTCCTGGTAGCGATACCTTGTCCACGAGCCTCCAAGCCCGAACTTCGGCAGGAACGCGGCATACGAGCCGAGCAGTTCGTAGTTGGCCTGCTCAAGGCGCTTTACTGCCATCTTGAAGGACAGGTTGTTCGTTATCGCCCCCTCGACGAGATTCTCGAGGACATCGTCGCCAAACCGCCGCCACCAACGTGTAAGCTCGTCCTGCGAGATCTCGACGCGCTTGTCCTCGTTCGACACCGCCGGGGCGTATTCGCAGCCTGCCGTCAGGTTCGTAGTCGGATAGCCCGCGTCGGGAAGCGCGATGGACGGAGTCTCGTCCTTCGGGCTTTCATAGTCGGGCCCGACGGACGGGATGGACGTGCAGCCCGCGAGAATCGCGGCAACGGCCAGAGGTTGTATTGCTTTCATGCTTTCATTGTTCCTTTCACTTGGAGATTGAATTTGAGATTGAAGACGAATTCCTGGACTTGAGCTCGCGGCGGCGGAGCGCCGCCGTTGACACATACGAGAAGAACCTCTTCACGCGCTCGCGCCACGTCTGGAAGAGCGCGTAGAGCCCGGGGACGAGCAAAATCCCGAAGGCTACCGAGAAGAACATCCCGAAGAACTCCGTCGTGCCGAGGTGGTTGCGGCTCGCGGCCCCGGCGCCCGTCGCAAGCATCATGGGAAGAGTGCCGAGGAGCGTGGTAAGAGCCGTCATCAAGAGAGCGCGCAGGCGCTCGCCTGCTGCGGCTCCAGCCGCCTCCACTATCGAGAAGCCCTCGTTCTCGCGCTTGTCGCGCGCAAACTCCACGAGCAATATCGCGTTCTTGGACGCGAGGCCCACGAGCAGCACGAGCCCGAGCTGCGCGTATATGGAAAGCGCATACGGCTTGCCCGTCGCGAAAAGGCCCCAGTACTTGAGGCCGACGAGGGCGCCGAGGACCGCGACGAATATGGAGAGCATCACAGGCAGCGGAATCGTCCACGACTCATACTGCGCGACGAGGAATAGGTAGCCGAAGAGGACGGCGAGCAGGATAAGAGGCGCGGCGGTGCCCTCGTTCCTCGCCTCCTGGAAGGAAAGCGCCGCCCAGTCGTAGCCGTAGCCGTCGGGAAGCTCTTCCTTGAAGAGCTCGCGTATCTCGTCCATCACTAGGCCGGATGGCACGCCCGGCATGGGCAGGATGTTGAGCCCTGCCGTGACGTACTTGTCGCGCGTGTAGATCGTGCGCGGCCCAAGCTCGCGCGAGATCGTCCCGAGCGATCCGACGGGCACCATCGCGCCGGTGTCGGACCGCACGTAGAGCCGCTCTACAGACTCGGGCGTGGCGCGGGCGGAGGCCTCCGCGCATACGGTCACGCGGTTCACCTGGGTTCCAAGGTTCACGTCGTTCACGTATCTGGAGCCGAGGTAGTTCTGGAGCGTCGCGTATATCGTCGCGACGGGGACGTGGAACATCTCGGCCTTGACGCGGTCGAGGTTGAACTTGAGGTGCGGGGTCTCGGCGTTGTAGCCTGCAAACGCCATCAGAATGTGCGGATTGGCGTTAAGCTTCGCAAGGAGATGCTTCTTTACCTCGTCCATCTTCATCGGGTCGGCGTGGGCCTTGTCCTGGATGTGCACCGAGATGCCGTTGGACATTCCAAGGCCGGGGATCGCAGGCGGCATGAACACCTGCCACTTCGGCTCAGGCACCGCCGCAAGAAGCTGCTGGATCCTGCCGACGAGCATCGCCGCGTGCTGCTCCGGGAGCGGGCGCTGGTCCCAGCCCTTGAGGTCGATGATGAGCGTCGTCTGGTTTTCGCCGCGTCCGCCGATCATGCCCCAGCCGGTGATGGAAATTATGCTCGCGACCTCCGGAAGCTGGCGCAAAATCTCCACGGACCTAAGCGCCGTGTCGCGTGTGCGGTCGCGGGCGGTGCCCTCCGGCATCTCCATAGAGGCGAAGATGACGCGCTGGTCCTCGTCGGGGAGGAAGGCCGTCTGCGTCTTCATGAAGAAAGAGACAGTAAGCAGTATCACCAGCAAAAGCAGCACTCCTGCGAGGAATATGCGGCTTGCGAGCCACTTGGCGGCTACGACGAAGAGGCCCTTGACGCGGTTCACGAACCAGTTGAACCACGCAAGCGGGCCGTGCTTGAACGGGCGAGACTCGCGCAGCAGGAGCGAGCACAGCGCCGGCGCGAGGGTGAGCGCGCACAAGGTGGAGAAGCAGACCGCCGCGGAAAGCGTGACGGAGAACTGCTGGTAGATGCGCCCGGTGATTCCGCTCATGAAGCCGACCGGCACGAAGATTCCGAGGAGGACGAGCGTCGTCGCTATGACCGCGCTCGTGACGTCGCTCATCGCCTGGATCGTGGCCTCCTTCGAGTTGAGCCCCCTCGTCTCTATGAGGAACTGCACGCGCTCGACGACGACGATGCAGTCGTCGACGACGACGCCTATCGCGAGGACGAGCCCGAACAACGTCAGGATGTTGATTGAGTAGCCGAGGACGGCCATGACGATGAACGTCGAGCAGAGCGAGACGGGGATCGTCAGGACCGGTATGAGCGTCGCGCGCCAGTCCTGCAGGAAGAGGTAGCAGACGAGCACGACGAGGCTGAAGGTTATGAGAAGCGTAAGGACTATCTCCTTCACGCACATGCGCACGTAGTCGGTGGCGTCGTATGGGGTCATCCACTCGAGGTCGTCGGGGAAGGACTTTGCGAGGTGCTCCATCTCCTTGTAGATCTGGTCCATCGTCGCAATGGCGTTCGCGCCTGGCTTCTGCTGCAAGGCGACGGAGACTGCGTTCCCCGCGTTGAACTGGCCGGTGAACATGTAGTTTTCCTCGCCAATTTCAGTGCGGGCGATGTCCTTGAGCCTCACGAGGCCGCCGTTCTCGTCGCGGCGGACGACGATCTCGTTGAACTCCTTCGGCGTCATAAGCCGCCCCTTCGCGGTCAGCGTATAGACGTGCGCACCGTTCTTCGGGATGGGAGAGGCGCCGACCGAGCCGACAGACGCCTGGACGTTCTGCTTCGAGACCGCCGCGATGACTTCCTCGGTGTTGAGGCCCTGCGCGGCCATGCGGTCCGGATTGAGCCAGACGCGCATCGAGATCCTCGGGCCATAGACCGTCGCCTCGCCGACGCCGGGGATTCGCAGGAGGACGGGCTGGATGTTGCCGTAGATGTAGTCAGATATCTGGAGGCGCGACATCGTGCCCTTCGGCGACCTCAGGCAGATTACGCCGAGCATGTCCTCGGCCTGCGCGCGTATGCGCCCGCCGAGCTGCTTCACCTCGGACGGCAGCTTCGCCTCGGCCTGCGCGACGCGGTTTTGGACCTTTACCATGTCCATGTCGCGGTCGGACTCGACCTCGAACGACAGCGTGAGCTGGTAGGTGCCCGTGTCGGAGCAGGAGCCTACCATGTAGAGCATGTCGTCTACGCCGTTCACCTCGTCCTCGATGGGCATCGCGACGGTGTTAAGGATCTCCTTCGCGTTCGCGCCCGGGTAGTTGTACATGACGCTTATCGAAGGCGGAGTGAGACGCGGATACTGCGAGATCGGGAGCCACGTTATCGACATCACGCCCGCCATCGTAAGCACGATCGATATGACCATCGCAAAGCGCGGGCGCTCGACGAATACTCGCGAAAACGTCTTTATCTCGTCTATTGACTTTCTGAGTGACAGTTTCATATTTTGCTCCTTCAGCCTAAATTGCGAGGCCCCCTACGACTATGACGACGATTATCGCAGGAACTACATATCGGAAGACCGGCCGGAACCAGTCTGGAAGCGCCGCGCCGCGCCCTGCGGACGCTTCGGCGCGAAACGCCTCCCAGCCCCATCCTATACGCCACGAAACGAAGATCGAGAGCGCGAGTCCGCCGAGCGGCAGCCAGAACTTGCTGAAGACGAAGTCCTCTATTTCAAGCGCGCCATCTACGAATACGCACGGAAGCGAAAGCGCGGCGACTGCACAACCGACGGCAGCCGCCGCCGTCCTGCGGCCGATGCCAAACTCGTCAACGAGCCCGCCTACGAGGCACTCGAACACGGCAACGACCGTGGTAAGCGCGGCAAGCGAGAGGAAGAGGAAGAAGAAAAACCCCCAGACACTGCCGCCGGCCATCGCCGCGAACACCTTCGGCAAGGCGGAGAAGATGAGGCCCGGGCCGCACGTGACATCTACGCCGTAGGTTGCGCAGGCCGGGAATATCACGAGCCCTGCCGTGAACGCGACAAAAGTGTCGATGGCGATTATGAAGGCCGACTCCTTGACGAGCGACTCGCGGCGCTGGATGTAGCTCCCGAATATGGTCATCGCCCCAACGCCTATCGAGAGAGTGAAGAACGCCTGGCCCATCGCATCGAACACGACGCGCCCCGGATGCTCGACGAGCGGCGTCCAGTCGGGGCGAAGGTAGAAAGAAAGCCCCTTCGCCGCGCCATCAAGCGCAAGCGCCTTCGCCGCAAGGACTCCCATGATGACGAGGAGCGCAAGCATCATCCACTTGGTGACGCGCTCAACCCCGCGCCTGACCCCGACTGCGCACACGCAGGACGCCACGGCCACGGAGACGAGCATGAAAACGAGACACGTGCGCCTGTCGGCGACGAGCGCGGCAAATTCCGGCGGGGCTCCCGAAAAAGCGTAGGAGCCCGCGAACGCAAGAAGCCACCCCGCGACGTCGGTGTAGTAGATCATGAGGAGGAGGTTCCCCGCGAAAATCACGAAGCCGATGCGCCCCCACGCCTTTCCGCCGAGAGAGCGGAAAGACCCGACGATGCCAGAGCCGCCGCCCCTTCCAACTGCAAGCTCCGCGAGGAGGACGGGGAAGCCGAAAAGCGCGAGAAACGCGAGATAGACGAGCACAAACGCCGCGCCGCCGTTCTGCCCGACGACGAACGGGAAGCGCCAGACGTTCCCGAGGCCCACGGCGCATCCCGCCGCAAGCATCAGAAAGCCAAGCCTGCTCGCCAGTTTCTCCCTCACGTCATTCCACCACCGGCGGCTTGTAGTTCGGGTCGAGGTCGTCGTTCATCGTAGGCTCCGCAAGATGGACCTTCATGCCGGGGCCGAGCTTGCCGATCCCGGAGATGACGACTTTTTCGCCAAGCTTCACCCCCGACACGACCGGCATCCAGCCCTCGCTCATCTCGCGCAGCTCCACGACGCGCTGTTCAACGGTCATGTCGTCCTTAAGCACCCACACGCACTGGCTGCCGGTTGCGACGTCGAACACGGCCTGCTGCGGCACGCACGGCATCTTCGGCGGCGCCTTGCGGTCCGTGAGGAGGGTCACGTAGCTGTTGGGGATGAGGAGCCTGTCGGGGTTCGGGAACGAAAGACGCATGATGATGGTCGCCGTGTCCTTGCTCATCGCGTTGTCGTCGAAGTCCCAGCTTCCCTCCTCGCCGTAGTTGCTACCGTCAGGCAGGATGAGGCGCATGCGGTAGTCGGGAGCCTTGCCGTCCTTGAGAGCCATGCGCCAGCCGATGTAGGCGCGGTCGGTGAGCGGGAACGAGACGCGCATTGGGTCGATCTGCACGATCCTCGCGAGCGCGCCCTTGGACGGCGCAACGTAGTCGCCGACGTGGGCGCTCGTCTTGCCGATCTGCCCGCTGATAGGCGCGATGACCTTCGCCTTCTTGAGGTCGTATTCGGCGACTACGAGATTAGCCTTCGCCTGGAGGACGGCGGCCTTCGAGCTCTCCCATCCGGCCTCTGCGTCGTCGCGCTCCTTCTGCGTGATGCCGCGCTCGTCGGCCTTCTGCATACGCTCGTTGTATCTACGCGCGCGCCGCTCCTCCGCCTCGGCGGCGGCGAGGTCGGCCCTGCGCTGGTTGGCCACGGCCTGGTAGCGCTCGTCGTCGAGGACGTAGAGGACCGCGCCCGCCTTCACGACGTCGCCTTCCTTGAAGAGTATCTCCTTTACGTAACCATCGACCTGCGGCAGAAGATCGACCTCCTGCATGGCCTCGGCGTGCGCCACGAACTTCTCGGGCAGGTTGTATTCGCGCTCCTCCACGGCCCGCGCGGCAACCGTCACCACGGCCTGCGGCATCTGGACCACGGGCGCGGCGCCCTTTGGCCAGAGCTCGCGCGCAATCCAGCCTCCGGCCGCGCACGCGACGGCAAGCACGATCGTCCCTACGAGCGCGCCCAACGAGCCGCCCTTTTCCTTCTTTTCGGTTGTTGCTTCCATTATTCTCTTTCCTTTCAATTGATTTGCCGCGCTTTCGAGCCAAGGCCATTTCACGCTGCGCCGCCGTTGGCGCTGATAGAGTTCCACACCGAGTCATACGACTTCTTGATAGTGTCCTCAAGATCGCACTGGAGCATCTTGGCTATGTGCGCATGGACGAGGCCGTCCCAAATCGCGACGCAGACGCTTGCGACCTTTACGGGATCGACATCCTTCCTCACCCGCCCCGCCTTAATGTCGTTCTCAACGGCCGTGCGGAACGCGGCCCACGGCCCGAAGCGCTTGTTGCGCATGAGATCGGCGCGGACTTCCGTCATGGTCGCATCGGCCCACCTGATCTGCTCATGGAGAAGGAGGAAAAACGCCATTCCTTTCGCGTCTTTCGTGATCTTTATCGCGTTTTTCAACATCATGTCTGCGACGACGGTGAACGAGAGGCCAGAGAAAGAGAGCGCGCCGTCCGGCAGGAGCGAAAACGTCTGGCGCTTGAACTTTGCGAGCATCTCGTCGACAAGGGCGAGAAGGAGGTCGGTCTTAGACTTGAAGTGCCAATACACCGCGCCCTTCGTCATTTTCAGCCGCGCCGCTATGTCGGTGAACGTCGTATGCTCGTAGCCGTTTCTGGAAAACAGCGCAAGCGCGCTCGCCATTATGCGAGCCCGCGTTTTTTGCGCATTCTCCTTTGTCGTCCTAGCCATGGGAATGGTGTATTATACATACTTTCAGGTAGGTATGTCAATCGTTATTCATATTTCGTGTCGCCGTCGCGTCGGGATGCCTCTGTGGGCTAAGTTGAGAGTGACCCCATTTCCCTGTTTGTTTTTAGACAGGATTTACAGGATTAACAGGATTTTGGTCGAGCTTCCTTCGGCATCTCGACCGTTACCTTGAAGAAGCGGACTGGGTGTTGATTGGCCACAAAGAGCAGGAGATTCAGGAGCATTATCCCATCTCTCCTGCTCCTCCTGACCTTTGTGGCTAAAATCTAACATTCGCACCGCGAAGTATTGCACGGCCACGCAACGTCTATTTTTCCTCTCAAAACACGATAATTACGCAAAACAACGCATTTCATGCCTAAAAACCGCAACGCCAACGGGGTCTCACCCCATTTTCTCCATTTTCTCTTGCGGTGCTTCGCTTTTAGAAGCAGGGCTTGAACTGCGGGCGGTGGAGCGGAGGGATGTCGCGAGTGAGGCAGTTGCGAAATTGATAGTTGAGAATTGAAAATGTAGAATGGTGAAACGTCCGCAATTCTACACTCTACATTCTACACTCTCAATTTACATGCCCCCCCACTTGCGCAAAGGGTATAAATGATGGTATAATACGCAGATACGCAAATCTTCCTTCGTAGAGAAACCGAGGGGAATGAAAGATCCGAAAGGCGACAGCAACAATGAAAAGCGACATACATCCTAGATACGAAGACGCCACAATCACCTGCGCGTGCGGCAACGTCATCAAGACACGCTCCACGAAAAAGGAGATGTCCGTCAACACATGCTCCGCGTGCCACCCGTATTTCACCGGTGCCAAGACCCTGGTAGATACCGAAGGCCGCGTCGATTCGTTCAAGAAGCGCTACGCGAAGTTCGCGAAGTAATCCCTTCCTCCCGGCAGGGCCGAAAGCGAAGGAGGGGTATCGTTGCTGGATTCCGACCAGATAGAGGGCGTTCTCGCCCGTCTTCCCGCAGTAGAAGCGGAGCTTGGCAATCCGGCGACGATATCCGATCGTCGTCGCTACCTTGGAGTTCTCGCCGAGTATAGGTTCCTCAAGAAGCTCGACTACGCCTGGTGCGCGTATCAGCTTGGCGAGGCCTCTGAACGGGAAGTATCCGCCGCGCTCCTGAAGCCAGACCCCCTCGACGCCCGCAACGCCGTGCTTGAAATCCGCGCTGGGACGGGCGGCGACGAGGCGGCCCTCTTTGCGGGAGACCTCTTCCGCATGTATTCGCGCTATGCCGAGGCTAAGGGATGGAAGACCTCGGTGATGAGCTCAAGCGCGACGAGCCTGAACGGCTACAAGGAAGTCGTCTTCACCGTCGCGGGCGAAGATGCTTACGGGACATTGAGGTTCGAGTCTGGCGGCCACCGCGTCCAGAGAGTGCCGGAGACCGAGGCCCAGGGCCGCATCCACACCTCCGCCGCGACTGTGGTCGTCTTTCCAGAGGCGAACGAACAGGACGACATCGAGATCCCCGAAAAGGACATAAGGATCGACCTATTTTGCGCAGGCGGCGCGGGCGGGCAGCACGTCAACAAGACGGAATCCGCCGTGCGCATGACCCACCTTCCAACCGGCCTCGTGGCCGTATGCCAGGACGAGCGCTCGCAGATACGCAACCGCGAGAAGTGCTTTGCGACGCTCAAGGCCCGCATCCTCGACCTGCGCAGGCGCGAGGAAGAGGCAAAGACCGGCGCCGACCGCATGACGCTTCGCGGCAGCGGCGACAGGTCCGAGAAGATAAGAACCTACAACTTCCCGCAGAACCGCGTGACCGACCACAGGATCGGCCTTACCCTCTACTCCCTCGACCGCGTGATAGACGGCGCGATGGATCCCCTTCTCGACGCATTGCGCGAGAACGACATAGACGAGCGGATGAAACGCGCCGTGGAAGCGTCGGCCGGGAAGGCTTAAGCGATTTCAATCGGAATCTTGCGCTTCGCGCCGGGAATGTCGGCCACGAAGCGCGGAAGCGCGAGCCCGCCGATGCGCTCAGCGCAGTAGCGCTCTATCTCCCTCGCCTTTTCGAGGGGAACCCCGAACCGCTCCCGAAGACCTGATACTGGATCGCACTGGAAGACGTAGTATGGGCGGATCCTCGCGGCGGAGAGCGCCTTTAGAAGCGCGAGCATCTTGCGTGGGGTGTCGTTTACGCCGCGCAGGAGGACGGTCTGAGAAGAGACTGGAATCCCGCGCGAGACAAGCCTTGCGCAAGGCTCCGCCGCCATTCTCGCCTCCTCGGCCGTGTTGATGTGAACGTTTGCCCAGGCCTTTCCCGAGCGAGCGAGCATCCGAGCGAGGCGGTCAGTCACCCTCGCAGGGCGGTCAACAGGGGCTCTCGTGCAGATGCGAACAATGTCTATCTGGTCGAGCGACGCGAAAGCCTCAACGAACCTCGCCACTGCGGCATCGGAAAGAGTAAGAACATCCCCGCCGGAGAGAAGCACATCGCGTATCATGGGCCGCGCGGCGACGTAATCGACGCAGGCGGCGAGCTTTTCCTCGGAATCTACGACGGGAGTTTTCCCAAGTATGAACTGCCGCGTGCAGTGGGCGCAGCGCGAAAAGCACCTATCAGTCGTCATCACTAGGACGCGGTCGCCAAAGCGCCTCTTGAGGCCGGGCGGAAGGCTGCGCGAAGGCCTAAGCTCGCCGAACGGATCGGCGGACGAGGCCGGATTGCCACCGTTGAGAGAACCTGCCATTTGCCTTTAGTCCTCGCCGAAAAGCGACGCCGGGATGAAACACGAGGCAAGCGCGCAGTCCCGCACAGTCTTGACCGTTACGTGTATGTCGCGGCCCTTGAACATCTTGAAAGCGTCTATCCACGCGCCTTCGAGGCGCACTATTATGGTGCCCGAGTCGGCCTGGTAGGAGGTTATGACCATCTCCTTGGGGCTGTAGCGAATGCCTGTGCCAAGCGCCTTCGAGACTGCCTCCTTCGCGCACCAAAAGCGTATTGCAGTCTTTGCCGCGCTCGCGGACTGTGCGGCAAGCTCAAGCTCCTCGGGAGTGAATACGCCAGTCGCAAACTCATCGGAGAAGTCACGCGATATAAGCTCCACGTCAACCCCAACTCGCGCATTCGCCGCAGCGACCGCCACTACGAACTGCGACGTGTGGGCGATTGCGATGTCGAGCTTGGTCGCAAGATGCTCGTTCCAGTCGCCAAGCGCGTGAGGCTTTCCGGAGTCGTCGGCCCAGATCTGGACGTCCGCGCCGCTCCACCGCGCCTGATAGCAGTCCTTTAGATACCGCCGGACGGCCTCCTTCGCGGCTATGCGCCCGAAGAGCCATTCGGCCCTGCGCTGCACGGAGCCGGTGATTGCGAAAAAGCCCTTCCGCTCAGGACCGCAAAGGACTATCCTCGAAAGGATGCGAAGCCAAAGCTCCTCGTTTCTCTCAAGAACCTGATATGGAACGTCGGTCACGAAGGCGGAGGCGATGTCGGTCGAGGGGTCGCCGAGTGTCTCCGGCCGCAGCGACTCGGTGAGAAACGCCATGGCGGGCTGCATGACAAGATCGCGATACTCGGGTGGAACGCGCTCGGTGAGCTCCTCCCAGCCGGAAAGGGACATTACCTCGTTGCCGTTGCCGTCGGTCACGGTTATGTCGCAAAGCTGGCTCTTGGGAGTCACGCCCGTAAGGCGCAAATAGCACTTGAGCGTCGCGCCCTCCTTGGGAACCACCCCGTGGAAATCCATCCTCCTGAAGCGGAACGGGAAGCCGAACGCGCCCGCAAACCTCTCGTGGCTGCGCCAGAGCGAGAATCCGCTCGTGACGATTCCCATGAGAAGAGGGTTCACCGCCCATATCGGGAAGCGCGTGAACGCGAAGTTCCCGGCGAACGACGGCGCAGTCACCTCGTAGTCCATGCCAGACTCGCTCCACAGCTCCACGAACGAAATCCCGCGAAGCCGCCGCCCGAGGCTGATGCGATTTGAATATATGTCGCGGCCAGACCAGTGCACGCTCCTCGGCCTTGAAAGAGGCTCGACCGACACCGGAAGCTCCGGCGGAGCCGCGTCCGCAAGGACGAAGACCGCCTCCATGACAGGCCACGTAAATTCGCTGTTCGGCGAGTCGTCGCGGAGAAGGACCTTGATTGGCATCTCGCGGACGTTGCCGGACGCAATGCGCTCCGCCTTGAGGGAAAGCTTAAGTTCGCCGCGCTCGAACGACACCATGCGACGGCATACGAAATCCTCTATCCTCGCAAGCTTCCCCTTCGGAGAGACGAGCGCGGCGGTTTCCGCCATTATCTCCACGCCTACCGGCAGGGAAAGGAGGATCAGCCCCTTGAGGTTGGGGTCAGAATACGAAAGCTGGCTCGTTCCAAGGGCGTAGTCGCCGAGGAAAGGCATGTCGGAGAGGCGGAAGGTCTTCGATATCTCAACCGAGACTCCCGGGCTCGCCGCGGTGACTTCGGCATCCGAGACCATTGGGTTCATCGCGCCGAAGTCGAACTGCCTCTGCTTGCGGATCTGATGCGCCGCGGCGGCACGCTGGGCGGCACGCGCGCCACGCCCCTTCGGCTCGGCAAGGAACGACGCGCCGGAAACGAGCGACTCGCCGGAGACGAGCGTAAGGCGCGGGAACGCCCTTGAAAGGCGCATCTCGGTGTCCTTGCGGACTTCGAGCGAGATTGCCGCGTCAAAATCAAGGCGACGCACATTGCGGCGCTGGAAAAAGCAAGACATGTCGAACTTCGCGCCGATGGATACGAGCTGGCCTATCGCGTGCTGGGCCTGGAGGACCCCGGAGCGGTGGATCGAGTTCATGGCGACGGCGGCGAAGTCCTCGCCCTTTAGAGTGTCGCAGATGGCCGCCGTGGAAAGTGAACGCGGCCCCACCTCCACGAACACGCGGTAGCCGTCATCGAACATCTTGCGCACCGTCTCGCAGAGCCGAATCGGCTTCGCCCACCTTGCGGCAGTGTCTTCCCTCGCGGGCCTCGGGCCCGGCGGGATCTTGTCGGCGGAGGCGCAAGAATACACCTCGAAGACCGGCTTTTGCTTCATCCACCGCTTTGCGAACTTCTTCACCACCGGAACGAGGGAGTCGCACATCCGCGTGTTGAAAGGCCTGTCGAGGGCGAGGACCATCGTGCGCACCCCCGCAGCCGCGAACGCGTCGAGGGCGGTGCTCTCGAAGTCCGGCGTGATGGCATACGTCTTCTGGCGCGGCGAATAGTCAACGGCAAGCATGACCTTGTCCGGGGGGAAGGCGGCGACAATGTCGTCTATCTCGCCGGGATGCCTCATGAGCACGCTCACCATCGAGACTGGCGGAAGACCGCCATGGTTCACGGCCTTGTCAACGATGGAGTATATGTCCCTTATCACGCTCACCCTGTCTGGCCGAGACGGGCTCTCGCCCGCCGCGCCGGAGCGCATCATGGCCGCAAGGTCGCCGCCCGCAAAACCGACCACGCCGTCCGGGGCGAGGCCACCTGCGGCGAGCATGCGAGTAAGTGCCGCGCATGCGGCGTATGTCGATACAAGGGCCTGCGCATACGCACCCGACTTGAATATGTCTGCGTCGTGCCTGTAGTATGGGGCAGGCGGGAATATGAACGACGACGGGGAAAACTCGTCGTTACCTGTCAACGCCTCCTCAAGCTCGTCAAATACGTCGCGGCACTCCGGCTGGGAAATCGCGAGGTCTCGCAACATGTCAGGGTAGTAGCTCGGGACGCCTGGATACACGAAGGCGAGCTTGCCGCCGCCAGGGCCGATCAGCCTGTTGCGGGTATAGTATAGCCCGCCCCTATCCTTGATGCGCGCGCACCCGCCCTCAATCCTGCCCTTTGCCAAGACGAGCTTGGAGCGGAAAGAGGCAGTATCAGGCGCGATGACGGCGGCGACGCATTCGCCGCGCGTGAGGGAGCAAGTGTAGGCAATATCGGCAAGCGAGACTTCAGGAACGCGGTCGATGAAGGAAATGAGCCGCCCCATTTCCGCTACGAGTGCCTCTTCGCTCTCGGCAGAGACTAGGACAAGCTCAGTCATGAACGGTCCTCCAGCTCTTCCTCGAGAATGACAACTGCACTGCGGCCCGGCGACGACGCGTCGCCGCCGGGATCAAGCGCGTCAAAGTTCGAGCCCGACACCGCCGCGCGTCTCGGAGAGGCGTTCTCGCCGTTTATCCACGGCCTCGCCTCGTTGAGGAGATACGCGCTCGACGAAATGTTGGATATGGCGTCGGCAGGATGCTCACCGCCGATCTGCGGCGGCAGCACCTTGTGGTGGAGCGCGAGGGCGGCCTTTGCGACGCCCGCCGCGAACGCCGCCTTGAGAGTGTGGCCTATGTTGCCCTTCACAGAACCCACGCCCACGAGCTTTCCGCCGGGCCTGTGCTCGCCCCAAAGGCGCTGTATCGCGTCGATCTCGCGGCTCTCTGCGGCGGCGATTCCAGTTCCGTCGGCCTCGATGAGGCTTATGCTCTTGATGGGCACTCCCGCCCTTTCCGCCGCTTCCGAGAAAAGCGCGGCGTTGTCTTCGTCGGGGCCGTGGCCGATCGCCACAGACTTTACAAGGGCGTAGATGCGGTCGCGGTCGCGCAAGGCGTCGGCGCGGCGCTTGAGGACGAAGAACGCGCCGCCCTCGCCGGGGATGGTGCCGTCCTGTTCCTGCGCGAAAGGATGGAGCTCCGTTCTCGTCGAAAACTTCACCTCGCCAGAAAGGCCTTCTATGTAGGCGCGGGAAATGGGAGGCGTGAGCGCGCCTGCGATGGCGACATCGACGCGGCGGGAAATAAGGTCGTCCATCGCGACTTCGAGCGTCGCCGCCCCCGTGAGCATTCCGGCGTCCATGATGGTCGCCGCGCCTGAGAACGAGCATTCCCTCGCAATCCACGAGGCGAAGCGGTAGCCCGCACCCATCAGGAAGGACGCCGCATTGGGAGAGGGAAGGGAATCCACGAGCTTCGCCTTTACGGCATCCAGCGATTCGACGGGAGCCTGCGGGAAGTAGCGCCGCAGAACGTCCATCGTCTGGTCGAGAAACGAAGTGTGCTGAAGCCAGTTGACGGTGGAGGAATTGAAGGGAGGCGCATAGCCGCACCTGACGCTGCCCTTCACTGGCTCTGCGGCTCGCGGCTTCATGGATGCGTCGGCCAAGGCGTCGAAGGCGAGCTGCGTAGCAAAGTAGAGATCCTGGTTCTCGCCGGCGTTTACCTGACGAGGGAAGTTCTGCATGGAGGGAACGCAAGAGTAGAGGTCGCCGAGCTGCCCGATCCTCACAGGATAGGGCTTTCCGAAAACGCTTTTGTGGCCGATGGGCTGCTCGGCCTCGGGACCTGGAGGAGTCAACATCACCCTCCGTTCAAGAATCGCATTCCAAAACGCGGCGGCATCCGGGCAACCCGCGAAACGGCAACTCATTCCTACAATGGCGATCGCATTATCCATACAGTGGCGGAGGGAGGGGGATTTGAACCCCCGATACGGAGATTAGTCCGTATGACGATTTAGCAAACCGTTGCCTTCAGCCACTCGGCCATCCCTCCAATAAGAGTAGGTGATATTATGCCAAAAGAAATTGTGAAAGTCAACCCCTTGCATTCAAAACAAAATTATGATATACTACACTCTGTTTTCGCAAAGCGAGGATAACTCAGTTGGTAGAGTGCCACCTTGCCAAGGTGGTTGTCGCGGGTTCGAGTCCCGTTCCTCGCTCCAGGAAAACCGGTGAAATGGGAGCGTAGCTCAGCTGGTAGAGCAAGTGACTCTTAATCACTGGGTCCAGGGTTCGAATCCCTGCGCTCCTACCATTCACTAAAGGTTTTCCAATGCGATGCGGAGGCTAGGTAGCTCAGTTGGTAGAGCAACGGACTGAAAATCCGTGTGTCGCCGGTTCGATCCCGGCCCTGGCCACCAAATACTATCGAAATCGGAGAGAACTCCGATTTTTTCTTTTTCATAGATTCGCGTATAAAGCCCAATACACGGGGCTGTTTTGCTTTTGGCGAGTTCTCTGTCGTGTGTGGCGGAAACCACGCTGCGGGGCTTTACCGGGGCTTTTTCGCCCCTTTTGTATCTCCGCCGAGTGACTTTAGTCAACACGACGTTTTCGAGGGAAAACGCCCGTTTCTCCGATTCCCTATGCAAACTTCAAGTCTGGTATGCGCACATTCTTTCATAGACCGATTTTGGGCGCAAAGAGAACTTTATGTCGGGAATGTGTGCAAATGCACACGAGACAGAAACGGCATGGCCGAAAGACCATGCCGCAGGAAGCATTGGATGACGTGGATCGGCTATGCGAGGCCTATCTCCCTCTCCTGTTCGCTCCAGAGGTCGCTCTTGATGTTGAAGAGCCGCTCGGTCGAGAAATCGTCTGGGAGTTCCTTGGCTATGACCGCACGGAGTATCTTCGGCGAAAGATTGGCGAGGCGGAGGACGCGAACCACGTATGGTCGGTCCATCTTCAACCCCTCCGCAAGCTCCTTCACGTCGGCGAACGCCCCGCTTTCGAGAAGCCGTGTCCATTCCCGTGCGCGGGCGAACAATCGTATGAGCGTCCCCGATTCGTCAAGGTCGATGTCGTTCACCTCGCCTTGCCCGACGACGACGAGCCGCCTGCGTCCGCAGACGGTCTGAAAGCGGATCGGAATCGATACTAGGACGCTGGGGCATACTATGGCATCCCGAATCAGATCAAGGCAAAGGTCTCAACCTTCCTCGACCGGCAACTTGCGGAAACTCTCCGCGCATTCAAGCGGGAGTTTGTGTCATAATCGTCGCGCTTTGGCGTAGGCTCAAACACCTACACTACGCTTATGCCGACTCATTCCGCAAGTCTTGTCTGATCCATACAGGATATGGTGTAGCTAAGTCTGTATAGGATGCCGGATGGGGATATGGGGTTGTTTCTTGGCGGATGCAAGCGTGTTTTGCTGCGGAATTTGCATTTTGTATAAACTTTGAGACGCGCAAGGTAAAGATTGTGTTTGCTTTTCTACACCGAAATATGCTATAATATATGGCAGAAAAATCAAAAAGGCTCTTGAGGGAGCGTAGAGAAATGGCATTGAGTTACAACAATCTGTGGCATAGGCTCATAGACTGCGGCATGTCGAAGACTGAACTTCGGCGTGCTACGGGCATGTCTTCCGTCACGCTTGCGAAACTTTCCAAGTGCGAACCCGTCGCAACGACAACGCTGGAGAAGATTTGCGACGTGCTGAAATGCGACATCGGCGACATTGTGAACCATCTTCCCGACCCCAAGCCTCAAGACGATGTAGGAGGTGCGCAATGAGTTCTGTGAGGGATCGAATGGTTCCGGCGACATGGGACGACAAGCCCATTGATGTCTCGAACGAGGTCAATTTCATCTGGAGCGTGGCGACGCTTCTCCATGCCGTTGCGTTCAAGGATGCCGACCACCGCGACGTGATTTTGCCGATGACGGTTTTGCGCCGCCTTGAATGTGCCCTCGCGCCGACGAAGGAGAAGGTCGTCAAGTACGCGAAGGAGCATCCGAACGCGCCGGAGGCGATCCTCAAGAACCGCGCCGGGATGGAGTTCTTCAACAAGTCGCCGTGGACGCTTGAGAGCCTCCTTTCCGTCAAGAACCAGGTTCAGGACTTGAAGGACTACATCAACGGATTCTCGTCCAATGTGACGGAGATTTTCCGCCGCCTCAAGTTCGAGCAGCAGATTGACGAGATGGAGAAGAAGAACGTCCTCTTCGGCGTCATCAAGAAATTCACCGAGATCGACCTTTCGCCGACGGTTGTCGATTCCGTCAAGATGGGCTACGTGTTCGAGGACTTGATGCGCAAGTTCTACGAAACGGCGGAAGCCGGTAAGCAGTACACGGGCCGCGACATCATCCGGCTCATGGTGGAGGTGTTGCTTTCAGAGGGATCGGAGGATGTGTTCAACTCGTCCGCCGTCGTGACGATTCTCGACCAGGCTTGCGGCACGGGTGGCATGCTTTCCACGTCGTTCGACTACATCCGCCACCGCAACCCGAACGCGAAGGTGTTTCTCTACGGACAGGAGTTCGACGACGCGGCCTACGCCATCTGCCTTGCGGAAATGCTCATCAAGGGACAGACGCCGGACAACATCCGCCTTGCCGATTCGCTGATGACGGACTGCTTCGAGGGGCGCAAGATGCGTTTCGTGATCGAGAATCCTCCCTTCGGAACCTCGTGGGGCGGCGACGAGCTTGCCAAGCGCGAACGCGCCGTGAAGGCTGAGAACACGAAGGACGGGCGCTACCCCGCCGGACTTCCCGGCACGGGCGACAGCCAACTCCTGTTCGTGCAGTCCGCAATCGACAAGATGGACGAGCAGACGGGCCGCGCCGCGATCATTGAACACGCTGGGCCGCTCTACAAGGGCGACGCGGGATCGGGCGAGAGCGAAATCCGCCGTTGGCTCCTGAAGAACGATCTCATAGAGGCCATCATTGCTTTGCCCGTCGATCTCTTCTACAATACCGGCCTCCAGACTTACATCTGGATACTCTCGAAGAACAAGTCGAAGCGTCGCAGGGGCAAGGTGCAGCTCATCGACGCGTCGAGCTTCTGCCGTCCCCTCCGCAAGAAGCTCGGCGACAAGAAGAACGAGATTTCGCCGGAGAACCGCGAGGCCGTCACGCGCCTCTACACCGATTTCAAGGAAAACGAGTTCGTCAAGATATTCGACAACGAGGACTTCCTCTACCGCGAGTACACCGTCATGCGCCCGAAGTACGAAACAGGGCCAGGCGGGAGGGTCGCGACTTGTCGCGACCGAAAGGGAGAAATAATCTACGACAAGGCTACGAAGGACACGGAGATCGTCCCGTTCAAGGAGGACATCGACGACTACATGGCCCGCGAGGTGCTGCCGCACGTTCCCGACGCCAAGGCGTTCTTCATGGAAGACTTGACGAAGAAGAAGCCCGTCATCAAGACTGGCGCGGAGTTCCCGTTCACGCGCTACTTCTACAAGTACCAGGAGTGCGAGCCGAGCGAGAAGATCATGGGCGAAATCGCTGCGCTGGAAAAGGAGATCGGCGAGGAGCTTAAAGCTTTGAAGGAGGGCGCGAAGTGAAGACGCGCCGAAAGATGAAGCCCAGCGGCATCCCCTGGCTCGGCGACGTGCCGGAGGAGTGGGGAACCAGCCGTGTCGGGTATCTGCTGACCGAGATCAACCGTCGTTCCGATGACGGCAAGGGCGAACCGTTGTCAATGAGTCAGAAACTCGGAATTGTGCCCAGTAAGGAAATCGAGGTGGCAAATCCCGCCTCTTCCTACGTCGGCGCAAAGATAGTTTCGACAGGTGACTTGGTGCTGAACAAGCTAAAGGCCCATTTGGGCGTGTTTGCCATTTCAAAGCACGACGGGCTTGTCAGCCCGGATTATGCCGTGTACCACGCGAAGGGTAACGTCTCAGTAGAGTACCTCAATTACGTCTTCCATACGCCGCCGTGCATTTCGGAGTTCAGGCGAAGGATCACGGGTGTAGCCGTAGGGTTCAATCGCCTTTACACATCTGACTTGTTCAAGGTCGTTGTCCCGTTTCCTCCTCTCCCGGAGCAGCGGTTGATTGCGGGGTTTCTTGATGGAGTGGGCGCACGGATTGACGGACTCAAGGCGAAGTTGGCAAACGAGATTGAGCGGCTTGAGGCATACAAGCGCTCGTTCATCGCCGAGGCCGTGGCGGGGCGTTTTACGGGCAAGGCAAAGCGCAAGATAAAGCTCAGCGGTATTCCTTGGCTTGGCGACGTGCCGGAGGAGTGGGTGGTGACGCGGATTGCCTCGCTATACGAAGAGCGAAATGAAAAAGTGAGCGATAGTGATTACCCACCTCTATCGGTCTCAAAACTAGGGATTGTCCCTCAATTAGAACACGTTGCCAAATCGAATGACCGAGACAACCGCAAACTTGTTTGCAAAGGCGATTTCGCAATAAATAGCCGATCCGACAGACGTGGAGCCTGTGGTATCGCAAAACAAGATGGCTCGGTGTCACTGATAAACATCGTTTTGAAACCAAGAAGCAACAAGATGGAATCTGCCTATTTTGATTGGCTTTTTCATTCTGAAATGTTTGCTGATGAGTTCTACAAATGGGGCGTCGGTATTGATGCTGATGTTTGGTCAACGCGATGGACCTTGATGAAGAAAATCGCGATACCGTTTCCGCCCATCCCCGAGCAACGCGAGATTGCCGCCATGATCGACAGGCGCATTGCAGCGATTGACGCAGTGATTGCAAAGCGCAAGGCGGAGCGTGAACGGCTTGACGCGCTGAAGAAGTCGATCATCTGCGAGGCCGTGACGGGCAGAAAGGAGATTCGATGAACTGGCGGAAATTCATGGACGAGAAGGACTACCAGCGCTTCCTCGTCAAGTGCCTAACGGAGCGTACCGACGGACATGCGCCGTTCCGTCTCCGTACGAATGCCGACTACTGCCGCCTGTACGCGCTCGACAGGGGGCTGCTCATCGAGTTCCTTGAATCCACACAGCCGGACAAGATGCGCGAACTTTCGCGTGTCCACAAGTCGAAGCGCGACGAGGTGATCGCGCAGGCGGTCAACCTCTCGTGCGTCTCGCAGGGCGGGAGCCTCATCCACACGCTCAAGCACGGTGTGAGCGTAGGGCAGATGCTCCTCGACCTCTTCAACCCGCCCCCGGATTCGTCGAACGAGAAGTCCGTTGCCGCCGCGTGGGAGAAGAACATCTTTTCCGTCGCCCGCGAGGTCTGGGCTTCCGACGGCGAGATCGTCGATCATGTCATCTTCGTGAACGGACTCGCCGTCGCCACGATCGAAATGAAGTGCGAGGCGGCGGGGCAGACGTACCAGAACGCCATCCGCCAGTACCGGCAAGACCGTTCGCCCGAAACGAGGCTCTTCCGCTTCAAGGCCGGCGCGCTCGTCCATTTCGCGATGGACTTGAACGAGGTGTGGATGACGACGCACCTTGAAGGCGGCAAGACGAACTTCATCCCGTTCAACAAGGGTTGCGGCGATGGGATTGAGGCGGGCAAGGGTAACCCCGTCGTCAAGGGGCATTTCTCTACGGAGTACATGTGGGAGGACATCCTCACGCGGGAGACGCTATCGGATATCATCTCGCGTTACGTGTTCGTCGAGAAGAAGGAAAAGAAAGTCAAGGTCAAGGGGAAGCGGCAGAAGCAGAAGAAGACCGTCGAGACGGTCATCTTCCCGCGCTACCACCAGCTTGACTGCGTCCGCAAGGTTCTCTCGGACGTGGAGGAGAACGGCACGGCGAAGAACTATCTCATCATGCATTCGGCGGGAAGCGGCAAGACGAACTCCATTGCGTGGCTCGCGCACCGCCTCGCCAACCTCCACGACAAGGACGGACACAACATCATCGACACGGCGATTGTCGTCACCGACAGGGTTGTTGTTGACCGGCAGCTTCAGCGGGCCGTTCTGTCGCTCGACCACAGGAACGGCGAAATCTACACGCTTGGTGAGGACAAGACATCCTCCGACCTCCGTCAGGCGCTTGAAGACGGAACGAAGATCGTTGCAACAACCATACAGAAGTTTCCGTACATCGTCGATTCCGTCAAGGCGCTTTCGGGGCGGCGGTTCGCTGTCATCATCGACGAGGCGCATTCCTCGACGAGCGGACGAAACATGCAGGCCGTGACGATGGCGATGGGCAAGCGCGCAAAGACCGAAGACGAGGAGCGCGACGCCGAGGACGTGATCCGCGACATCCTGAAAGGCGTGGGCAAGCAGCCGAACGTGACGATGCTCGCGTTCACGGCGACGCCGAAGCCGCACACGCTCAAGCTCTTCGGGACGGACGGCCCAGACGGCCGCAGGGAGCCGTTCCACATCTATTCGATGAAGCAGGCGATTGAAGAAGGCTTCATCAAGGACGTTCTCGAAAACTACATTGAATACAAGACCTTCTGCCAGATCGTCAAGACGACTGCGGACGATCCGCGCTACAAGCAGCGCAAGGCGGCGGGGAAGATCAAGCGCATCCTCGCTCTGCACGACGTGAACATTGCCCAGCGCACCGAGGTCATCGTCGAGCATTTCCGCGAGTTCGTGATGCCGCTTCTTGGCGGCGAGGCCAAGGCGATGGTGGTCACGTCCTCCCGCGAGGAGGCGGTCAAGTACCGGCTTGCCTTCACGAAGTACATCGCGAAGATGGGATACGAGATGGAGTTGAAGCCGCTCGTTGCGTTCACCGGCACCGTGAGGACGCTCGGACAGGACTTCACCGAGCCAGGTATGAACGGCATATCCGAGACGGCGCTTGCGGACGAGTTCGACGAGGACGGGAACAACATCCTCATCGTCGCCAACAAGTACCAGACGGGATTCGACCAGCCGAAGCTCTGCGCGATGTATGTCCTCAAGAAACTGAGTGGCGTCAACGCGGTGCAGACGCTTTCGCGCCTCAATCGCGCCGTTCCGGGCAAGACGACGTTCGTTCTCGACTTCGTGAACACGTGCAAGGACATGGTCAAGGCGTTCGGCAAGTACTACACGGGGACTGTTCTGGCGGATGACGTGACGGTTCAGGCAATCTACGACCTCATTGCGGAGATCGAGGTCTGGTCGCTCTGGACGGTCGCGGCGGTCGAGCGATTCTGGGAGCTGAACGTGTCGCGTCCGATGACCGACGCGAAGCGGGCCGAGATCGAGAGCCTGTTCGCCGCCTCGAAAAAGGCGTTCGACAACCTTGACGAGACGCAGCGGAAGGATTTGTACTCGAAGATGCGGAAGTTCGTCAAGTGGTATGACTTCATGGTTCAGGCGGCGTTCCTCGACGATACGCTGCTCTATAAGAAACGCACGTTCGTCGATTTGCTTTTGGGGCATCTCGATTCGGGTCGCGGCGGGGAGGGGTTCTCGTTGTGGGACAAGGTTGATGCCATCGGCTTCCGCCAGGAGAAGACTCTTGAAACGCACAGTCCCAAGGTGGAAGGCAACCCGGAGATCACCATGCCGACCTTGGATTCCATCCCGGAGGAGGACGAGGAGGAGAATCTGTCGAAGATCATCGAACGCCTCAATTCGACATACGGAGTGAACCTCGATCCGAAAGTCGCCGGCAAGGGCGTGGAACAGATCATAGCCAAGGCGGAGCATGACGAGGAGCTGCGGCGGATCGCGGTAGCCAACGATTTCAGGAACTTCGCGCTGCCGTTCGATGATGCGGCCACGAAGCGACTCATCGTCGAGTCCTATGAACAGAGTGAGGATTTCTACAATCTCCTCTTGAACAATGACGAGGCGCGGCGGACGGTTCTGAACGCCATTGCGCGGAATGTTTACGAGAAGCTGCGGAGTGCGGGCGATTCCAACTCCGAGGATGAATACGAATACGCCGAGGCCGCGACCAAGGGCGACAGCAAGGAGAACGTCGACGATGGCTACGACGCATCCAGGTGACGCGATGCCGCGTGAGAAGTTCGCCCTTGATCCCAAGGGGGACTCGCTTTCGCAGGAAGAGCTGCTTGCAATCGTCCTCGGCACAGGGGTGGCGGGATGTCCTGTCCTTGAGCTGTCGCGGCGGCTCATGGATGCGTTCCATTCGCCCGGCGAGTTCATCCGCGCAGACTGGCAGGAGATGAAGGCGAGGATTGCCGAATACAACGAGCGGAATCCCGACAGGCCGATTAAGGGGATTGCAGACGCGAAACTTTACAAGATTGCTGCCGCGTTCCGGTTCGTGATGCGCGTCAGATCGACCGTTACCGATCTTCGCACCTACAACCTCCGTTCGTCGTCCGCCGCATACGAGGTGTTCAGGAAGATCGTGGAGGACGCGCCGGAGAAGGAACACTTCTTCGTGCTGCCGATGGATTCAGACTTCCACGCCATCTGCGAGCCGGTTGACGTCTCGCAGGGTTCCGTGAGCCGGGCGCCCGTGCATCCGAGGGACGTATTCTGCGAAGCCGTGCGCTACCGCGCATACGCCGTCCTCGTCGCGCACAACCATCCGTCCGGCGACCCCGAGCCAAGCAAGGAGGACATCGGGATAACCGAACGCTTGATCGAAACGGGCAAGCTCCTCGGCATACGGCTTATTGATCACCTCGTCCTCGGCTCGCCTGATTCCGCCAACGGCAGAGGCTTCGTCTCTATCCGCAATCTTGCGGTGCTTAAGTTCTGACTCTCATCGAAAGGTTTTCACAATGATTGCCAGAAAAACGCTATCTCTGATTGCTGTGGTCGCCTCCGCATGTTTGCCGACATTCGCCCGAACGATAGTCGTGCAGCCGCAGCCGGTATCGGCCTATGCGGACACGGAGGTTTCCACTAACGTGGTGATAAACAAGGCCGACATCAGCTATTCCGATTTGCATTTCGCCTTTGCCGGGACGCCGACGAACAGCCTTGAGCTGGCTTTCGGAACCGACGCGAACACGAACGGGGTCCTGGAGGCGGAAGAAATCGCATCGAGGTTTGGCTGGCGCAGCGGAAGGTACTTCATCGAGAATGCGGAGAGCGGAGAGGTTCTTGACGGGGTTGCATCGAACTCGTCCCAAAGCTTCTCCATCGACCTTCATCTTGAAGTGAGATATGGTTCCCAGCAAGTGCGCAGCATGACAGTGTCGGGTGTGGATGCGGCGGCTTTTGGCGCGGTTGTCTCCAATGCTCCGCCGACATGGATATGGCGGCGCGATTGGAATCTGATGCGTGCTACCCGTCGCGGCACGGATCTTCCGTCGGATTGGATCGAGTACAATGCATCACATCGTGGATTTGCCA